>PJUE01000068.1_pt1 | contig 151155 bp, 139 predicted proteins | sample 1512171 | NCBI WGS metagenome assembly PJUE01 (sample SAMN08177674, study PRJNA422409) | Feces metagenome, whole genome shotgun sequencing project. | isolation source: Chicken feces (3) enriched on wood chips: alkali lignin treatment | host: Gallus gallus | place: USA: Madison | collected 2015-01-15
TTATTTTTACTCATTAAAAAATATGATAGTTTTGACTTAATATTTATTTAATACTTTCAGTTTGCAAAATAACAATATTTCGGGACTTATCATCGGTCAAAATACAATATATCTTGACAAAGTTGCCTCTACAAACGATTATTTAAGAGAATTATTGTCAAATTTCAAGCCACTAGCTGAGGGCACTGCCATTTTAGCAGAAGATCAGTTTCAGGGAAAAGGGCAACGAGGCGGCACATGGTTTAGCGAACCGGGCAAAAATCTAACGGCTTCCATTCTCCTTAAGCCACATTTCCTATCCATAGCACAGCAATTTGCCTTATCGGCAACAGTGGCTATCGCTGCCGCTAAGTGGCTGAAAGACAAAACAGAACAACCTGTTTTCGTTAAATGGCCTAATGATATCTATATCGCCAACAAAAAGATTGCAGGCATATTGATTGAAAATAAAGTAAAGGGCGTCCAAATTGATGCGTCTATTGTCGGCATTGGCGTAAATATCAACCAGATCAATTTTGACACTGCGGAAACAATTACCTCGCTCGCCACACTTACAAATAGGGAGGATTATAACGTCAAAGAACTCGCAAAAGAGCTCTTTTTGAGTATACAACAAGAGTATCAGACGCTGAAACAAGGCCTTCAGCGCCAGCTCGAGCGTTACAACCAGCTACTGTTATGGAAAGGCGAAGAAAAACCTTTCTTAATCGATGACATACAAAAAAACGGTATTATCCAAGGAGTATCCATAGATGGCAAACTACAGGTGCTGACCGAGGGAAAGCTTCAGAAGTTTGACATCAAGGAAATTAAACACCTTATATCCTAAACTTTACACAAATCAGATACATGCTTCTTGAGAATAGGAATGCTTTACCTTAAATTTGTCCTATAGCAAATTAAACCTTCGGGGTATTTAACCATCAAAAGAACATAACACACGCTATACGTGTCTAGGAATTGAAAAATTAAAGTCGAATGAAAAAACTAATTTTATTGATGACTGCAGTACTTTTTGCAGTTACTGGAGCTTTCGCTCAAATTCACAAGCCGGTAAAATGGACAGTAGCCAGCAAAAAGCTGAACAATAACGAGGCTATGGTATATGTAAAAGCAACGATCCAAAATGGATGGCATATCTATTCTCAAAACATAAAAGATGGCGGTCCTATTCCAACCTCTTTCACATTTGCCAAATCGGGGGATTATGGCATCATCGGAAAAACTGCTGAGCCAAAACCTAAAGTAAAACACGAAGAGGTGTTCAAGATGGATGTCGGCTATTTCACCAACGAGGTTATCTTTCAGCAAAAGGTAAAACTAAACAAAGGAACAGCCACAGTGAGAGGAACAGTGGAATGGCAGGCATGTGATGCTTCGCAATGTCTACCTCCTGACGATTATGCTTTTGCTGTGACAATCAAATAGTAAAAATGATCTTATACGGATAAATTAATAAGGCGATTCTCATCGCCTTTTTTTATTTTTGAAAATAACATCACAATTAGATCCGCATGTTAAAAAACACATTTATTCTACTACTCATTGCATTTTTCAGCCTTTCGTTCAGCGCAGCCAGTTTCGCGTTTCAGCAGGACAGCCTGACAAGCACCGAAGGGCTTCAATTTGAATCATCACCTGACACATCGACGGCCACGCAGCCCGTTCCTGAAGATCTGGCATTCTCCGAAGCACCGGACACAGTAAGCCAAGACAGCAGCCAGACAACCAAAGCGCCTATTTCCACTTCTATTGATCAGGATGCGGGGAAAAAGTCGCTCTGGGGTATCTTCATTGCTGGACTGCTCGGTGGCTTTGCGGCACTACTGATGCCTTGTATATTTCCTATGTTGCCTTTGACAGTCAGCTACTTCACCAAACAATCGGGCAGCCGGGCGAGCGGTATCAGCAAAGCCTTACTGTATGGCCTCTTCATCATCGTTATCTATGTGGCACTCGGTATGATTATTACTATTGCTTTTGGATCGGATGCCCTGAATGCGCTATCTACCAACGGCATATTTAATTTCTTATTCTTTTTGTTACTGGTTGTCTTTGCAGCATCCTTCTTTGGTGCTTTTGAAATTACGCTCCCAAGCTCCTTTGTCAATAAAATGGATGCAAAGTCGGATAAAGGCGGACTCGTGGGACTTTTCTTTATGGCTTTCAGCCTTTCGCTGGTCTCCTTTTCTTGTACAGGCCCAATTATTGGCACCCTACTGGTGGAAGCTGCTTCGAAAGGAGAACGCCTAGGTCCTGCCATCGGTATGCTGGGCTTCTCCATCGCACTGGCGATCCCTTTTGGTCTGTTTGCCATGTTCCCTTCGATGTTAAAGTCCTTGCCGAAGTCCGGCGGATGGCTCAACTCCGTAAAAGTTGTACTGGGATTTTTGGAACTAGCCCTGGCATTAAAATTTCTGTCCAATGTGGACTTAGCTTATCATTGGAACTGGCTCGACCGTGAAGTATTTTTATCCTTGTGGATTGCCATATTTGGGCTGATGGGGCTATATCTGATCGGGAAGATCAAATTTTCGCATGATAGCGAGCTTAAATTTTTATCCGTTCCACGAACTCTATTGGCGATTGTTGTCTTTTCTTTTGTTATCTATATGGTTCCGGGACTTTGGGGAGCACCCCTTAAGTCCATCTCCGCATTTCTTCCGCCGGCGGCAACACAGGATTTTGACCTTTCAGCCGGAGTAGCAGCCTCTCCCGCCCACAGCGATGGCAAAGTGAAAAAGTACGCTGAAATCTTCCATGATCGTGGCACACCAAAAGGATTTGATCCGTACTACGATTACGATCAAGCTTTAGAAACAGCTAAAGAACAGAATAAGCCTGTGCTGATTGACTTCACAGGCTGGAACTGCGTTAACTGCCGGAAGATGGAAGCAAATGTCTGGACTGATCCGGGAGTAGCAAAATTACTGAAAGAAGAATTCATAATGGCCGAACTGTTTGTTGATGACAAAACAGAGTTACCGGCAAATGAACAGTTTATTTCAAAATATAGCGGCAAAAAGATCACAACCATAGGAAAGAAGAACAGCGACTTTCAGGCGTCGGCATTTAATAGTAATTCGCAACCTCTGTACGTGATCGTGGACGCTTCAGGAAAAGTGCTGGTGCCGCAGACAGGTGCAAATTACAACATCGCAGAATATAAAGCTTTTTTGCAGAGCGGCATCGATGCCTTTAAAGCACAAAGATAACGGGGGCAAATAGAAAATACCGCTATTTCAAACGTCCGGCTCATTGCAAAGTTTGTACTTAATCTGGTTACCGCTTTGATGAATTGCATTATAAAAAGCGTTTGTTTAGCTTCTTTCATCTTTGGAAGTAGATTTTATAACATAAATATAATTGTATATACGCACAAATTTAGCTAAGTTTGATTACGTATGAGTAACATTAAAAAAATTGCCGTTTTGACATCTGGAGGGGATGCTCCAGGAATGAATGCTGGTATCCGCGCCGTTGTGAGAGCGGGTATCTATAATAATCTTGAAGTATTTGGGATACGGAGGGGATACGATGGTCTAGTGAATGGCGAAATCATTCCGATGGACGCTAAATCCGTAGCCAACATCATACAGCGTGGTGGCACCATACTCAAAACAGCTCGAAGTGAAGCTTTCAAAACTGTTGAAGGACGTCAGCAAGCGTACGAAAATTTGCGTAGCCACGGAATTGATGCGATGGTCGTCATCGGTGGCGATGGGACATTCACAGGTGCCTCCAAATTTATCGAAGAATTCGACATTCCTATTATTGGTCTTCCGGGAACAATTGACAATGATTTGGCCGGAACTGACTTTACCATTGGTTACGATACAGCAATTAACACAGTTATTCAGGCAGTGGATAAAATTCGCGATACTGCAGAATCCCATGATCGCCTTTTCGTCATCGAAGTGATGGGGCGTGACTCTGGATTAATCGCCATCCGTTCGGGTATCAGTACTGGCGCTGAAGCTGTGTTGGTTCCTGAATTTGAGGTTGATTATGATGCCATCATGAAACGGCTGGATAAAAGTCGTAAAAATAAATCTTCACGCATTATTATTGTTGCCGAAGGCGACAAAGAGGGGGGAATGGTCGTTTCTGAAAAAATCAAGGAAAACTTTCCACATTATGATGTCAGACTCTCCATCCTCGGCCATATACAACGTGGCGGCAGCCCGACATGTATGGACCGCGTTCTCGCCAGTAGACTAGGGGTCGCTGCTGTGGAGGCCTTACTCGCCGGCCGTAGGGGCGAAATGGCGGGGCTGATCTGTGGTGAAGTTAGGTTTACTCCATTTAAAAATGCAATAAAGCACAATGTGAAAATGAATGAAGATCTCGTTCGGATTATTGAGATTCTTTCCTTATAGCTCTTTATTATCTATAAAAAAAGCGGTAAAATAACTAAGTTTTACCGCTTTTTTTATGGGATCTGCTTCCAGTATCCTGCAGACTACTTCAAAAGTTCAGCTAACTTAGCTTCCAAAGCTTCGCCCCGAAGGTTAGAAGCCACAATCTTGCCAGAAGGATCGATCAGGAAGTTTTGAGGAATTCCACGCACTTCATATAGTTTAACCGGAGCTGATTTCCATCCCTGCAGGTCAGATACATGTGGCCATTGCTGTAGATTATCATCATGAATAGCTTTCAACCAAGCATCTTTTTTACCCGGATTGTCCAGAGAAACTCCGAAAACTGTAAATCCTTTATCTTTAAACTTATTGAAAGCAGCAACCACATTTGGGTTCTCATGACGGCAAGGTCGACACCAGCTCGCCCAGAAATCCAACAATACATACTTTCCTCGCAATGACGATAGGGAGATATTTTTTCCTGTTGTGTCCGGAAGCGTGAAATCAGGAGCGACTGAGCCAATGGCAACAGCTTTCAATTTTTGAATACGTTCTGCCAGCTCTTTCCCTTTTTCGGAGTTTTTCAGCTCAGGAGACAGCTTTTCAAAAGATGCGACATATTCGTTCACGTTTTCACCGCTGAGGTTATCAGCCAATAGGTCTAAAGTATACCAGCTTTTGGGATTTTTGCCGATAAACTCCGCATCAGCCTTCTCCATTTTTTCGGAAATCTCCCCAGCTTGCTTCTGCAAGCCCTCTATGAATTTGGGGTCGTTTTTCTGCTCGTCGCTCGCTGCATAGTATTGTTGATTTAATGCTTCAAATCCGTCAGCGTAAGGTTTGATAAACGCCTTGTACTGGGTAAAATCGTCATTAATTGCTGTTCCGCTAATGATTGCGTCCTTAAATCCCTTTGTAGCATCTACTTTGATAACACCTTTGGACAAATACAGCTGCGCCGTCTCCGGTTGCTTCTGTGCCCCTCTCAGCTCGGCAAAGGACAATCCATCGGCTGAGTAAATCATAATACCTTTTGTAGGCGAAGCTACTTCACCATTGAATTTAAATTCGCCTTTTACAACAGCTGCGGAATCAAGCTGACGCGTTCCATTGGAAGCATATTGTAGAAATACTTTTGCTTTGTCAGAAGGTGCATTGACCTTTCCTGTCACTGTATAGCTTTCTTGCGCCATTAACAAGGCTGGTAAAAAGCTTAAACCCATTAATATTCCCTTTTTCATAATTATATACTTATCGTAAATGTAAAACATTTCCCCTGCACTGCTGTCCTATTTAACATTATTTAGCAAAGTTGTTACCAACGGCCCGACGCACCGCCACCACCGAAATCACCGCCACCAAATCCGCCAAATCCACCACCGCCGCCGCCGCCAAATCCGCCGCTGCCGCCACGACCACCGCCACCTAGACCGTTGAGCAGGGTCCACCAGAAAATGTCGGACGAACCGCGACCGTTCATCACGCGTCCGCCTCCTTTTCCACCCCCACCTCGATTTGAAAACATGACAACAAGGAAGATGACAACAATAATCACAAATATAATCGAGCCAGAACCACCACCACTTGGTTGTTTCGGATCTGCCTGATATTCTCCTTTCGCATAGGATATCAGCGAATTCGTCGCTTTGTCGACGCCACCGTAATAGTCCCTTTGACGAAAGGCAGGCTTAATATCATTCTCTATGATACGGTAAGCAATGGCATCTGGAACAGCTCCTTCAATCCCGTATCCGGTCTGAATGGTGACCGCACGATCACCTAGTGCCGCCAATAACAAGATGCCGTTATTGTACTTTTTGTTGCCCACCCCCCATTTTTTTGCGAGACGTACCGCATAATCCGAGATATCATAGCCACCCGTGGAGTTCATCAAAACAACAGCAATCTGCGTTGATGTTGAGTCTTCAAAAGCAAGAAGTTTTTGTTCCAGCATCTGCTTCTGGTCGGCAGTTAATGTGTTTGTATAGTCATTGACAAGTCTATGTGGTGTCTCAGGAAAGTCCTGTGCCATTGCCACAACTAAGGACGCACAGTACGCCAGCACCACCAAAAGTGAAATCCGGACCTGAGAACGTATTTTCGATGTTAATTTCATCAACTATTCTTATTTATTGCTTTCTATCTTCTATTAATTATGGCTAACAGCCCTTTAGGCACATCCGACCTAGCACTCCGCACCAAACGTACTTTTTCACGATATGCTCTGGCAACGACCTAACGGTCACCAAATACGATATCGTTCGGAAGCTCATTGACATCATCATGCTCGCGTGGAAAAAAATTGGCCAATTGCCGTCCAGCATGTCCAATCCCCGCGACCAAACCTTCAACGATCCTGCCCTGTCTGAACTCTTCCACCATAATATCTTTCGTACAGTTCCAAAAATCATCTTCAACCCGCTCATTGATGCCTTTATCTCCAATGATAGCAAACTTGTGATCTTCCAATGCAATATAAATGAGCACCCCGTTTTTCAAAACAGTTTTGTGCATCCCCAATTTTGAAAAATAATAAGTCGCTCTATCCTGTACTTCGTCAGGGCAATGATTTTCAATAACGACTCGAATCTCTCCTGAAGTCTCATTTTCCGCCACGTTGATAGCATGAACCACTCTTTCTTGTTCTTCCGTATGTAAAGCCATAATATTTCCTGATTATTATCTGTTTTCCTAGCTCAGATAGTCAGAGGAAAACAGCACAGCTAAAACTGTTAATATAAAAAATGGATGATGGGCTCCCACGCAAGCCGCATCATCCACAATCCATCCATTACCAACAAAATGCTATTCTAGAATGATACAGTCGGTGCTTTGTCTGAACCCGGTGCTGCAGTAAATGTTCCTTTGGCCTTAAACCCGAACATACCGGCCATTAGATTATTTGGAAAACTACGTACAGTGGTATTATATTGTTGTACAGCTTCGTTATATGCTCTACGTTCTGTAGAAATACGGTTTTCCGTACCCTCTAACTGAGCTTGTAGTTCCAGAAAATTTTGATTCGCTTTTAAATCGGGGTAGGCTTCCACTGAAGCTAAAAGACGGCTCAGGGATCCGCTGAACTCGTCCTGCACTTTCTGAAATTTAGCGATATTCTCCTCCGACAGGTCATCTGCATTAATTGTCACCGAAGTGGCTTTAGCTCTTGCTTCAACAACAGCTGTCAGTGTGCTTTCTTCATGTTTGGCGGCACCTTTTACAGTGTTAACCAAGTTCGGGACCAAATCAGCACGACGTTGATAAGCATTCTCAACCTGCGCCCATTTGGCTTTGACATTTTCGTCCTGGGACACCATTGTATTGTAGCCGCAGGAGTTTAATGATACTAACGCAAAAAAACCAAATAAGGCTACCAAAAATCTATTCATTTTCATTGTTTAAAGAATTAAATACTATTCAAATTATACGGTTACACTATCAAAGCATATACCAAGCTCTTACTAAGATAAGAATATTTTTATTTCAAATCTGCAAATACGCAATATTCCTTAACTTTGTCCCGGTTTTGGGATAAAAACCCAGCCCCTATGATATGCAAAAAGAAATTGAGATCGCAATACCCCCCGAAAGAATCGAAGACGAGCAATATATCCTTCAACTGGGCATAAAAGCTCTGCGGCTAAAACCTCAGCAAATAAAAGCCTATAAGATCCGTAAACGTTCTATTGACGCACGCAGCAGACAGGTGGTATACCGAGCACGCGTTATTTATTATATCGACGAATTTCCGCTACCTGAAGTCTACGAAAATCACTTTAAATCCGTCCGCACGGGCAAACCTGTAATCATTGTCGGTGCAGGGCCGGCCGGCTTATTCGCTGCTTTACGCTGCATCGAGCGCGGGCTTAAACCGATCGTTATCGAAAGAGGCAAAAAGGTGCAGGAGCGAAGACGTGATCTGGCAAAACTGAACCGGGAGGGAATTGTCAATCCCGAATCCAACTATTGCTTTGGTGAGGGGGGAGCCGGCACGTATTCAGACGGTAAACTGTATACGCGCTCGAATAAACGGGGAGACGTCGACAAGGTACTTAAACTATTTGTTTCCCACGGTGCTGCAACCGATATTCTGGTAAACGCCCGCCCGCATATTGGCACCAACAAATTGCCGCATATTATCGAAGCCATGCGCGAAAGTGTTCTAGAGTTTGGAGGTGAATTTTATTTTGACCAGCGTGTCGACGATATTCTGGAGTCCTTTGGCCAGGTGCGCGGTGTAAAACTCGCCAGCGGAGAACAAATCAAAGCAGATCATGTCATCGTGGCTACAGGCCACTCTGCCAGGGATATTTTTGAGTTATTCCGAAGGAATAATTGGCTGATCGAAGCAAAACCATTTGCGTTGGGCGTACGCATCGAACATCCGCAGTCAATTATCGATCAAGCGCAGTACCATTGTCAGGTGAGAAGTGAACATTTGCCCCCAGCTTATTACAGCCTGGTCGAACAGGTGAATGATCGCGGCGTATTTTCATTCTGTATGTGTCCCGGTGGAGTTATCGCTCCCTGTGCGACCGACCAGAATGAGATCGTCGTGAATGGATGGTCGCCTTCGAAACGGAATAATCCACACGCCAATTCGGGCACAGTCATCCAGATCAATCTCGAAGACGTGCCAAACGCAGCGAAAGACCCTTTTGCACTGCTTGATTTTCAGAGACAAATCGAACACAAAGCCTATACGGCGGGCGGGGGCAAGCTTGTAGCCCCAGCGCAGCGTATGGTTGACTTTGTGGAAGGGCGTATATCAATGGACCTACCCGCAAACTCATATAAGCCAGGAACCTTGTCTACGGATCTCAGCGATATACTACCCGACTTTGTTCATCAAGCACTCCGTGGTGCCTTGCCGATTTTCGGAAAAAAAATGAAAGGTTATTATACCAACGAAGCCATTTTGGTGGGTGTAGAATCGCGAACTTCCTCGCCAATAAGGATTCCGAGAAATAAGGAAAATCTGCAACATCCTCAGGTAAAAGGACTTTACCCCTGTGGAGAGGGAGCAGGCTATGCTGGCGGTATTATTTCAGCCGCTATTGATGGAATTAACTGTGTCGATGCAATTGATTTAAATTGATATTTTTTTGATTTTTCTCTTGCAGAATAAGATCAAATGCTTTACTTTTGTAGCATCAACGCGAAAGTAGCTCAGTTGGTAGAGCACAACCTTGCCAAGGTTGGGGTCGCGAGTTCGAATCTCGTCTTTCGCTCCAATAAAAAAAGCTTCCATCATCTGGAAGCTTTTTTTATATTCACGTTTAGCGACGCTCCCTTTCTGCTCCCAAATCCATAATCGGACGATTGAAAAAAGACAGTAATCCCACAAGCACCACTGTCAGACCGGCAATAACAAATGCGGTAGCTACTCCAATGGCGTCAGCGATATATCCTGTAAAAAGGAGTCCGATCATACTTGGCAAAATCGCAATACTAAAATAAAGGGAAAAAACACGTCCCAACATTTCCGGAACGACCTGTTCCTGGATGATCGTCATAAAAGACGCTGAAAATACGGACATAGAAACACCGCCCAGAGCTGTCATGATGACAAATGGAATAAACCAGCCTGATGGGAACCATCCTGACAACGCAAAAGTCAGTCCCAACAATATATGCATACTATTGACAAGTACCACCTTTGAGAAAGATATCTTGGCAAGTCCTAGAGCACTTCCGCCAACCAGCATGCCTACCCCCCAGACAATTTCAATGGCGCTCATCTCCCATTTACCACCACCATAATGCCCGATAGTCAACAATGGAAACATGATCGCTACTGGCATAATGCAAAATGTGGCAACCATTGCGTATAAAAAAAGCATTTTTAAGCCTTTATTGCCATAAATAGCCAACAAACCCTGCTGAAGATCTTTTAATACCGCTCTGACAGTGGATTTGTACTCCGACTGCGGTAAATGCGGGATAAAGACAAAAAGCAACGATGTGATCGCAAATACGGCGCCTATAACATCCAGATAGAGCACTTGCGCTATCGGAAAATAAGTAATCGCCAATGTGCCCAATGCGGGTCCGGCAATGTTACTCACCGACTGAAGCATCTGATTAATACCCGATACACGTAGCAGTTTGTCCTCCGGCACCAACAGCGGTGCAATCGCCTGCATCGCCGGAGAGTGAAATGCTGAACCAATTGAACGACAGGCCATCAGAAGGTAAATTAAAAACATATCTGTATGCGTATCTTTCAGCACAAATGTCATCGCCAATGTACACAGCGCTATAAAACCATCCGCAAAGATCATGACTTTCTTCCTATCCCAACGATCGATAAAAACACCCGCAAAGGGACCTATAACTGCTTGAGGCAATAATCCGGCTATCGCCGCGAAAGCGAGTACCTCCGCCGACTTGTGGGTCAGGCTGAGCCATATCATGATCGAAAAATTGACCGCTGAGCTAGACAGTAGCGAAATGAATTGTCCAACCCAAATATAACTGTAGGTTCGAAACCAATTATTCTTTTCCATAAAACATAAATCAAAAATACAACAAGCATAGGACCGGGAACGGCCTATACATTTGACATAAAACGCGGATAGATCCGTGGATAAATTCAGGATCTCTGAATATTGTTAGGCTATAAAACCCAAGGTTTATAAGCGTAAGTTGTATATAAAGATGTGTACATAGCATTACAAAAATACGCCAAAAAGACTAAAAACGCAAGAGTAGCACCTAATACACCGGCGCTCCTATTGGTTTGGTCATGAAGGCAAGCAAAAAAAAAGCGTTTACCCGATGGATAAACGCCTATATGAATACTGTGAAACTGTATCGATTAATTCGTTTTTAAGCTCTCTTCTACCAGTTCTTCCACATATTTCCGGACAACATCGTTTGAGAAACGCGTAGTCACGTCAAAAGCAAACGCATGTACCAAAAGAACGCGCGCCGACTCCTCGCCGATGCCTCTTGCACGCAGATAAAATAATGCTTCATTGTCAAATTGCCCGATAGTACAGCCGTGCGAGCATTTTACATCATCTGCAAAAATTTCGAGCTGCGGCTTGGTGTATACAGCGGAATGATCCGACAGCAACATGTTATTGTTCTGTTGGAACGCATTTGTTTTCTGTGCATCTTCGCGGACAAAAATTTTCCCGTTGAACACGGCCGTGGAGTTGTCCTGTGTGATATTCTTATACCACTCATAAGATTCACAATGAGGCTTCAGGTGATCTACAATGGTATGATTGTCAACCAGTTGATCTCCAGCAGTCAAATTGATTCCATACAAGTGACTTTCTACATTTTCCGCATCCAGCCGCACATTGATATTATTGCGGATAAATGCTGCTCCGGGGAAGTTACAGTTATAATTGTTGTATAAACTATATTTCTCTTGATAGACCTCTGTATGGTTAAAATAACGGCTCACGGAATCAGCTACCTGTAAATAGTAATGCTGTACTTTCGCATTTTCCTGTACAACAATTTCCGATACCTTATTGTGTACATTATTGGCTGCACCGTCTGCAGTAATAAAGCTTTCAATCAACTCAAATTCGGCATTCGGTTCTACAACCACCAGATTACGTGTCTGCGCAAAGAAATCTTCCTGTCCCATCGCCACATGGATAATCTGGATTGGCTTATCCAATACAACGCCCTTCTTCAAGTGAATAAATACACCATTGGTAAATGCCGCTGTATTAAGCGCCACCATGATGTTGTCAGATTTATCAGCATATTGTGCAAAATGTGTTCGGAAAGCTGGTTCGTCAACAGCAGCATCCATCGGAATAACAGTGAGCCCTTTTACTTTTTCCAACTCACTTACCGCCAATACATATTGACCATTTACAAGAATGATGCGATAGGCATCCAAACCCGGAATCTCTCCTGCACTAAAATCCAAGCCCTCGATATCCACATCGACGTCAAGCGCATAGGGCTTATTAATGATACTGTGGATATTTGTATATTTCCATTCTTCATTCTTAACGGTGGGAAAACCTGCTGCTTCGAAGCGTTCGAAAGCCCGCTGGCGCGTCTCCACGAAAAAAGCAGGCTCCGTCGCCAGCTCCTGATCTCTGAACGCTCCCAACACTTGTTGAAGTAATGATTCTGAAACTAATGTACTCATGTTATTATTTAATCAAATCGCCAAACTTTCTTTCAATCCTTTATCAATTAAAAGGTTAGGCGTTTTGTGTATCATATTCTTTTAACCAATCGTATCCCTTTTCTTCGAGTTCCAAGGCCAGTTCTTTAGGGCCTGATTTCACGATGCGGCCGTTATATAGGACGTGTACAAAATCGGGCACAATATAATCCAATAGGCGCTGATAGTGTGTGATAACGATAAAGGCATTATCTTTAGAACGCAATTGATTCACACCGTTGGCTACAATACGAAGAGCATCAATATCCAAACCGGAATCCGTTTCATCCAAAATAGATAGCTTCGGATTCAGCATAGCCAGCTGAAAAATTTCGTTACGTTTTTTCTCACCTCCTGAAAATCCTTCATTCAAAGAACGATTGGCCAGGTTAGCCGAAAATTCGACCAGCTTTTGCTTCTCTTTCACCAACTGCAAAAATTCTTTCGCTTCCATCGGCGGCAGGCCTTTGTACTCACGAATATCATTGACTGCCGTTTTCAAGAAATTGATGTTCGATACCCCCGGAATTTCGACAGGATACTGGAAAGCCAGAAATAAGCCTTCCCGCGCACGATCTTCCGGAGAAAGCTCTAGCAAGTCTACGCCATCCAATAGCGCTGACCCCGCACTGACCTCATACGATTCACGTCCCGCCAACACATTACCTAAAGTACTTTTTCCTGCACCGTTAGGGCCCATAATTGCGTGAACTTCTCCAGCTTTAACTTCTAAGTTTAACCCTTTTAATATTTGTTTGTCTTCTACAGACGCATGTAAATTTTTAATGCTTAACATTTTATTCGTATTGAGTATTGAGCGACAGACCGATACTATGGCAGCTTGCTCAATTATTTTTTCTATCCTACTGAACCTTCTAAAGAAATAGCCAACAATTTCTGTGCTTCTACGGCAAATTCCATTGGCAATTGATTTAACACCTCCTTGGCATATCCATTGACAATCAGCCCGACAGCTTTTTCAGAATCAATGCCACGCTGATTTAAATAGAACACCTGATCTTCTCCGATTTTTGATGTGGTTGCCTCATGTTCCAATTTAGCTGTCTTATTTCGGTTTTCAATATATGGAAAAGTATGTGCACCACATTTATCGCCGATCAACAAAGAATCACATTGCGTAAAGTTCCTGGAGTTATCCGCATTCGGACCAATTTTTACCAGTCCTCTGTAGCTATTATGACTCTTTCCAGCAGAAATTCCTTTAGAAACAATTTTAGATTTTGTGTTCTTACCGAGATGAACCATTTTAGTTCCCGTATCCGCAACCTGGTAGTTGCGAGTCATGGCCACCGAGTAAAACTCACCGATAGAATGATCACCTTTTAAGATTACGCCGGGATATTTCCATGTGATGGCTGACCCTGTCTCTACCTGGGTCCATGAAATCTTACTATTGTCCCCTTTACAGATACCACGTTTTGTCACAAAGTTATAGATACCACCTTTACCGTCCTTGTCACCGGGATACCAGTTTTGAACGGTCGAATATTTAATTTCAGCATCTCTTTCCGCAATTAGCTCTACCACTGCCGCATGCAATTGGTTTTCATCACGCATAGGCGCCGTACAACCCTCCAAATAAGAGACGTAAGCCCCTTCGTCCGCGACGATCAGTGTGCGCTCAAACTGTCCTGTATTCTGCGCATTAATACGGAAATAAGTAGACAATTCCATTGGACACTTAACGCCTTTTGGCACATACACGAACGAACCGTCCGAAAACACCGCTGAGTTTAGGGCTGCATAAATATTGTCCGTTTGCGGGACTACCGTCCCCAAATACTTCTTCACGAGGTCAGGATACTCCTGCACAGCTTCTCCAAATGAACAGAAAATAACGCCCTGCTCTTTTAGCTTTTCACGAAAAGTTGTCTTGACCGATACGGAATCAAAAACGGCATCGACAGCAACTACGCCAGCCAGTATTTTTTGCTCATCCAATGGGATGCCTAATTTTTCAAAAGTGGCAACCAGTTCGGGATCGACTTCCTCCATCGAATTGAGCTGTGGCTTGGCTTTAGGCGCCGCATAGTAAGATATATCCTGAAAATCAATTTCGGGCGCCTCAAAATTCTGCCATGTAGGCATTTTCAACGTCAGAAAATGGCGAAAAGCTTTCAGCCTCCACTCCAATAACCACTCAGGCTCATTCTTTTTTGCCGAAATAAAACGAACCGTATCCTCTGTAAGGCCTTTGGCTGCAATTTCCATTTCGATATCAGTCGTGAACCCGTATTTATATTCTTCGAGCTCCAGCTCTTTTAATAAATCGTCGTCTTTAGTACTCATATTGCGCTCTCACGGTTTAACTAATTTGGGAGGTTTGACCTCCGCAACTATCGAACTGCAAAGTTACAATTTCAAAGCCAATAAACAGTATTTTAAAGCGCTCTACAACATGATTTTTAATAAAAAAATGACATTTATCACTCTATTTAATCAAAATGCGCACATTTCGAACAATTATGACAGATAAATGATTTTAGATAAATTATATCTATACCTTTACCTAAACACTATAATTAAAAATAATTAATCATCAATAATTTTGTATATTTTTAAATTTCCAAATATAATTTTGTATATTTACAAATACTATTGATTATTAAGACTTAAGATATGCCGTTTGCACCAGACAAAACTGATTTAAAAATTCTCAAATTATTACAAGAGAATGGCCGTATTACTAACTTACAGTTAGCATCGAGCATAGGGCTTTCTCCCGCTCCAACTTTAGAGCGTGTAAGAAAACTTGAAAACTCCGGTTTCATCAAGAGCTATCATGCTTTTGTGGACGAAGAAAAATTAGGGCTAGGCATCAAATCCTTTATACAAATATCATTGGACTTCCACACTCATAATGCAATTCCAGAATTTGTAGCTGCTGTGAAAATGATTCCCGAGGTCACAGAATGCCACCATGTCACCGGCAACTGCGACTTCATCCTCAAAGTGTACGTAAAAGATATAAAAGCGTATGAAGGCGTTATTATGGAAAAAATCGCAAAGATCCCCTTCGTGAAAACCTTCCAAACAATGATGATTATGTCTACCAGCAAGAAAGAACCCATCATTCCGTTGGAATATTAAAAAATAACGATGAAAACATCATCCCAATACCAGGATTTTGCCCTAATTCTTGCTTGGCCTGATGCTACTATCCGCGGTGACGAAGTGTGGATGATGTTTTTAAAAAAATTGGGACTAGTCAAAAATCTCAATTTCAAAGTCGGCCATACAGGCATTGTATTGATCGAACGGGCTTCTGGAAAACTTAGATTCTACGACTTCGGGCGGTACATCTCTCCCAGAGGACAGGGAAGAGCGCGTTCGAAAGACTCCGACCCCAAACTAGCTATTGGTATCAGGGCTCAAATCAACGGCGACTGCATTCTAAACCTACTGGAAATTGTTCAATATTTTGAGACGATGAAGGATGCCATGCAAGGGTCTGGAGAACTCTATTTGGCCATAGTTGCTGAAATAGACTTTTGTATGGCAAAAGCATTTGCGGATAGCTGGGTGCGCCGGGGGTCCTACCCTTATGGTGCAGTGGCCAGAAACAACAATAACTGCTCCAGGTTTATCACCCGGCTTCTGATGCATGCATCCAAAAAGTTCCATTTCTGGCACAGCATCAACTTTCCCGAGACGATCAAAGCAAGTCCGATGAGCAACTTGGTCAACGCCGCTCCGGACAGAACGATTTACCGCTATTCGGATTCAGCAGGACTATGCTGTCTACGAATGAACCGCTTCTCTTCGCTCGCATTTCTGCTCAGAAAACTAAAGACCAATATCTGCCGAAGCCTCGCAAGTACGCTTCCCGAAGACATTACCATAGGCGGGATGGTACAAAAAGACCGACCCGCCGCTATTCCCTGCAGATCACAGTACTTGGGCGGCGTAGGTGAGGGCGCCTGGTTTTATATCGAGCCAGTAGACACTAATCAAGCGATCGTCCAACGTTATACCATACATGGAGATCTGGAATATACTGTACTGGCAAGGCCCACGCAGCCCATGGATTTTAACAGCCCTTATCACGTCTGTTACGATAGCCATTTTTTATTTACTCACCTCGAGCAGAACAGCATCACCATCCGGCTGGAACATGTACGCGTGCTATCTCTAGGCGAAATCAGCAGCACGTCAATGGACAAATACGCTTAAGACAAACGCCAGTCAATTGGCGTTTTACCATGTTCCTTCAGATATTGATTGGCCTTCGAAAAGTGTTTGCTACCAAAAAAACCTCGATGAGCAGAAAGAGGTGACGGATGCACCGATTTCAGAACAAGGTGCTTACGCGTGTCAATAAGTGCACTTTTCTGCTGTGCATAGCTGCCCCATAGCAAGAAAACAACGTGTTCACACCGTTCAGAAATAGCATGTATAATACTATCCGTAAACATTTCCCAGCCTTTCTTTTGATGTGAGCCAGCCAGATGCGCCTGCACGGTCAATGTAGCGTTCAGCAGCAGCACCCCTTGCTTCGCCCAGCTACTCAAATCCCCGGAGCGCGGCACTGTAAATCCGGCAATATCATCCTGCAGCTCTTTAAAAATATTTTTTAAGGAAGGCGGCAAAGCTATGCCTCCAGGCACAGAAAAAGACAGCCCATGTGCCTGCCCATCATTATGGTAAGGATCTTGTCCCAGAATGACAACTTTGACATCTGGCAACGGAGTCAATTTGAAAGCATTCATGACTAACCCCGCAGGTGGGAAGACTTTTGTACGCCTGCGCTCCTCCTGTACAAAGGCAGACAATTGTTTCATATAAGGCTGGCTGAATAACGGTTTCAATACCGGCGCCCACGAATCATCATATAGCTTTTCCATAAACCAAACTTAGAGAAAGTTGCATATAATGGCAAATTTAAAAGCCCCGACCCTCGCCGGGAAAAATATAATTTTACAAAATAACCACTTCACCAAGTTGCTTAAACGGTGAAATTAACGGATATTTGCAGAATTAAATTGAACACAAATATTTTTTAAACAACGATTTATGTCAAATCTCGTTAGAATTATCATTTGCAGTGCATTGCTGATCGGCACAATCGCTCTTTTTTGGACGGGAAACTGGGGCTGGGGAATATTGGGCATCCTGATCACCATTCTTGGTTTTGTCACTGTATTTTTTCACGAATACATGCTTATTGCGCAATGGTATATGCGCAAACAAGATATGGCAAGTGCCGAAAAATGGTTACGAAAAATCACCAATTATGAAAAACAGCTGATCCCGCAACAGCACGGCTATTACAATATGTTGATCGGACTGATCGAGTCGCAGCGCGCCCCGATGCAATCGGAAAAATATTTTAAGAAGGCTTTGGCACTCGGGCTACATATGGATCATAATATTGCTTTAGCGAAATTAAGTCTGGCTGGTGTTGCCATGGCAAAACGCAATAAAAGGGAAGCTGAAAAGTTACTTCAGGAAGCCAAAAAAGCTGACAAAAATAAACTGCTTGCTGATCAGATAAAAATGATGAAAGATCAGATGGGTATGCTTGACAAGCAGCAGATCAGGTACAACCGCTAACACAAAGACTTTATCAAAAAAAAGCGCTGTATATAAAATAACAGCGCTTTTTTTTGACATCAACAACAGCTCACTTCGCCAACAAGATCGGCACCTCCAAAAATTTTCCTTCTTCTTCACTACTCTCAAAAACGAGCTTCAAATGGGCAGGCCTGTCTGTCTTCCTCCAGTTTTTCACCACAACTTGTATATCAACAGGCCTATCTTCTTCCAACAGATAATGTAAATAGTTCTGCCGATCGTCAAATTTTATCAGCACATTGCCCATTTGTATGGATGAGAAAAAATGAGCCTGCTTTTTTTGATCGATAACCTGTGTCGAAAAAGTATTCATCTTAAATTCCCTCGGATCCCGGTTGTAGGATATGGCAAACAAATTAATCACCAGTTCTTTGTTGTTTTCATCTATATGATACTCTTTTAAATCAAATTGGATATCATCCACCAGCAACACCGAGTCCGCCGACTGGGCTCGCGTTGCCTCACCGATAAAACAAAGAAAAAATAGGACGGCCATCAGGCGCAACAGACTGCTCATAGATTTGCTATTTAAAAAGCCACCCCATGGTGGCTTCAGTATCTTAAAAAGTTAATGGATATTGTTATGCACGCAGGCGGTCAGCAGAGCGGATCAGTTTCTCATCTCTACGAACGCCCCCAAGCGCAAGTGCACAAAATATAATTGCAATAGGCAACAAGAAAAAACCTACACCAATATTCCCTGCACCTAGAAATTGACTTACTGTAGCAAGATGCGTGCTAGCCGATGAATACAACCATATCCCAAAAAAGATGATCGCGACCATCTCTATCCAGATCAGCAATATCTGTACTTTTCGTTGTCTAAACTTAAATATTGTAAATAGCGGCAACAATCCGAGCACAACGGTTACAATGGTCTGTAAAATATAACCAAAGCCGCCCTCATGCACAGGCTGACCAGCGCTAACACCGTAAATACCGGTTACTTTGACGTTCTTCCCCAGTCCAACAAGATCGCTATAGTTTACATACGGGAACAAAAACAGGCCAAATATAACTAATCCTGCCACTAACAAATAAACAGTTTGGATACGTTGAATCATATTTTAAATTTTTGTATATCGACAAACATAGATAAATTGCTTTTTATATGCAATATAAATACTTGCCATTTAAAACAATTTATTCCAATCCCAAAATCCCGCACTTCAGCACATTGGATCCATTCCGTCTGAAATCCAGACTATAGCTATTGCAGATAGCCGAAACATCAGGAAGTCGCATAACCACAAATAACACCAGAGGCTACCGTCTCGTATACAACAATTGAAAGCCCCATTTTGTTGTAATCGAAAACAGCTCTTTTTTTGTGCTTTTACTGGCTAACAACCCTAGGCAATTATTTTTCGATGCACTATCTTTGCAAAAAATTTGATATCATGCTATACATATACGGAGCTACGGCCCACGCCAAGACGGCAGTGGATGTCGCCGAGGATCTCAACATACAAATTGGCGGTCTCATTGATAAATCCCTGTTGATTGAAGATGTATTTGATTACGCAGTACAGCTCCATCACGAATCGAAATATGCTGATGAAGTGTTTTTTGTCGCTGTGAAAAATCCGGGGCTACGGAAGAGAATCGTATCAGAAAACCCGAGCTGGAAATTTCAGTCGCTGGTCCACCCTCGGGCCAATGTATCCAAAAGGGCTGAAATTGGCGAAGGTTGTATCATTCTCCCCGGAGCAACGATCGCTGCGGATGTACAGATCGGAGATCACTGCATTATTGCGGGGTCGGCCGTCATCGAGAGCAATACCATCATCGAGGACTATGTCAATATCGGCGCAAATGTTTCCATCGGCGCAAACGTACTTATCGGCCGCGGTTCAGAAATCAATGCCAATACCCGGATTGAGGATGAGGAAACAATTGCGAAGGAAAGCGTCGTTTAAATTCCGGCAGAATGGAACTGTAGATCGTACAGCTTTTTATAATAACCGTCAAAAGACAAAAGTTCCTGATGCGTTCCGATTTCTTTGATCTCACCTTTGTCCAATACAATAATCTTATCTGCTTTTTGAATCGTGGACAAGCGGTGGGCGATAACAATCGAAGTTCTGCCGCGCATCAGGTTGTCTATTGCGCGCTGTATCATCTCCTCAGTTTCAGTATCCACGGAAGAAGTCGCCTCGTCGAGGATCAGAATTCTTGGGTCGTGTACCAAAGCGCGGATAAAGGATATCAACTGTGCCTGACCGGCAGATAGTGTAGCGCCCCTTTCTTTGACATCATAGTCATATCCCCCCGGAAGCCGCATAATAAAGTCATGTGCGCCAACCTCCTTCGCCGCCTCAATCACTTGCTCGCGTGTGATGGAAGGATCGCCTAAAGTGATGTTGTTGACCACGCTGTCCGAGAAAAGGAATACGTCCTGCAGTACTGTAGCAATCGTATTCCGCAGGTACTCCAGATCGTAGTCACGGATATTGACGCCATCTAGCAGGATCTCACCTTTATTGATTTCATAAAACCGGCTTAAAATATTGATCGTAGAGGATTTACCCGCTCCTGTGGCACCTACCAAAGCCAATGTTTCACCGGGCTTGACGATAAAATTTACATCTCTTAACACCCAGTTCTCATCATTGTAAGCAAACCACACATGCTTAAATGCTATTTCACCCTCGATATGCGCGGGTTTCAATGTCCCTAAATTCGGCGTCATTTCGTCTGTATCCAATACTTCGAAAATGCGCTCAGCACTGACCATCCCCATCTGAAGCGTATTAAATTTATCAATAAGCTCACGGATCGGCCTAAAGATCATATTGATATACATAATAAAAGCGACGACAACCCCCGGCGAAATCACATCTCCCATGATCTGTTTGGCGCCAAACCACACGAGCAGTCCCAGCGAAATCGCCATGATGATTTCCAGCACGGGAAAGAAGATCGAAAAATACCAGTTGGTACGAATATGTGCATTCCGGTGCTGTGCATTGATCTCCTTAAATTTGTCCATTTCCTGTCGCTCACGAGCAAAATATTGGATAATGCCTATGCCCGTAATATGCTCCTGCAAGAAGGTATTCAAGTTAGACACCCATTTCCGGACATCGATAAATGCGGCCTTCATCGCTTCTTTAAAAACATAGGTTGCCGCGATCATCAAAGGCATCGGAATGAGCACGATAAGTGTCAGCTTCCAGTCAGAATAAAACATGACTCCCAGAATGACTGCAAGTTGCAACAGATCGCCGATGATCTGGATCAATCCTTCCGAAAAGATATTGGACAGTGTCTCCAGATCAGAGATGGTCCGCGTGATCAGCTTGCCCAAGGCAGTACGGTCAAAATATTTCAAGCGCAGTTGAACAATATGATTAAACACCTGAATCCGGATATCACGGATCACGGATTGTCCCAGGGTATTGGTCATTAAGGTATGGTAATAACGGATCAAGGTCTGTATAATCACGAGCGCCAACATGGCAATCAACATATAAGATAACCCTTCGGTATCAAAATTTAAGATATAGTTGTCCAACGTATGCTGGATTAGCATGGGCAGGGCCGGGGCCACCGCAGCCAATAATATCGTTAAGATGACCGAAACCCAAAAAGCCGTTTGATAAGGGCGCATATAACGTCCCATACGGCGCAACAAATTTATATCGTAGGTTTTACCAGTTATTTTATCTTGACTCACGTTATTTTTATATATAAGGATATGCAACCTCTGTTAAATATAATCCATGCGCGGGCACAGACACCCCAGCCTTTTTTCGATCCTTGCTTTTGATCACCTCCTGCATAAATGAAGCAGGCCGGCCTTTCAACCCGATCTCCAGTGATGTCCCAACAATGGCCCTTACCATATTGCGTAAGAAACGGTCAGCTGTGATGTAAAAAAGTAGGCGCCCGTCCTGCTGCCACACCCATTCAGCCCGACGGATGTCACATATATTTGTAAACACCTGCGTATGCGACTTACTGAAACACTCAAAATCCTGTTTACCCAACAAAAATTGAGCCGCCTCATTCATCTTGACTACATCTGGTCGATCCCGCATAAAGCATGAGTAAGGGTACAGAAAAGGATCCTTTTGAAAATGCAAATGATATTCATATGATCTATGGGTGGCGTCAAAACGCGCATGCGCATCGGCTGCAACTTCGATCAGCCGCTTTACGGCGACATCAAATGGTAATAAAGCATTGAGTGAATGGATAAAACGATCTTGGTCGGCTAATATACCTATAGGAGCAGCGTCAAAATGAGCATATAACTGCTTCGCATGTACGCCTGTATCTGTTCGGCCTGCCCCCGTCGTCTCAACAGGCTCGCGCAACAGGATTTCCAAAGCTTTATTTAAAACCTCCTGTACAGAAATAGCATTGTTCTGAATCTGCCACCCATGATAAGCTTGTCCAAAGTAGGCTATCTCCAAAAAAAAACGTCTTTTTTCCATTATACAACACAAAGGTACATTTTTCCGAATGAGCCACATTTCCTCATTCCAATATTTCGCTCTTTTTTGTCAACATTTAATGCTTATATGACAAAACTAATGCATCTGCTACGCTAGGCGCAATGAGACAAAACAGGGTTACACATGATGTCTGGATAAGCTATAAGACACCAATCAAATTTTCGAATGCCATACCACGGGAGGCTTTCAATAACACGGTAGCTCCTTTGACGGGGTTCGTCTCCAATGCTGCCCTTGCCTGATCCGTCGTTTCATAGAACTCAGCTCCTTCGTGACAGTGCTCGAAAAATGCTTTCCCAACAAAGATTTTGCGATCAGCATCTACCGTTTTTACTTGCTCGACAAGTTTGCGATGTTCCGCAAAAGACTCAGCCCCCAATTCAAACATGTCACCTAAGATAATAGCCTTTTTCTGTGCTTCTATCACCCGGATATTATCTAAAGCAGCAGCCATGCTGGTCGCATTGGCATTATAATAATCACAAATGACTGTATTATAAGCCGTGTTCATGATCTGTGAACGATTGTTGGTGGGCGCATAGCCTTCAATACCCTTATTGATCGCTTCGGCAGAAATCGCAAAATGCAGGCCTACGGCTATCGCTGCCAAAAAGTTTTCAGTATTATAAGAACCGGTCAACTGTGTATCGACTTCGTAAACTCGCTCCTCGCCTTTTCGCTTCCATGCAATCTGTAACAGTGGCGTCGCTTTCAGAAGCTTGCCGATCACATCGTTGTCTTCAGAGAATCCATAAGTGATAGTCTTGCTTATTTTGCGTGCGGCCGCCATTTCCTTAAGATGAGGATTGTCTGCCTGTAGGAACAATATACCTTCATGATCCTGCAGCCAATCGTACAATTCACCCTTTGTTTTTTTTACTCCTTCAAACGATCCAAAGCCTTCTAAATGTGCTTTGCCCACATTGGAGATCAGCCCATGTGTCGGCTGTGCAATATCACATAAAAAAGCAATCTCTTTCAGATGGTTGGCCCCCATTTCTATAATGGCAATTTCAACCGACTCATCGATAGCCAATACCGTTAAGGGTACACCGATATGATTATTGAGATTGCCTTTTGTCGCGTACGTCTTATATTTTTGAGAAACAACGGAATACAATAACTCCTTGGTTGTTGTCTTTCCGTTTGTTCCCGTAACGCCGATGACCGGAATATCTAACTGCCGACGATGGTGCTTCGCCAGTTCCTGTAAGGCTTGCAGCACATCATTCACCAAAATATATTCTTCCCCAGCCTTATAAATTTCTTCATCAATGACAACATACTTCGCTCCGATTTCTAACGCTTGTGCTGCAAAGGTATTTCCATTGAAATTGGCTCCTTTGAGCGCAAAAAAAATACTATCCTTTTCGATCTTACGTGTATCTGTCGTAATATTTGGATACTGTTTATAAATCTGATATAAAGATTGGATGTCCATGTTTAGAAATTTGATGAACAAACTTAGATAAATTGCTTTTTATATGCAACACTTACAAATAGAGGCTCAAATCTCCCCATGGGCCGCATACCCTTGCTAACAACACCCTGCAATGCCTATAATTTTTGTTACGCAAACGTCACCGATAACGTTTGCGCATTTATTTTAAGCAATTTTCTTTAATGGCGGTTTTAATATTGGTAATTTCAATGACCAATTACAGTGTTGAAATGCGGGCTATCATACTTTCAGTTTTTCTATTTCCGGTCTTCCTCTTTGCTTTCACGGCGAAAAGTTATGACTTTATAGTAGCAAAAGATGGTTCAGGAGATTTTCGGACGATTCAGGAAGCGATTAATGCAGTACCTGATTTCCGAAAGAAGGAAACCGTGATCTATATCAAGAAGGGGCTTTATCAAGAGAAAATCACCATTGCTGGAAACAAACAGCACCTCACTTTAATTGGTGAGGACAGATTCGAAACGATTATTAGTTACAATGATTACGCGCAAAAGAAAAATCGTTTTGGAGAGGAGATCGGCACTTCAGGTTCGGCAAGTTTTTACAGCTATGGAAACGGTTTAACAGCGATCAACCTGACTTTTGAAAACAGTTCAGGGCCCATAGGCCAGGCGGTGGCAGCGTGGATTGCCGGAGACTGCAGCCGGTTTATTCATTGTAGATTTCTGGGATTTCAGGACACACTATATACGTATGGCAAAGGCGCCAGACAATTTTATTATCAATGTTATATAGAGGGTACTGTGGACTATATATTTGGTTCGTCCACAGCATGGTTTGAGCAATGTGAGCTACACTGTAAAGATAGCGGTTATATTACAGCAGCCTCGACGCCTGAAAATATAGCATATGGCTATATCTTCAACAACTGCAAAATAACCGGAACTCAGGACAGCAACAGCTTCTATCTGGGACGGCCTTGGCGCCCCCATGCGAAAGTTATTTTTATGCGTTGTTATCTTCCACCATTTATCAGGCCAGAAGGCTGGCATAACTGGAACAATGAGTCAAATGAAAGGACGGCCTACTTCGCCGAATACAGAAACCACGGTCCGGGTGCTTTGTCACAAAGCCGTGTCAAATGGGCTCAGCAATTACCGACGAATGAAGCGGATATGATTGATTTTAAACAGGTATTCAACGATTGGCAACCCAATATTACTATCGAACAATAAGTTATGACCGGTAACGATTGCATAAGTTTTCCATCGAAGTTAAGTGCAAACAATGTACAATTGCTTTTACAAATAACCGTTTTTAAACCAAAAATTTAAAAAAATGAATCCGTTTAGAAAGCAATCTTCCTATACATTGAAATCTGCCCTTACGGCGCTCCTCATGCTGCCTTTCGTCGGTATGGCCCAGGAACCGGTCCGACCGGTCATACAGCAGGTCAGTTTCAAAAGAGACACGCTGAATATTATGGACTATGGTGCCAAAGGTGATGGCCAGTTCCTGAACACTTCCACGATAAACCGGGCGATCAAAGCGTGTAGCGACCAAGGTGGCGGCGTCGTCCTGATCCCCTCCGGACTCTGGCTCTCCGGCCCGATCGAAATGCAAAGCAACGTCAATCTACACCTCAAAAAAGATGCTGTTCTGTTATTCACAAGAGATTTTGATGAATATAAATTAGTTGAATCGAATTGGGAGGGTGAACCAGCCTGGAGAAACCAAAATCCGATATCTGGAAAGGAGCTCACCAATATCGCTATCACCGGCAACGGTATTATCGATGGCAATGGCGACGCCTGGAGAATGGTCAAAAAAAGTAAATTGACAGCTTCACAATGGAAAAACCTTGTTGCCTCCGGAGGCATTGTGGATCCTGAAACAGAAATTTGGTATCCTTCTGAGAGTTCGCTCAGGGGTGCAAAAGAGAAAAAAGCTGGAACTATCCGTCCGGGAACAACGGTAAACGATTTTAAGAATGTAAAAGACTTTCTGAGGCCTAATTTATTGGTCTTTACAAACTGTAAAAAAATCCTGCTTGAAGGGGTCACGATACAGAACTCTCCCGCATGGAATATACATCCGCTCATGTGTCAGGACTTAACCTTACGCGGACTTACCGTTCGCAATCCCTGGTACGGACAGAACGGAGACGGAGTGGATGTAGAGTCTTGTAAAAATGTACTTATTGAGGACTGCTCCTTTGATGTGGGTGACGATGGCATATGCATCAAGTCAGGACGCGATCAAGCAGGACGTGACCGCGGTATGCCCACAGAAAATGTTATCGTTCGAAACAATGTGGTGTACCACGCACATGGTGGCTTTGTTATCGGTAGTGAGATGAGCGGTGGCGCACGCAATATTTGGGTAGAAGACTGCTCCTTTATTGGCACGGATATCGGCCTACGCTTTAAGACAACAAGAGGCCGCGGTGGCGTCGTAGAGAATATCTTTATCAATAATATCAATATGATCGACATTCCTGGCGAAGCTATCTTATTTGATATGTACTATGCCGCGGTAGACCCAGTGCCATTGGCCGGAGAAAAGAGAGCTGCAGTAAAGACGGTAAAACTTGCTGTTACGGAGGAGACTCCGCAGTTTAGAAATTTCTATATCAAGAACATCGTCGCTAAAGGTGCTTCGAAAGGTATATTCTTCCGTGGCCTCCCCGAAATGCATATCCAAAATATCCATATTGAAAATGCAACGTTAGAAGCGACTAAGGGTATTGAAATTATTGAAGCATCAACGATCCAATTGAAGGATATCATTCTAAAAACAAAGGATAGTGCTCCGTTGATTGCTGTCAACAACAGCAGTTCCATTAACCTAGAAAATATTCAGGCTTTAAATTCACCTGAGCTATTTATCCAGGTCGCTGGCGAAAACAGCAGCAAGATCAATCTGTCCAAATCCAATATAAAATCAGCGAAGAAAGACAAACAGTTTATCGACGGAAGTACGCACAAATCCCTAACCATCACAAATTAGAATACCATGAAAAAGTTACTTATCCTTCTTTTCAATGTTGTCGTTCTGGGTTCTTTTAATGGATTTGCACAGCAGAAAGCCCTATCAGAACAAATGGCCACGACGGTATTGAACAAAATTTACCCAGACACGCTCTTCACTAACCCAGGCAAATTTCCTAAGTGGTCATACGATATGGGGGTTATTTTTGAGGGGCTGACAGAAGTATGGCGCAACACAGGAAATGGGGATTATTTCAACTATATACAATCCCGCATGGACCCCTATTTAAGTATTCCAGACTCGATAAAAAATTATAGAGCTACGGATTTCAATATCGACAATATTAAAAATGGCACGACCTTGTTGATGCTGTACAAGGTAACGGGACAGGAAAAATACCTGAAAGCGTGCCATCAGCTATATGCCCAGCTCAAAAAACATCCGCGCACCAATGAAGGCGGGTTTTGGCATAAGAAGATATATCCTTATCAGATGTGGCTCGATGGTCTCTATATGGGGCAGCCCTTTTATGCGGAATACGCTAGTTTGATGAATATCCCAAGTGCTTTTGATGACATCGCAAATCAATTCGTATACATGGAGAAAAACGCGCGGGACCCCAAAACAGGCCTACTATATCACGGTTGGGACGAATCTAGAAAGGAACGCTGGTCAGACCCCAAAACAGGCTTATCCCGACATTTTTGGGGCCGTGGCATGGGCTGGTACGTCATGGCTCTTGTCGATGTATTGGATTATTTCCCGGAAAACCATTCCCGCAGGCCTGAATTGATAGCGATATTGAACAGAACCTTATCGGCAGTGACCAAATATCAGGACAGCAAAACTGGAGTATGGTATGATATCGTCGATTTGGGTACCCGAGAAGGCAATTATCTAGAAGCTTCGGCATCCAGTATGTTTGTATTCGCTTTAGCAAAATCGTTGCGTAAAGGATACATACCAAACTCATTTGAAAAGAATCTGGATTTCGCTTTCCAAGGCCTTGTTAGCGAATTTACCTCTCCTGCGGGTAAAGATCAGATAAATCTCAACAAGGTTGTTGAAGTATCCGGATTGGGCGGCAGCAAAAACTATCGCGATGGTAGTTTTGAATACTATATGAGTGAGCCTGTCATCACCAATGATCCAAAAGGTGTGGGGGCCTTTATTCTGGCTGCCTCCGAAGTCGAATTCTTACGCGCAAGAAAAGGGAAAAAGAGCCTGAATATCACCTTGGATAACTATTACAACAACGAATTTAAACGTACCGCCTCAGGACAGCTCAAACCCTACCATTATCTATGGGATGGTGATGATAATAATGGCTTTTCGTTGTGGGGCCGAATCTTTGAAAAAAATGGTGGTCAGCTCCAAACGCTCAAAGAAGCGCCTACAGCACGTCATCTGGCACGATCAAGCATTTATATTATCGTGGATCCTGATACGGAAAAAGAAACCGAAAAGCCGAATTTCATGAATGAGGCAGATGCAAAGCAAATCACCGACTGGGTAAAGAAGGGTGGGGTCCTTGTCCTTATGCTGAATGACAAAGGAAATTGTGAAATCAGCAAATTTAATACTTTGTGCAAGCAGTTCGGCATCACGTTCAATGAAGATAGCCGTAACCGCGTCAAAGGAAGGGAATTCGAGACCGGAGCAATCGCCGTTCCACAAGGCAATAAAGTATTTCCAAACACGTCAAAAATATATATCAAGGAGATTTCGACTTTGCGGGTGACGTCACCTGCGCAGGCCTTGATAAAGGATAATGGTGACAATATCATCGCGATAGCAACCTATGGAAAAGGAACGGTATTCGCTATCGGCGACCCTTGGCTGTACAACGAGTACACTGACGGACGAAAGCTTCCTAAAGAATACCAAAATTTTACCGCAGCAAATGACCTTACCGAGTGGTTGGTGAAACAAGCTAAAAAATAATACAAATATGGAAGTGTCTTATTGCAAAATCATCTGTTTAGCTGCGCTCACACTGAGTCTTTACCCTTTGCGCGCTCAAATTCAGAAGGACTCCCTTGCTGATAAGATCTTGTTGTATCAACTTCCAAATGGTGCATGGCCCAAACAGCTGATCGATAAAAGTGTAGTAGACTATAGACTGCCTATCGACGGCCGCCTTAGAAAAAAAATAAAAGACACTGGAATTGATCATGCAACCATAGACAACAACGCAACGACGAGAGAAATAAATAGCCTCATCAAAGCTTATGGTACAACAAAACAGGAAGCTTATTTAAAGGGTGCCGAAAAAGGGATAGCCTATCTCCTTTCTGCACAGTATGAAAATGGCGGATTTCCGCAATATTATCCCAACAAATCGCTTTATCGTGCCGAAATCACTTATAACGACAATGCCATGATCAATGCTCTTCGTGTGCTGGATAACGTTGCTAAAGCGCAACATGGCTTTGAGGCAATTCATACAGACTATCGAAAAAGAGCTCAGTCGGCTGTCGAGAGAGGGATAGCTTGCATCCTTAAAACGCAGATTATCCAAAACACAACACTCACGATCTGGGCAGCACAATATGATGAGAAAAACCTGACAGCAGCACAGGCACGGAAATTTGAGCCCGCAGCCTTGAGCACAAGTGAATCGGTCGCTATCGTACGCTTCCTTATGCAACAACCCGCCACTGCGCAGATTCAATTGGCTATAACTCGTGCAATCAGCTGGTTTCAAAATAATAAAATTAAAGGCTACCGCTTCGCTACTGAAAAAAATCAATCAACTGGGCAAACGGAGCGTAAGCTTATCCCAGACAGCGCATCCGTGGTCTGGGCACGTTTTTATGACCTTCAGGACAATAGGCCACTTTTTGGAGACAGGGATAATTCCATTAAGTACAAGTTCGAAGAATTGTCAGAAGAACGGAAGAATGGTTATGCATGGTTTGGAGACTGGCCTGAAAAATTAATCCGTGTGGACTATTTAAAATGGAAACAACAACATCAAATTCAATAATAGAAAAGAGCAATGCTACTTACACAAGATACATTACAATCCATTGCTTCCGATTTGGTCGATACACCAACAGAAGCCTCATTTTTATATCCTGAAAAAATACTTCAGTTTGGGACGGGTGTTTTACTTCGGGGCCTACCGGACTACTTTGTGAACAAAGCAAACCAGCAGGGGCTATTCCGGGGAAGAATTGTAGTCATCAAATCAACAAGCGCCGGTACTGCAGATTCGTTTGAACAGCAAAACAACTTATATACTTTGTGCATAAAGGGGTTGGACGAAGGCAAAGAAATATCAAGCTACGAGATAAATAATAGTATTTCTCGCGTGCTCTCAGCAAGCGAATCCTGGCAAGAAATACTGAAAAACGCAGAAAACCCCGCTCTTGAGATCGTTTTCTCCAATACCACTGAAGTCGGTATCGTGATGAGTGAAGACCTTGTTGACGACAATCCTCCAAAGTCTTTCCCCGGCAAGCTTTTGGCTATTTTATACCACCGGTTTAAACATTTTGCCGGCGACATTACGAAAGGGCTAACGATCGTGCCGACCGAACTGATAACGGATAATGGCAGCAAATTAAAAAAGATTATTTTTGACCTTGCTCAACAGAACAGTCTGTCAGCAGATTTTATAGAATGGCTGACGGGAGCCAACGACTTTTGCAATACTTTGGTGGACCGTATTGTCCCCGGTGCGCTATCGCCGGCAGACTATGTAAAGACAACAGCGATGTTAGGATATGAGGATCAGTTGATGATCATGGCCGAACCCTTCCGTTTGTGGGCCATCGAAGCAACATCCGACCGTGTAAAACAGCGCTTATCCTTCGCCGTAGCGGATTCCAGCGTGCTGCTGGTCCCCTCCATAGAAAAGTACAAAGAAATTAAGCTCAGGCTCCTCAATGGAACGCATACACTGAGCTGCGCAATGGCACTTCTATCGGGCTTCACTACCGTCAAAGAAGCCATGCAGAACGCTGCGTTCAGCCAATTTATCCGCTTGCTGATGCAAGATGAAATTGGACCATCCATCTTAAGCACAGCGATTTCTCAAAACGACGTGAAGGATTTTTCATCAAAAGTTATGGATCGCTTCGCCAATCCTTATCTCGAACATAAATGGGAATCAATAGCCCTCAACTACAGTTCGAAAATGGCCATGCGTAATATCCCTTTATTGGATAAATGGTATGGCAGCCACAGCGAGGCACCGCAGCTATTCGCTCTGGGATTTGCAGCTTACCTTTACTTTTTAAAGTCAGAACGGAAAGATAGCCATTACATACGGACCATCAATGGACGCACCATCGAAATTCAGGATGAATCTGCAGCAGTCATTTATGAGGCCTGGCAGCAGCCGGAGACGGTTGTTCATACCGTTCTTTCGAACGTAGGCTTATGGAATAGGGATCTGACCAAGTTTCCCGGACTGGAAGAAAGTGTAGACCGACAGCTAAAACAGATTATTCACAATGGTGCGTTGCAAGCGCTAACTATTTTGGAACATGAAAAATAAAGTACTTAAAATACATCCGAAAGACAACGTTCTGGTCGCTTTACAGGATCTAAAAAAGGGTGATGCTATCTCGTTTGAAGGAGCACATTATATCCTGCAGGAAGATATTCCCGCCAAACACAAATTTTTTATGCATGATATGCGTTTCGGCGATGAGATCCGAATGTATGGTGTGCTTGTCGGAAAAGCACAATTTGACATTCCGCAAGGGAGTATAATGAATACCGAAAACACCAAACATGCTGCGGAGCCTTATCATTTCAGACCTTCCCAGTACCATTGGGACAAACCCGATGTCTCTAAATTCGAGACAAGGACCTTCAACGGATACCTACGCGGAGACGGACGGGCCGGAACAGCCAATTATTGGCTCTTCATCCCGACAGTATTTTGTGAAAACAGGAACTTGGATGTCATCAAAGAGGCTCTCTACAATGAGCTTGGGTACTCCGTTACCGGGAAATATAAAAATTTCACACACCAGCTGCTGCAAGCCTATGAAAAAGGGGAAACCTTGGATCTGTCTTCATTGGAAAAACTCAATACCAGTACAGCGCAATCCAGCCGGGTATTCAAAAATGTCGATGGGATCAAATTTCTCAACCATCAGGGCGGCTGTGGCGGAATACGACAGGATGCGGCGGTCTTAAGTAAACTGCTTGCGGCTTATGCTGACCATCCTAACGTAGCCGGTGTGACAGTATTGAGCCTAGGCTGTCAGAATCTACAACTAAACGACTTGGTGAACGACATCAAGCTTCGCAATCCCAATTTTGATAAACCGCTATATGTATTTGAACAGCAACAATCGAAGAGCGAGGAACAGCTGATTAAGGAAGCCATACTGCAGACCTTCATCGGCCTTACAGAAATCAACAAAATTACCAGACAACCGGTGCCTTTAAGCAAATTGACACTCGGTGTCAAGTGTGGTGGCAGTGATGGTTTCAGCGGTATTTCGGCGAATCCAGCTGTCGGTTATACGGCTGATCTCCTGGTCGCTTTGGGGGGGAAGGTGCTTCTAGCGGAATTTCCGGAATTATGCGGTGCCGAACAGAATCTTATAGACCGGACGTTGGATCCTGCCGCAGCCAATAAATTTATCGACTTGATGACCGCCTATAGCAATGCCGCGGAGGCTGTAGGCTCGGGGTTTTATATGAATCCTTCACCGGGCAATATACGTGACGGACTCATTACGGATGCCATCAAAAGTAATGGCGCTGCCAAAAAAGGCGGCACCTCCCCTGTAGTCGATGTCCTCGATTATACGGAGGCAGCCACAAAAGCTGGACTTAATCTGGTCTGCACACCAGGCAACGATGTCGAAGCCACAACCGGTAAAGCAGCCGCAGGCGCCACCTTAATTTTATTTACTACGGGACTGGGCACCCCTACTGGTAACCCAATATGCCCGGTAATCAAAGTCGCCACCAATAATACATTGGCAAAGAAAATGGCCGACATCATTGACATTAATACCGGCCCTATTATCGATGGTGACAAAACAATCCAGGAAATGGGCGAAGATATACTCGAGTATTGCATCAAAGCAGCCAGCGGTGAGGTAATTCCCAAGGCTGTTCAATTAAATCAGGACGACTTCATCCCTTGGAAAAGAGGTGTGAGCTTATAAATTTATATAGTATGAAAGCATTCTTAGACGAAAACTTTTTATTAAACTCAAAAACAGCAGAAGTGCTGTACCACAATTATTCAAAACAGCTACCCATTATCGACTATCATAATCATCTGATTCCGGAGCAGATCGCCAATGATATTAAATTTGAAAATATCAGTCAGGTCTGGCTCCATGGTGATCATTATAAATGGCGGGCGATGCGCGCCAATGGTGTGAATGAACGGTATATTACGGGCGATGCCTCAGACGAAGAAAAATTCATGAAATGGGCAGAAACAGTGCCTTATACATTACGCAACCCGCTACATCACTGGACGCACCTTGAGCTCCAACGCTATTTCGGCATAACGGACTTACTTTCTCCAAAAACAGCCGCTAAAATATATGCGGATACCGGTCAGCTCCTACAGCAAGACAGCCATTCTGTACGCGGATTATTGAAAATGATGAATGTTGAAGTAGTCTGTACTACGGACGATCCTATTGATAGTTTGGAATTCCATCAACAATTCGCCGGAGAAAACGAGTCCTTCAAAATGCTTCCGGCGTTTCGTCCCGACAAAGCCATGAACGCCGATGACCTGGTCGCGCTGAACCAATATATCGACAAACTGGAAGAAGTCTGTAACGTGACCATCCACAGCTTAGGAGATTATCTGCGCGCATTGAAAGCCAGACATGACTTTTTCGCTGCCAATGGATGTAGTGTTTCTGATCATGGCCTTGAGCAGATTTACGCCGAAGATTATACCGAACAGGAAATTGCCTCGATTTTCGACAAAATACGGTCAAAAAAAGAAATTTCCTTCGATGAAAACCTGAAATTCAAATCCGCCATGCTGATCTATTTTGCAGAGTGGGATCACGAAAAAGGATGGGTTCAACAATATCACCTGGGCGCATTGCGCAATAACAATGCGCGTATGCACCGCTTAATCGGGCCAGACACAGGGTGGGATTCGATCGGCGATTTTAGCCAGGCCCGCGCATTGTCAAAATTTTTGAATAAATTAGACAATCAGGATAAGCTAACCAAGACCATCTTGTATAACCTCAATCCGACAGACAATGAGCTCATTGCAACCATGATTGGGAACTTTAACGATGGATCTATCAAAGGAAAAATTCAATTTGGCTCAGCTTGGTGGTTTTTGGATCAGAAAGATGGTATGACAAAGCAGATTAACGCGCTGTCAAATATGGGGCTATTAAGTCGCCTTGTCGGCATGCTGACTGATTCCCGAAGCTTCCTTTCGTTCCCGAGACATGAATACTTCCGGAGATTGCTATGTGACATCTTCGGGCAAGACATCGAAAGAGGCGAGATACCGAACGATATCGAATGGGTAGGCAAAATCGTACAGGACATCAGTTATAATAACGCACGAGAATATTTTGAATTTTAACAAAATGCAGGGTAAAGTACTAAGCTTTGGCGAATTGCTGTTGCGCATCTGTCCCGACATCGAACAGAACTGGATTGAACAGCATCAACTACCTTTCTATGTAGGGGGAGCAGAACTGAATGTGGCGACTGCTCTCGCCCTTTGGAATGTGCCATCCTCTTATTTATCAGCAGTGCCTCAAAATGCCATTTGTGAAAGCATCGACCAGTATCTGCAACGGAAGAATATCGATACAACATCCATGCAATGGACGGGAGACCGACTGGGAATATATTATCTGCCCAAGGGGAAGGACCTCAAAAACGCAGCCGTGATTTATGATCGGGCACATTCTTCTTTTGCCAGTCTGAAGATAGGCAGTATCGATTGGCATCAGGTGTTTGCAGATGTCAAATGGTTCCATTTCTCCGCGATTTGTCCAGCTATCAGCCAGGAGATCGCCGACCTTTGCCTGGAGGCGGTACAGGTCGCCCAAGAGAAGGGCATATTTGTGTCCCTGGATCTGAATTATCGGTCCAAGCTGTGGAAATATGGAAAAGCTCCAAAAGAAGTGATGCCGGAGATAGCAAAACACTGTAACCTTATCATGGGCAATATCTGGGCTGCCCATCAGATGCTCGACACAAAGCTAGACGGACAGTTCCTGACACAGGACTCAGGTTATAAGGATGAGGATTTGCTCACACAGGCCCTGGAAACGAGCCAGGAAATCATTGCCACCTATCCACGTTGCCAGTATGTAGCCAATACCTTCCGCTTTGACTATCAGCTCAAAGGCATCAGATATTATACCACATTGTTTGACAAGGACAATCTGATCAGGTCGAAAGAGTATATCTCAGAGGATATTTTAGACAAAGTCGGAAGTGGCGACTGCTTTATGGCAGGATTAATTTACGGTTTATATTCCAACCTGCCGCCAAAAGAAACACTGGAGTTTGCAACGCTTGCTGCATTCGATAAACTATTTATTGCCAGCGATGCAACCACAAGCACAGTAGAAGATATAAAAAAAAGAATGAGAGCATGAGTTTGAAAGACATTGTACTACAAAAAATCATTGAACAGGGAACACTTCCGCTATTCTTCGATCACGATAGAGAAAGAAGTGCCGCTATTCTACGCACGCTGTATCAAGCAGGCGTACGTGTATTTGAATTTACCAATAGAGGCGCAGAAGCTCTTGAGGTATTCGAGCACCTAATCGCCGTAAGAGATGCTGAAATGCAAGACCTTTACTTGGGTATCGGGACAATCAAATCTGTGGAAGACGCACAGCAGTTCCTTCAGGTAGGTGCAGATTTCATTGTTGCACCCCTTGTAAATCCACTGGTTGGCTCTCTTGTTCATGAGCAGCATAAATTATGGATTCCGGGCTGTATGACACCGACTGAAATCTATACAGCGCAGCAACAAGGCGCTGCCCTGATTAAATTGTTCCCGGCCAATATCCTGGGCCCTGCATTTATGAGCTCCATCCGCGAGCTTTTTAAAGACCAAAAGTTTATGCCCACTGGCGGCGTGGAAATTGAGATGGAGAATCTGAAAGCTTGGTTCAGATCCGGAGTATGTGCAGTAGGCATGGGTAGCAAGCTTATAGATCCTAAAGATACCGCCCAATTATTCGAAAACACGAAGAAAGCACTTGACTTCGTTTCAAAAGCACGACAACAATAAAAATAAACTATTAAACCCATTATGATGAACACGGAGAAAAAGGGCAATTACCGCTGGGTAATATGTTCGCTACTATTTTTTGCTACGACGATCAATTACCTGGACCGCCAGGTACTTTCATTGACCTGGAAGGATTTTATCAGTCCGGAATTCCATTGGACCAATACCGATTATGGAAATATTACGGCTTTATTTTCTATCTTCTATGCGATCAGTATGCTTTTCGCAGGCCGTTTTGTGGACTGGATGGACACCAAAAAAGGATTTTTATGGGCTATAGGAATTTGGTCCGTTGGCGCCATTATCCACGCTTTTTGTGGGATTGCAACATCTGGAATTGTCGCCGGTGAATGGTTTGTTGGTTTTGAAGGAGCAAAAGAGGCTATTTCTCACGTGAACAATGCAGGCTTAGTCATCAGTGTCAGCGTCAACCTGTTTATCTTTGCACGGTTTGTGCTTGCTGTTGGGGAAGCTGGAAACTTTCCGGCAGCCATCAAAGCGACCGCCGAGTATTTTCCGAAAAAAGACCGCGCGCTGGCCACTAGCATTTTCAACTCCGGGGCGACTATAGGTGCACTAGCAGCGCCACTGACAATACCTGTCATCGCTGCACATTGGGGATGGGAAATGTCATTCATTATTATCGGTGCACTGGGGTTCGTCTGGATGGGTTTTTGGATTTTCCTGTACAAAAAACCACATGACAACCCCAAAGTCAATGCTGCTGAGCTAGCTTATATCCACCAAGATGACCACGAAGAGCAAGCTGCTCACCCCGGTGCAACAAAACAACCAAGGACCACAATATCAGAGTGCCTCAAATACAAACAGACCTGGGCTTTTGTATTCGGAAAATTCATGACCGATGGTGTTTGGTGGTTCTTCCTATTTTGGATGCCCGCCTACCTTTCCGCTGTTTATGACATTAAATCATCCGATACCGAAGGGCAGCTCGCAATCTTTGTCCTTTATGCCATCACGATGTTATCGATCTACGGCGGCTGGCTCCCTACCTATTTTGTTGATAAAAAAGGGATGAACGCTTATGAAGGGCGGATGAAAGCTATGCTTTTGTTTGCATTTGTGCCGTTAGTTGTTCTATTTGCGCAGCCTCTCGGACATATTTCATACTGGATACCGGTGATTTTAATCGGCTTTGCGGGTGCAGCACATCAGTCCTGGTCGGCAAACATTTTCTCCACCATCGGAGACTCTTTTCCGAAGCGGGCTATTGCAACAGTTACAGGCATAGGCGGACTCGCGGGCGGTGTAGGCGCTTTTATTATCAACAAAACCTCCGGCTGGCTGTTTGATTATGCAAAAGAGACACAAATGACATTTATGGGCTTTAAAGGCGAAGAAGCCGGGTATTTTATTATCTTTTCTTTCTGTGCTTTAGCATACTTGATTGCATGGGTGGTAATGAAAGCCCTTGTTCCTAAACTAATTTTAATAAAAAATTAACAAATATTGCAAAAATTGTATTATATTAGCAATATCTTTATGAATATCAATCTAAACCATTTTTAAAACAATGAGCTTAAACTTAGAAGGTATCTTCTACGAGGAGAAAGACATTCCCGCAGAATTTACACTAGACGAACAGGTCGATCAAAGAGAGTTCCTTTCCAATGGAGAAATGATTTCTTGGGCGGGTCAGGTAAACGAAGTTTTTTCACCGATTTGTGTGAAGACCAAGGACGGCCTGAAGCGTAAGCGCATCGGTAGTTTCCCTGTTTGTACTGAAAAAGAGTCCATGGAAGCCTTAGACGCTGCTGTAAAAGCATACGACAATGGACGTGGAGAATGGCCAACAATGAGCGTTGCCGATCGTATTGCTTGTGTGGAGAATTTTACACAAAAAATGATTGCCAAGAAAGACATTGTTGTCAAGCTTATTATGTGGGAAATTGGCAAGTCGTATGCAGACTCGGTAAAAGAGTTTGACCGTACTGTTGAGTATATCTACGCGACGATCGATGCATTGAAAGATATAGACCGTGACTCTTCACGTTTTCAGATCGAACAGGGCATCGTTGCCCAGATCAGAAGGTCGCCACTGGGAGTTGTCCTTTGTATGGGACCGTTCAATTATCCGCTAAATGAGACTTTCACGACGCTCATCCCTGCATTGATCATGGGTAATACCATGCTATTTAAACCGCCTAAACATGGCACCTTATTGCACTACCCTTTATTGGAAGCATTTAGAACAAGTTTTCCAAAAGGAGTGGTCAATACGATCTATGGACGTGGAAACAAGATTGTTCCAAGTTTGATGCAATCCGGAAAAATCAATGTCCTTACCCTGATTGGATCAAGCCGTGTAGCTGACGAACTCAAAAAATTGCATCCAAAGGTAAACCGTCTACGTGCGATCCTTGGACTGGATGCTAAAAATGCGGCTATTATCACCAAAGATGCTGATCTGAACTTAGCGGTCTCCGAAACAGTATTGGGTTCGCTTTCATTCAATGGCCAGCGTTGTACGGCATTGAAAATTATCTATGTACACCGCAGCTTGGCACAGGAGTTTTTAAAACGTCTTTCTGCCGAAGTTGGAAAGCTTAAGTATGGAATGCCTTGGGAAAAAGGGGTATCCTTGACTCCTCTCCCAGAAGTTAACAAGCCGGCATACTTAACGGAGTGCATCGAAGATGCGAAAGCGTATGGGGCCAAAGTAATCAATGAAAATGGCGGCCAGGTAGCCGAATCTTTCTTCTATCCGGCGATTGTTTATCCGGTCAACTCCCAGATGAAGCTCTACAGAGAAGAACAGTTTGGTCCGGTGATCCCGGTAGTCCCTTTTGATGATCTCGAAGAGCCTATCGAGTACCTAATCGGTTCATCTCACGGACAGCAGGTAAGTATTTTCAGCAATAACGCAGCGGTGGTATCTTCTTTGATCGATCCGTTGGTTAATCAGGTGAGTCGTGTCAACATCAATTGCCAATGCCAACGTGGCCCTGATACTTTCCCTTTCACAGGAAGGAAGGACAGTGCCGAAGGTACATTATCTGTCGTTGATGCGCTACGTTCATTCTCCATCCGTTCGTTAGTTGCGACAAAATTCACAGAAGAAAACAAAAAACTGCTGAACGAGATCGTTAGTGAAAATGAATCGAATTTCTTAAGCACCAAATATATCTTCTAGAAAAGATCGATATCCTATAAAAACACCAGTTAATTGCAGCGTCTGCAATTAACTGGTGTTTCGTTTTTAAACGGCACGCTGGCAATTGCGATGGATGAGTATAAGATCGTTAATTCCGCAATATTAATGCGCCTCAAAATGCTTGCTAATTGGCAATTTCAGTTCCTTTATCCCCTCTACGACCAAGTTGGCAACAGCCGAAGCACCGATCGGGCTTAAATGGGTGTCATCCTGTTTACCTTCTGGATAGTTTGGGTTTCCCTTTTCCACATGAAGAAACAATGGTTTACTTTTTTCATCACCGTAAGATGACAATAATCGGGATGTTTTTTCTTCCATATCGATACAATGTACATGCAAGTTTTCAGCCAGTTTTTTCATAATCGAGGGATAATCCCCATGTGTAGGGACCAAGCTACCACCTTCAAATTTACGTCTGGCGATCGATGTTAAAAGAACAGGAATCGCGCCTTTTTCCCGTGTCTGTTGGATGTAGAAAGTCAGGTTCTGTTCAAATTCCTCTAGAGAGGTTCCCACATTGGGCTTATTGATTTTCTCATCGTTGTGGCCAAACTGGATGAATACATAATCACCATGCTGCAAATGCTCAACAATTGGAGTCCAATGATCCATGATACTTCCGTCCTTGCCGACATCGTGTTTGAAGGATTTACTGCTGCGTCCGTTCAGGGCCCGGTTATCAACCTTGACGTGTTGGTCAGCCAATTTCGTAAAAGCCATTCCCCATCCGGTTTCGGGGAAAGCCCGCTCCTGTTTAATAGCTGCCGTCGAGTCGCCAATAATATAGATGGTCAGTGGGCGATCTTGCCGGAAAGCGAAAAGGAGAATTGCTATGCAAAGGCCAACAATAAAGACACAAATTTCTTTTTTCATCATAATACATTTTTTTAGAGCACACGCTCAGGTTTTCTATAATCCATTCGTAATCACGCCTCCTAGGGATAAATCACAAGGATAGTTTAATCGGTTATGTTTCCAGCCAAGTTTACAAAGTATATCTGATTTGTCCATATGACACAGCCGTTAAAATTTATGCAATCGTTGCCGGCAACGATTGCAGCAGTCGTTAAAATTAGGTTTTGTGATTTTTTTTGGCTAATATTATAGTCTATTTTGCCGGTTATGAAATTTGAAAACTATACAATCAAAGATATTGCTAAAGCACTTAATTTATCTACTTCAACGATTTCCAGAGCGCTAAGAGACAGCTATGAAATAAGCCCTGAAACGAAGAAGATTGTATTGGAATACGCCGAAAAAATAAATTACCGCGCCAATCCGATTGCCAGAAGCTTAAAAGAACGACGCAGCCATTCAATCGGGATTATCGTCAGCGAAATCGCCAATAACTTCTTCTCCCAGGTCATCGATGGAGCGGAATCCATTGCATATAACAAAAACTTTCAGATCATTATTTCCCAGACACACGAGTCTTCCGAACGGGAGCGTCTCAACGTGGAATATTTGACATCTCGATCTATTGACGGATTATTGATCGCTTTGTCCTCAGAGACCGAAGATATTTCCTACCTGCACAAACTACAGGAACGCGGTTTCCCGATCGTGTTTTTTGATCGGGTACCACAACAATTTGACACCTATAAGGTTATTGTGAATAATCAGCAAGGGGCATACGATGCAACCCAGCACCTAATTAAACAGGGTAAACAACGGATAGCCCACCTGACGAGCTCAAAGTCTTTGTCGATTACCAAGGACCGTCTTTACGGATACCAAAAGGCTTTAATGGCCAACCATATCGATTTCGATCCGGCATTGGTCAAATATTGTCAGTACGGCGGGCTACATCAGGATGAGATTGAGACAGCCATAGAAGAACTTATGCATACAGGCTTTGACGCGATATTTATTTCAGGCGACAAGCTGACAACGGGTTATTTGCACGTAGCAAAGAAGAAAGACAAGCTCAATCTTCAACACATTGCTATTGCGGGATTCACAAACTCGAATGTCGTGGATCTGTTCTCCGCTAAGGTCACCTCAATACGGCAGCCCGCCTTTGAAATGGGTAAAATAGCGACCGAGCTCCTCATCCAGCTGATCGAAAAACGAACGCCGAACGAGCAATTTGAAACACGGGTTTTACCGACCGAAATAATCAAAAACGACTAAAAAGAAAGACCGTAAGAAGATATCTTCCTACGGTCTTTATACCCATGACAGCAGTTACTGTGCCCGTTCCTTTTCTTCGTTGCTGGTATCTTTCTTCCGATAATTATTCTTTAGATTACCAAATTTATAGGTGTAAGTCAGGCGCACAACCCGACGGTCTTGATGTTGTCTGATCCTGGAATCAAAAGGACCAAAATTGGTGCTTAGATTTTGATTTCCAGTATTGAATACATCGGTAACGGCCAACTTGAGCGAACTGCGTTCCTTAAACGTTTTGGTCATACCAACCTCCATATCCCACCTGCTCTTCAGATCATAGACATTATATTTGAATGGTGAGAAATAGCGCAGATTGACATTGGCGGAGAGGCTCTTGCTCATTTTAAGATTATGCATGGACATGGCCTGGACCAGAAAGGATTTCCGATTTACCGGAAGCCCTGCTATCATACCATCAAAATCAAAATAAATACCAGTTATATTGTTGTTCATGCTCCACAGTTTTGAGACAGTGACCGGAATATTGAGATTTAGGTAGGAGGTCAGATTCCGGCCTAAGTTCTCACGGATGACCCATGTAGTACCAGCCACTGAATCTTGCCCCATACTCTCAACAATGGCGTCTTTTACGTCATTAATTCCCAAGGTTAGGTTATAACGTTGTAATAAGGTATAACTCAATGAAAATTCATTGGAGAACTGCGGATTTAAATACGGATTTCCGCGTTCAAAAGTAAGTTTGTCTATATAATAGTCAAAGGGGTTCAATTGCCGATAATTAGGTCTTGTCACCTTCCGGGTATAACCAAGCGACAGGATGTGTTTCTCATTGAACGAATAGCTGAGGTTAGCATTGGGAAAAAGTTCAAAATAGTTTCGTTTTACACGTTTGCTCATCGTGATGGAGTTTCCATCCGAAAACGTATACTCACCCCTTAGCCCTGCTTTTAAAGACCACTTACCAATGCTATTGTTATAGTCTAGATACGCTGCCGCAATCTGCTCCTTGTACACAAAATGATTGGTACGAGATACATCATTTACCCACTCATTGTTCACCGATTTTTCAAACAGCAGGTCATTGTCAGATTTAACATTCGAGTATTTTGTACCCATTTCAAGCTTGGAGCTCTTCGACAAAGGATGCTCATAGTCCAACTTTGCTACATATATATCAATCCCGATTGGCATTCCACTTCGCTCCTTCTCCTCCGGAGCTTCCTTGCCCCCCACATCAGCGTATTGATTGCGATAGTTTACACGTTTGCTGCTCTTGAATTTACTCCAGTCCAGGTCGACGGTCAGCTTTCGCCCGTTGGAATCTATCCGAAATTCATTATTTAGATTGGCTGAATAACGGTCAAATAATTCTTTGAAATCAGATTTCGAGACTAACACTGTGTCATAGTCCACGAAGGATCTGCCGATATTTGTCCCGCTGTCATTGTCATTATACTCTGTGTTGTTCGCACCGTTAAACTGTACCGTCAATGTATTTCGGCTGGATGTTTTCTGTTCAACACCAAAGCGATACGAATGATTACGTTCTTCCTCACTTAATGCCGACTTCTGCGCAAAATACTTCTTTTCGCCACTGTTCTGTATGACGCGGTCGATTTCAATTTTACGATAAGCTTTTTCATCTGAATAAGCGTAGGAACCAAATAATGTTGTGTTGTTCTTCTTATAATTTAACGACAGCGAGCTGTTTCCTCTGAACTTCTCGCCGTGCCCCGCCGTAAGATTGAAGGTACCATTAAACCCCTCCATCCGATTCTTCTTAAGGACGATATTGATCGTGCCTACTGCGCCCTCAGCATCGTCCTTTGCTGAACGGCTAGTAATTACCTCCACTGATTTGATCTGGTTACCATCGGTGCTTTTCAAAAAATTGAGCAACTGCTCGCCGGTCATGTACGTTTGCCGTCCATCTATCGTCACCGCGACACCAGACTGCCCCATCAGTTGCAGGTTATTGTTGTTGTCCAAGCTTACACCCGGTGCCCTTTGGACGATATCAAGAGCATTGTTCCCAGCTGCAATGGGCGAATTCTCCACATTTAAAATCAGTTTCCCCGGTTTGCTTTCAACCAAAGGCCGCTTGCCTTCCACCGTCACCTCCTCCAGTTTACGGTTATCGCTGCGCAAACTGATCGTTGCTACAGCATAATCAGACTTGCCGACCTCCAAAATATTGCTGCGACCAGCTATATACCCGACCATCTTGGCATCAACGACATAACTGCCGGCAGCTACATCCGAAAACTGGTACTCGCCGGCTTCGTTTGTTACAGCAGCTTTCAGTACAACGGTGGAATTGGCTTTCATCAGGTAAGCCGTGGCCAACGGAAGTGGCACATTGTCTTCTGACTGCACCTTTCCCGTTATCTTTACCTGCGCATGGACGAAAGAAACGAGCAAAAAATTTAGTAGTAAAAGATAAAAATATTTTTTCATTAAGATAAGTAGGTTAGTGCTATGAAGCCAGTATCAGGATGTTCGTTGGATCGACCTGACTTGATTCCAATATCGTTTATTGTTATACCCTCTAGTTGTCTTCCGCGTTTTTATAGCGGAAGACAATGCTAGGATCAGTTCTTTTTAATCTGAAGGGAGCCATCGTTTTTCTTTACATTGATAATCGTGTCCCTGCGAATGACGATCGATGTGTCATTGAGTACGATTTCGTTACTATCGGTATTATCATGCTCTTCTTCTGTTGACTCCTTAGGTGGCAGAGCGCATTTTAATCCTAAAGACGTGACCACAAATTCAACTTCTTTTACGTCCTGGTTATAACGGTCACGACACTCATAAAAGGAAATATCACGTAGTTTGTCCTCCAATCTATCATTGATCACCAGTTTTGTGCCTACTGGCAAAAACAAGGTAACATTGACTTCCTGATCGCGGTAACGTTCACCTTCGGTCAACTGAAATGCATTATCAAAAACCAATGAACTTGAGTCCTGTTTCAATGCATAGTTTATTTTTGCAGCCCGATCTGTAGCCGCTTTATATGTACTGCCTTTGGCCGAGTATTCATATCTTACATAAGGCTCCTGCAACGAGTCAATACGTTCTACGCGGATACGGATATTGCGTTTCAGATGTGAAGATAGATTCTCGCTTTTTAATCCGATATTACTTTTGACACCATTTTTTAAACGGATTACACGCACATCATTTTCATTCAGATAGTAGACCGCCCGCTTTTGTAAAGGCTTTTCCTCCACAATCGTACTTGATTCCCTGAATTCCTTCGCGACAGAAGTCGAATAATAAATGAGCGCCCCCGTTGACGCCAACCACACAATAAATAGTGCCGTGGTTAAATAATTGCTCATTGGCTTCTTCTCAAAAAGCACACGAAGAAGCAGATAAAACAATCCTGCAAAAGGAATAAAAACGGATAAGAAACCCGCGATCAGTGCAAAAGGCACATCGTTAGGATTCATCAAATAAAATGGTCCCGAATCATCCATTACATCTGGAATAACATTCACGATGGCCAGCGCAAAGAAAATGAGTCCGATGATCAGCCCAATCAGCATCAGCCCGACGACAATGACAAAAAATACACCGATTACTTTAACAATGATTTGCAGCAGCTTGGCGACCCCATCTCCTGTACGGTCTACTCCCCGCGAAAATGTTTCCCGCATACCGCTCATCTCTTCATCAAAAGAACGCTTGAAATTATGGATATTAGGTGCTTCGCCCCGCATTTCCATTTTATCAGCCCTGGTCACGGCCAATGGCATTACTATCCAGAGAATCACGTATACCAGCACGCCAGATCCACCCACCAATACAAACAACACAAAAAGTAATCTCACCCATTTGGCTTCAATACCGAAGAAATGACCTAATCCACTACAGACCCCACTGAATACCTTATCGTCAGGATCCCGCATCAGCTTTTTCCCCACTTTATAGGTTCCTGCATTTGCTTCCCCCTGATAGGTGGTATAATCATCTTGCTGCTCTGATTCAAAATCACTCACCCTACCCATTTGCTCGATGACAGCGTTCACATCATCCATATTCAGCACTTCTTTACTTCCGGCCTGAATTTTTTCCGTAAACATTTCAGATATGCGGTTTTCAATATCTTCCAGAATCTCGCGGCTGTCCTCTGAATGTCCAAAGTGCTTTTTGATATCAATCATGTATGACCGGAGGACCTCATAAGCATCTTCCTCGATATGGAAGACGATGCTGTTTATATTGATAATTATTGTCTTATTCATCGTTATTATCTTTAACTGGTTTAGTTGAATCCATACTTCTACCTGCCAGCGACGTGTTTACTGCAAACACGAGCTCATTCCAGGTGACATCTAACTTCGCAAGGACCTCTAATCCTTCCCGCGTGATTTCATAATATTTTCTAGGCGGACCTGAAGTTGACTCTTTCCATATATAGCTCAATAAGCCATTATTCTTGAGACGGGTCAAAAGCGGATATAGTGTTCCTTCTACAACCAACAATTGGGCTTTCTTCAGTTCGCTGATAATATCGGAGGCATAGATTTCTCCTCGAGAAATTATTGAAAGGATACAATACTCCAGTATCCCCTTCCTCATCTGAATTTGTGTATTTTCAGCTATCATAACAATACAAAGATATATGTATTTTATGGTACCATGCAATACATAGTACCATACTAAACAAACATAATATCGCAACAGCCTGATTTTCAACATAATATTTTTTATAAAAAAGAATAATTTCTTTTCTATCGAGAATTTTTAGGATATTTACCCCTATGATTAAAATCCTACTGGACTATAAATGGTGTTTTACATGGGCCATTATTGTTATCATTCTTTGTACCCTTCCCGGCAGCGACTTTGAGTCAGTCCCCTCCTATCCCGGGATGGATAAACTGGTCCACTGCGGCATGTTTTTCGTATTCTGTACACTGATGTACAACGGCGTTATTCGGCAATTTAGTGGAAAACCTACCCGCTGGGCTCCCATTTTTATCGTATCTTTTGTGGGTTTTCTATTTGCAGGATTAACCGAGCTGCTGCAACTCTATATTTTTACCTATCGAAGTGGTGATTGGTGGGATTTATTTGCTGACTCCGTGGGAATTGGGATGGCCGGTTTCGCTTACCTTCTGAACTACGTCAATAGGAGAATATAATCATTCTATTGTTAAGCACGGGCCAAGGTCGCTACGGAGACTTTACAGGCCCAGGCTTGTTGGATGGCAAGTGCAGCAGACACGATCGTGGCTCCCGTCGTCAATACGTCATCGACAAGTAAAATGTGCTTTCCATATAAGGCAGGCATATGCTCACAAGCAAAAACATCTTCCACATTTTCGTACCGGGATAGGCGGTCCTGCCCTGTCTGCGTAACAGTTGCTTTTTTACGGACGAGCGCGTCCTCCTGCAAAGGTATGCCCATAGCCCTGGACAGGCCTCTGCCAAAATAACTGGACTGATTATATCCTCTTTTGCGGAGTTTGCCCGGATGCAAAGGGATGGGGATAATAGCGTCCAAATGTTGATAGCTTGCCGAGTCCAGCAATTTTAATCCATATTGAAATCCGAAATACTCTGCTAACAAAGGCCGATTGTTGTATTTTATCTGATAGATCAACCGTTCGACACGACTTTCTTTCTGTAAAATCAGAAATGAACAGGCTTCTTCTACCGGTACTTTTCCCCATAGTTGTCTGGCGGTGTCATTATCTGAATATTCGTGAAAATTGGTATACGGAAGATGGAAATCACAGGCGATGCAAATAAATTTTTCCTGATACCTGAGTACACATCCGCAACAGGCACACTCCCTCGGAAAGAAGATAGCAACAAAATCTCCTAAGATTCTCTTCAGATCAAACGGCATACTAGTGACCTCCTGAACTAAAGATAATAAAACAATATCGTAAATTAGACGTTTGAGCTTTCCTTTTGCTTGTCTTTTATAGCGAGCTGTCCACATGCAGCATCGATATCTTTACCACGGCTGCGTCTGATATTCGTAACGATCCCCTGGCTTTTAAGATAGTTGGCAAATATATCTATTTTGTCTGCCTCTGCATTCAGAAAATCCGCCAATGCAATCGGATTATATTCAATCAGGTTGACTTTACAGGGGACATGTTTACAGAATTTGGCGAGTTCCCGTGCATCTTCGAGTTCATCATTGAAATTGTTGAAAACAATATACTCAAAGGTGATCGGGTTCTTTGTCTTGGCATAAAAGTATTTTAATGCTTCGGCCAGTGACTTGAGCGAATTCTGCTCATTGATAGGCATGATTTCATTACGCTTCTTATCATTTGCGGCGTGCAGAGACAGGGCAAGATTAAAACGGACCTGATCATCCCCCAATTTTTTGATCATCTTGGCAATACCGGCTGTGGATACCGTAATCCGCTTGGCAGCCATATTGAGTCCATCGGGTGCAGTGATACGCTCCACAGACTTCATCATGTTGGCATAGTTAAGCAGCGGCTCACCCATTCCCATATACACAATATTGGTTAGCGGCTGTCCGTAATGCTCCTCGGCCTGCTTACTGATCAGCACTACCTGATCGTAGATTTCATCTGCATTCAGATTACGTTTGCGGTCCATATATCCTGTGGCACAGAATTTACACGTCAGACTGCAGCCTACCTGAGAACTTACACAAGCCGTCATGCGCTCAGGCGCCGGAATGAGCACACCCTCAATGATATTGCCGTCATATAGCCTAAAGCTACTTTTGATGGTTTTGTCCGAGCTGATCTGTGATTCCTTGACTTTTACAGCGTTAATCGTAAAATTTGCTTTCAGTTTTTCACGTAGGCCTTTGCTCAAATTGCTCATTTGATCAAAATCTATGCAAGACTTCTCCCATATCCACTCGTAAATCTGCTTCGCACGAAAGCCCTGTTCACCCAACGCCGTTAGTTGATCTTTGAGCTGACTCAAAGACAAACTCCTGATATCTATTATTTTACTTTTTTCAATCACGGTACAAAGATACGAATAATTAAGCGACAAAAAATCCCGTTCTAAAGAAAATAGAACGGGACAACTGTTATGTATATGTTTTAAAATAGGTAGATTAGCTACTCGTTAGCCATGTATGGCCTCCTTATTTCCATAAGACTGGATCAGCCGCCCTTCAAAATCCAACCATTCCTTCCAGCGTTTTTCCACGTCAACATCCACAGTATATTTGCGTGCAAAATTCAGGAAAGTAGTATAGTGATTGGCCTCCGATACCATGAGATCATAATAGAACTTGGCCAGTTCCTGATCTTTTATATTCTGTGACAGCACCCTAAACCGTTCACAGCTTCGCGCTTCGATCATCGCCGCGAACAGCAACCGGTCAATAAAAGCGGTATTCCGGCTACCATCCTTTTTGGAAAATTTCAGCAACTGCCCCACATAGTCATCCTTTCGTTCGCGCCCCAGCGTATAGCCACGTTCTTTGATGATCTCAATGACCATCCTGAAATGCTCCATCTCTTCAATGGCTATGGCAGTCAGTTCATGAACCAAATCTTCATGCTCTGAATTGTTTGTAATCAAAGATATTGCATTTGAAGCAGCCTTTTGTTCACACCATGCATGATCGGTCAAAATTTCTTCCAAATTCCCTTCTGCGATATTTGCCCATCGCGGATCTGTCAACAACTTAAGTCCAAGCATTTTACTTTTTAACTGTTTTTATTCGCAAAGGTAGACAATATCTGTCCGTAAAAAAAATGCTACCACCTTTTAGTTATCCTTTTGGAGAGCTTTCCGAACCGCTGGAGCTATTTTATCTCCATAAATTTCAATCGACCGCAGCATTTCCTTGTGGGAAGGTGCCCCCACATCCATATGTGCAGAAAACCGCGTCAATCCAAATTTCTCCTGTATTTGCAAGATTTTGTCAATAGCATATGCTGCATCACCGACGATCAGGTGTCCTCTTGACGATCTGCCAAAATCATATTGCGTACGCTGATAAGGAGGCCAGCCGCGGCTAGCTCCAATACGGTCCATCTGTGCCGAGTATACCGGATAATAGTAATCAGCAATCTTCGCACTGTCATCACCAAAAAATGCATGCATATGGACGCCGACCTGAAACTTAGCCATATCATGGCCATTGTCTTCATATGCTTGGCGGTACATCTCAAATAAATGGTCAAAGCTTTCATACATACCGCCGATGATCGCGAACATGACCGGCAAGCCCAGCTTTCCGGCACGGATCACCGACGAAGTCGTCCCACCTACAGCAACCCAAATAGGCAGCGCTCCCTTCTTCGGTCTCGGATATATTTCCTGATTGATCAAAGGGGCCCTAAAGTTGCCGCGCCATGTAATCGGATGCTGTTTATTCAACCGCAGCAAAAGTTCAAGTTTTTCTTCGAACAGCTCCGCATAGTCTTTCAAATCGTAACCAAATAAAGGAAATGATTCAATAAAGGATCCGCGGCCAGCCATGATTTCCGCCCTGCCATCTGAAAGGAGATCAACCGTCGCAAAATCCTGAAATAACTTGACCGGATCAGCCGAACTCAGTACCGACACGGCACTGCCGAGCTTAATATGTTTTGTTACGGTCGATGCTGCTGCCAAAACAATTTCGGGCGATGCAACGGCATAATCCTGCCGGTGGTGTTCGCCAATGCCAAAGAAATCCAGCCCAACCTGATCCATCAGCTTGATTTCCTCAATTATTTCTCTCATCCGGTCTTGCGCCGCCTGTATCTGACCTGTCACAGGATCGATCCGCGAATCTCCGAACATACCTATTCCTAATTCCATATGTCTTTTATTTTAAAACTCATTCAAAAATAGTACCTCCGTTCAGCAAATAAATTGATCTAGGATAAGAAATACGGTCTGCTGCTCCTAACACGCTCGCACTAATCAATGGGTTTCATGACTTTGGTCAAAGCCGCGGGAAGCTGTATCAAGTCGAAGTCGTTATCAAAAATAAGATATTTATTCTCCCAGTACGTCGCATATTTCTCCTTAAAGTCGCGTAAGCTGTGGAAATGCCTGAAATTTCCCAATCGATCAGAAGCAAATTTCATGATTTTTTCCGCAGGACTATCCGTTGTGTTCAAACCGGCCATCGGCACCATCCCCAGATTCAGGTAACGATAACCCGCGGCCTTGGCGTGTCGTATGAGCTCAACGATCAGGGCATCCATACTACCGCCCGGAGCTTTACACGATTTGCGAATCATATCGTAGGTACATTCATTTTTAACATAATCTGGAATAATATTCAGAAAGGCTACGATTTGTCCTTGTTCGTCACGCAGGACGAGGATATCCTGCGAAGCGAGCTCCTCGGTGTTAAACATACCCTGAGAAAATACCATCTCTTTTTTATTGAATTCCTTTAGCCATTCGTCAGAAACCTTCCTTAGCTGCTCCAAAAGCGATGAGGTATGCGGTGCCTGAAGTAAGCTCGCTGTATAACCTTTTTTCTGTATGGCATTGAGGCCATTACGCAGCGACTTACGATCTTTGCCCTCCAGCGAAAAGGCACCCAGCTCCAGAATCGCCTCCTGCCCAATCGTAATTTTCTTTTTTCGCAGGGACGAAAAATGCACAAGACTATTTTCATCGACCCGATAATAGACAGCCTTTAGCCCATTCGCATAGCAATAACGATCAAACTCCTGCACGAGCTCCTCTTTATCCCCTTCCTCACACACCGGTTCGTCCAGTACGATCGCGAACTCATTGGCCAATCTGTACGCTGTAAAACCCTCAGAGACCTCGGAGAAAAAAAGACTTTTATCTTTCGACAGCTTAAAAAAATCCATTGGCGACCGGCCGAACTCCTGCAGCAGCGCCTGTGCACGCTCCTGCTCCGTGGTACCCGACACTTGGTTGCGCAATAGCCGCGGACGAGCCAAGGCGTAAATCAGGATGAACCAACAAAAAATCCCTAATATTTTGGTGATACGCAAGAATTCCTGGCCGAAGCTAGTCTGCGGCATTAAATCATCATCCGCAAATAATAGAAAGCTTCTCGCGGTATGGTAGATCGACTGACGCCAGGTAAAATCCACTCCGAAGTGTTGTTTATCGATAAAATAAAAACTGAGTACGTCGAATAAGCACACACCGGCCAGCGCGACAGCAAACGTTACAAATCCTATGCGTACCCAACTGATATTACTCTTGATGCGATATTGCTTATAATTGATCCCCAGCAAGACCATCGTTAGTAGAGCTATTGAGGCCTCTTCATAATCCAATGCTTTAAGCACATGCCCGAAAAACGAAAGGGCACTAAAGATTAAAGCTACCCAGAAAGCAACGCGAAAACCTTTAATGAGGTAGGCGGCGGTAAGCAGCAGGCCCACGCCCAATACGAGCACCATAAATTTGGATGCGTGTATAGCCTCCAGGGGCAGATAAAACCGGTCCAGTTTCATGCGGTCAGCCAATGGCGGTGTGAGCACCGATATCACATTGACCATTCCCAGGAAGAATATCAGCAATGCAGGTCCAATACGCGCCAGCAGTTCTTTACTTCTCCAGGAAAACGCAATGATTCCTAGCAATAAAGGTAGCCAGAATTCGAATACCCGATACAGCACAGTAATCCCTAAAGCCGCGGTCTGTGGATAACCATACGCCTTAAAAATATACAGCATTGTAAGTTCTACCGCTCCGAGCCCCCGCAAAAATGGTGATACGATCATCAATATGACCGAAACGGTGTAAGCAATCGCAGCAGCCTCAAAAGAATGATCCAGTCCCAGGGCATACATACTGACGAATGCATGTGCTATGCCGCAGCACTCGACAACCATCGAAGCGACCATCGTTGTCAATAAGTATTTCAATTTGATTTCACCAGAAAAGATCTCGTCGATGTTGGAGGCCACCGCCGGAAATTTAGATTCCATCCATTGATAAATGCCCTTATGTGTCCGAAAAGACCATACCAGCCAAAAGACGAAGCCCAATAACAGTCCCAAAATCAGCAATGATATCCATGCATCCCCAAAATTCTTATTGTTCCAGACAGTGTATAGAATGACCGGCACCCCAATGATAAAAACAGTCAGCAGACCGATGTAGCCGTATAATGCCCCCGCCTGGTGGATCTGCGTCGTATTTAGGCTCTGCTTTCTTAGTTGTGTCGTGGTATAAGCCAGTGCACTGATACCTCCAGCCGGAAGAAATACACTGAGCAAATTCCTTTTTAAGAACAGATCAATAGCAATACGGAGATTAATGGGCAGGCCTATCGCTTTAAAGCTTTGCACATACATAACCCCCTGCAACAAAACATATAAAATGGTTATGCCCATGCCGACCAGAACCCAGGTTAAATCTGCCGATCGCAGCTGCGGAACGATCGCGGACAGTTCTTTCCGTTCATTGCGAAGAAAGACAATGGCCAACAAAATGACCAATACAGCGATGAGCTCTTTCCAATAGGTCTTTGGAGAAAAATGCCGAATGCGTTGAACGAAGTTCCTACCCATATCATTGTTTATTGACTAATCATCGTATCTAGTATAAACACCCGATAAAGCTAATCGTTTGAAAATGACAAATTGTTAAGTTTTCGTCAATTCTTCTGACATTTATCACTAATTTTCCATCATGAAAGAGAAAAAGGTCTTGTTCATCGGGTTGGTATGGCCAGAGCCTGCATCATCTGCAGCAGGTTTCCGCATGATGCAGATGATTGATACATTCAGGGCACAATCCTACCAGATTACCTTCGCTTCGGCCGCAGCGAAATCTCCCTATAGTGCCATCTTAACAGACTTGGGCGTTAGCGAGCAGCCTATTGTATTGAACAGCGACAGCTTCGACCGCTTTATTGCAACCCTGCAGCCCGATATCGTGGTGTTCGACCGCTTTATGGTTGAAGAACAATACGGCTGGCGCGTGGCCCAGCAATGTCCCGGGGCACTCCGTGTCCTTGATACCGAGGATCTGCATTTTCTACGCCAGGCCCGGCATAGCTGTGTCAAAAAGAAAGGTGATTTTTCATTCGATGAGTTATTTACGGATACGGCAAAACGGGAAATTGCTGCTATCCTGCGGTCCGACTTATCGTTGATTATCTCTGAATCGGAGATGAAGATACTCACGGAAGTATTTCATATATCGCCGAATATTCTCTATTATCTCCCCTTTCTCGAAGAAGAAATTACAAGCACTAAGGTACATTCCTGGCGGCCTTTTGCCGCTCGGAAACACCTGCTGTTTATAGGCAATTTTATACATGAGCCCAACTGGCATACCGTCCAGTATCTAAAAACGCAGATTTGGCCACGCCTACGCAACATGCTGCCACAGGCTGAGCTCCACATTTACGGTGCTTACGCAACACAAAAAGTCCTGCAACTAGACAATCCAAAGGAAAATTTTCACGTCAAAGGCCGGACAGAATGTGCACAGCTCACAATGGCCAACTACAGGGTGTTGATTGCGCCAATCCAGTTTGGGGCAGGCGTAAAAGGTAAATTCATTGATGCAATGCAGACCGGAACACCCTCTGTGACCACCTCTGTTGGCGCCGAAGCCATGAGCGGATCACTTCCCTGGAACGGCTTTATCGAAGACGATCCCGAGGCCTTCTGTCAAAAGACAGTAGAACTATATACTGATCCACTTATTTGGGAAAAGGCGCAAAACAACGGGATACAAATCATCAATGAGCGATATGAAAAGAAAAAATATCAAGCTGATTTCATGACCAACTTATCTCTATTGAAAGTTCAATTAGAAAAACATAGACAGCAAAATTTCATTAGCCAGATACTGTTGCACCATACCTTGCAGAGTACCAAGTATATGTCCTTATGGATTCAGGAGAAAAATAAACAGGACAATTAGTCGACATCCCGCCACCATGGGGCATAGAGGGTATCTAATCGGCTTAAATCCACAAGCTCCCCAATTTTGGGCGTGATTAGTCTGCTATGCTCCTTTTCTGCCACTTCATAGAACTTCTCCATGGGTTCTTTCCATCCATGCAAGGCCAACGCAAATTTCGAGGAGTGCACGGGCATTGTGGCTTTTGCCTGCAGGTCTTTTGTTTCCAAGGCCCATTCCTCAGGCAACGAATGAATATAATGCCAAGCATCGTTATATTGACCGTTCTCCAGAATGGCCAGGTCAAAAGGTCCAAACTTATCTCCGATCGTCTTAAAATGCTTGCCATAGCCACTATCTCCACCAAGGAACAGGTTGTATCGCGGAGTACGTAGCACAAAAGATGTCCACAATGTACTGTTGCGAGTAAATCTACGTCCCGAAAAATGTCTCGCAGGTGTAAAGGTCAGCCGAACATCAGCGTCAAGATCCACCTGATCATACCAGTCCCCTTCAATAATCTGTTCAGGACTGTAGCCCCACGCTTCGAAATGTGCTCCTACACCCAATCCGCAGATCACCCGTTCCACCTTGTCACGCAGTTTGATTACTGTTTCATAGTCAAGATGGTCGTAATGGTCATGAGATATCAATAGATAATCTATCTTCGGAAAATCAGCTGCGGTATAATCCACAGCCAATTTAAAGGCCCGGTTACTTCCGGGAACAGGAGACGCATTGTCGCTGAATACGGGATCGATCAACAAAAGTTTTCCGTCAATCTTCATTAAATAAGATGAGTGCCCAAACCACACGACAAGATCCCGAGACGGCAGATTCTTAAGGTCACATTTTACGGCTGGCACTATCCCCTGTGGCTTCAGTCCGGGTTTCTTATTAAATAGAAAATGCCACAGTAGAGAAGCCATATTCACATCCTCCTTCAATGCTGGAGTGATTTCCAGATTATGGAAGATCCCATTTTTAAAGTGTGGTGAGCGTCGCATCCGTTCGAGCCGGGCACCTGTAGGACTTCCGCCAAACATCGGATGAACAAAATAATAAAGGAGCCCACTGACCAGAACGATCAGTAGCATTCCTAAAATCAGCCATCCAACAGTTCTCATCAAAAATTATTCTTCCACATCATGGACTCCACAGGGCGAACGGTCTTGCCGGTATATTTGGCGTTTCCTTTTGTATTGTAAAAAGTCTCTATTTCGCCTTCTACAGCAAAATAAATCAGCTGACCAATTGGCATACCGGCATAAACCCTGACCGGCTGTGCCACCGAGATCTCCAGCGTCCAAGTATTACAGAAACCAACATCTCCTTTGCCTGCCGTCGCATGAATATCAATCCCAAGGCGGCCGGTACTGGACTTGCCCTCCAAAAAGGGTACATGCTTATGTGTCTCTGTATATTCGAGCGTTACCCCTAAATATAGCGTATTGGGTTCCAACACAAAGCCCTCTTCCGGAATTTCGAAATGGCGGATTTCATTATGCTTCTTTGCATCAAGTACACGATCCGCATACGTTGCTAAATATTTACCCAAGTGTACATCGTAGGAATTGGTCCCTAAGCACTTACGATCAAATGGCTGAATAACAATACTCCCATTTTCGATCTCTTCAAGAATTCTTTTGTCCGATAAAATCATGTGTATTCTTATAGCGAGAGCATCAGGCAACGCTATGTAAATTCAAAAATACAGTTATCCCACAAATTTTTACGTTATTTTTTTATTTAAATGAACCGTCTCCACTGACAGGTAGGTTCACTTCTACAGCCAGAATCCCCTTCCCTCAATGCTGTAATCTGCAATTTGTTTACTACATTTGGATATGAGTCTAGTGTATTTACGTGAAATCGATGAACAAACCAAGTTTGCTATCTGGCGCATCGAAGAGTCGGATGAGGACCTCTTGTCCAAACTTCAGCTAGATGAACGTGAAAAAGCCAAGCTAGCCTCTTTTAATAAAGGAAAACGGCGGCTGCACTGGCTCGCAACCCGTGTGTTATTGCGTACACTTCTCAACACATCAAAGTACATTGACTGCCCATCCGATGCCAATGGAAAACCCTATCTCGTCAATTTTCCACAAAAAATCTCGCTTTCCCATTCTTTCGATTATGCCGCCGCCATGATCAGTACAAGAGGTGAAGTGGGGATCGATATGGAGATTATCAAAACGAAGGTAGAGCGGATTCAGCACAAATTTCTCAAACCTGCTGAGCTTGATTTCATCAGCCGGGGAGTAAACCAATATGAGCAGTTGTACGCCTGCTGGTGCGCCAAAGAGGCGATCTATAAATTACAGGGGAACTCTGGAGTTTCCTTCCTAAACAACATGTCCATTCTGCCCTTTGAATACCAGTCACAAGGTCTTCTACAATTGGTGCTCAATCATAATCAAAGGCAGTGTATTTTCGATGTGCATTACGAAAAATTCAATGAATATATGCTGGCCTATGCCGTTGGCGAGATACTTTAAAAAAATAATTTTTCTCAAATTCAACGAATTAGCATCAGAGCAATACTTTTTTTTTGCGCTTTTTGAAAAAGCCTCTATATTTGCAACATCAAAACAAAAAGGCCCGTTCGTCTAGGGGTTAGGACGCAAGATTTTCATTCTTGAAACAGGGGTTCGATTCCCCTACGGGCTACACATCTTGAAGTCAAAACATACAAAAGCCTGCAAATTAAACGTTTGCGGGCTTTTTGTTTTTCAGTACCTACAAAACTTCTAAGAATTCCCAAGAAAAAAGTGAGTCATTCAGTGAGTCATTTCCTCTAGTATACTTACTCACTGATAATACCTTAACTGATTAAAAATCAACATGTTTAAAAATAAGACATCTTGATCCGTTTTAGTTGCAAGGCTACATTTGCATCGAGTTTCATTGTCTTTTTTCAATGGCGATGCAGAGCCTTTCCCGACTTTCGGGAAAGGGTTTTGTTTCACTTAAATGATATTGTCATGAGTACAAATTATTCCTTGCTCTTCTACTTGAAGAAACCAAAAAATTATGTTAGCGGTCCCAAAGCTATCTACATGCGGATTACCCTCGATGGTATCCCAAAAGAAGTGTCTACAGGGCGGGAGTGTGATCCCTCCAAATGGAATTCCAAAGCCAATCGGGCAAAGGGCCATCATTTTAATATAAAGTTATTGAAAGGATCTATATGAATCCCACAGGATTTGTTTGCCTAATTTATACAATCAATCTAAGTATACTGTCCGGTATACTAAAAAGTGGCTTTATGCTATCATTAAGCGAAAAGAGTATCCCCGGAGGATACTCTAAACCCCATTTTATGCAAATGGGGCAAGAAGAGTAGGGCTCTGCCCAACTTCTGCTTGCTCACTTGTATCGTCCTATTATGGGTTTACAACTTGCTCACTTGCTCACTTGTATCGTCCGATTATAGGTTTAAGACAAGATGGATTTTTATGCATTTTGTTGATTAAAATTTAAAATTTATTTTTAAGCTTCCTAAGTCACGAGTAAAAAATACTATTGGTTCAATATTTTCTAGATCTTCTTTGTCTATGATCCCATCATTAAGAAGATTGATCAATAATTTATTAGAGTATTCATCTAAATTTTTCCTAAGTTTTTCGCTCTTTTCAACTAAAGCTTCAAAAAAGAAAATGGGCCGAGGGATAATATACGAAATAACTATTGATTCAATAAGATTTACCTCTGTAGCCTGTTTACCGAAATAGAACATACATCCATTGTTTAACCCATAAATATTTGGTCCCATTTCAATAATCTCAAAATATATATCTAATATTCTTCTTTTGGGAATTTTAAAATGATTCTCTATAAGAAGTGCGATTATTACCTCTTCAATTTTTCGAAATATCATTCTTTCATTGGTTAAAAACAAGTTTTTGACAACCTGCATTGTAATAGTGCTTCCTCCACGAACGACTCTTTTTTCGTGAAAGTTACGTGCAATTGCATACCCTAAGCCAAATTCATCAACACCTCTGTGATGATAGAAATTAGGATCTTCTGAATGAACTAAAACCTTGCCTAAAAGACTTTCGGAAAGGGATTTATTTACTTCAGCAATTGGAATAGTTTTCGTCCCGCCTTGAAATCGAAAATCAAACGCGTAATTTAGGTAACTTAATGAAATTCCTGGTAGAATAGTTGCCCTTTCATCGACATCTAGAGACAAATGAAAATCGTAATATAAAGGATTAGAGATCAAAAAGCCTAGTCCGACCTTAAGAGTTAATTTTCGGTCTGATTGTAACTCTTTAAGGTCTTGAACATATAAATCTGGGATTAGTTTAATTATATCTTGGGGGTAAAATTCACAAAAGAAACTGATGTTAAAAAAGTCTTTATCATTTATATCCAAATTGGATATAAAATAACAGATAATCTCATCCAATTCGATTCTTGACAATTTATCAAGATAAATGATGTTTTGACTGAAAACAATGTTGAAAAGAATTTTAATTTTGTTCACCTTGATGTATTTTAAACTTTCCTTTCTTTCGTTTGCTATAAGACCTCTAGATTTAATTCCTATTTTTAGGCTTTTCGTAATTATATCCAATTGAATTAAACAAAATACTGATTTAATATTTATCCGATTATTGGAACTATACGTGGGTACGATTTTGAATATTATCTTTTTGGGGAGGAAATTTATTGATAGATCTGCATATTGAGGGTCACTTATCTTAGCCTTTAGTCTATTTTGGATCGAAATTATGTCTTTTATATAAATAGGGCTGCAGCCTTTATCACCGAAATGCAGTTCTTCAATCTTAACATCAACGAAGCGGATTATTTTGTAAATTCGAGGTATAAAATCAAATATTTTTTCCAGAAATTGTTCTTCTTTTATGGCTGTGGAGCTAGGATATTTTTTGGAATTGGAAGTTTGCTTTATAAAACTTAAAACTTTAACCTGAATGTTTGGACGAAATCTCCAATTATTAATAAATCGAATGTTAATATATTCAATTGCAATAGAGAATCTGCGGTGTCGGATTAATATATTGTCGCTTTGAAATCTGAGAAGATTAAAATTATCATTATTAAACACAGCTGAGATATTAAAGTGGGATTTAATAAGCAAAAGAAATTCCTGCTTCGCCTTATGCTTGCTTTTTTTAGCGTTCAACAGGCAAAAAAATAAATAATTGAACAGTGTTATAATAAATTTATACCTCATTATAAGTTAAAATAGCGAACATGCAAAGATATATTTCTTTATTAATTTATCAGAATAAACCCTTACAATATAAATAAGATGTTTATGCGTTATTTTGTTACTTTAAAAATATTTACTAAATTAAACGTTCTTATTTGTTGTTTGGTAAATTTTTAAAAATGATTTTGATTTTTAGCAAATCTGAACTTGAGCCATCTACGAATATGGTAATCGACTGGCTAGAGTACTATAAAGCGGATTATTTACGTATCAATGGCAATGAAATATTTGAACGGTATACATATCAATTAGAAGATACCTGGAAAGTCATTGATTCTACATCAATAAAAGTTATTCCAGAACCTGACTTAGTAAAAGTTGTATGGAATAGAAGATGGCTTGATCAATCATACCTACGACTTCAAAGTTCCAAATTCAAAGATTCGCGCCTGGCTAATCAATATAATCAATTTGTCACTTCAGAATATTGGTCTCTAAGGAAATTTTTCAGCTATTATTATCGCAAGAGTTTTTGGATAGACCCAGAGTCGGCAATACAGGTCAATAAATTAATGGTACTAGAAAAAGCTAAAGAATACGGTCTTGCGGTTCCCTTAACACTGGTAACCGGGACAAAAAATGAGTTAGGTCATTTTATGAGAAAATTCGGGCCCATTATTGTAAAGAGTATATCAGAAATGTCAGCATTTACTATAAATGGCAAAGGATATAATATGTTCACAAGTATTGTTGATAATAATTTTATGGAGCTTCCAGAGTTCTTTTTTCCTTCCTGCTTTCAAACATGCGTTAACAAAGAATATGAAATACGGACATTTTATTTTTTCGGTAAATGTTATTCTATGGCATTATTTTCTCAAATGCACGAAGCTTCTAGCATTGACTTTAGAGCTGACTATAAAGAGGATAATTTTAAAGAAGCTCCTTACAAATTACCTCTGGAAATCGAAAAGGCAATCAATAGATTAATGGATAATTTAGGCTTAAACACTGGTTCACTGGATTTAATATATACTCCTTCGGGAGAGTATGTTTTTTTAGAAGTTAATCCAATAGGTCAATTTGGCATGGTTTCATTGCCATGTAATTATGGATTAGAAAAAATAATAGCTGAAAAATTAATTGAATTAGATAAAGTCAATGATGAAAAATAGGAGTTTAATTATATCAAATGAATTAAAGGACCCGGATGATATTTTTATAATTCCCGCTGTATGGTTCTTTGCACAGCCGATTGCCGAATCTACCGCTCCATCTTATAAAAATAGGTCTGGTTATTCAGCATTTTATGATGATAAAGCATATTTATATCATATTTTTCAAAAAAAAATTAGTCAATTGAGAGATGAACAATAATATGTATTTGGTTTTGTTTCCATCCTGTAAACTGGTTAAAGGTGCAAAAAGAAGTATAATCTGTGATCTAAAGTCTGGTGTTTACGCTACCGTGCCACATTCCTTATATAATTTGATAGAAAACCTTCTTTTTACGCCGTATGACAAATACAAAAATTCTTTGAGTGAAAGTGATCAGGAGATACTTGAAGAATATAGAGAGTATCTAATAGAACATCAATTTGCTTTTTTTACTTCTAATCCTAATAACTTTAGCGTTATCAACGAAGAATTTTTCACACCGTCAATTGTAACTAATGCAATTATAAAGGTCGCAAAGACATCTTCACATAATTTTGGATATTTGTTCTCACAACTGTCTGATCTTGGTTGCAAAGCCATTGAGTTTAGATTTTCTGACATAGTGTTAAGATCTGGGTTAGAGGAGATATTAGATCTTTTGAGACAAACTCGTGTTCAATCTGTAAATCTATTCCTAAAATTTGCATCCTATCTTTTGATTGAGGGAATTCGGGATCTAGTGGATAGATACAAATTTATTACTTCGATAAATATTTACAATTCCCCATTTACATCAAATGATTATATTGATAATACGCATACAACAATTAAATATACCATAGGTAGTAACGTAGATAACTTATGTTGTGGAGATATTTCACCATCAAACTTCGCGGTAAATATCCCTATGTATACCGAGGCCTTAAAATACAATACGTGTCTAAACCGAAAAATCAGCATCGATGAAAGTGGTGAAATTAAAAATTGCCCTTCTTTGAATTCTTCATATGGAAATTTAAAAAATGTAAGATTAGAGGAAGTAGTTTTTAACGATGATTTTAGAAAAATGTGGGAAGTTAATAAAGATATTATTTCAGTCTGTAGGGATTGTGAGTTTCGCTATATATGTTTAGACTGTAGAGCATTCACCCATGGATCAAATATTTATGGTAAACCGGAAAAATGTAAATACAATCCTTATGAGTGATATTTTGACAAAAAACAGTATTCCTGTCTACATTATAAATTTAGTTGAAAGAAAGGAAAGACGAGAACATATTTTGGGGCAATTTAAAGAATATCCCGAGTTTTCTCCACAGATATTTACTGCTGAAAATCATACTATTGGATCGTTTGGCCTTTTGAGAACATTTGAAAAAATTTTATTAATTGCAAAAGTAGAAAACCATGATTACTTTATTATTGCAGAAGATGATCATTGTTTTACGAAAAATTATAAAAAAAATTACATCTACAGTATTATAAAACAAGCTAAAGGTGTAAATGCTGATATTGTGTCTGGGGGAATTAGCTCTTTTGAAACGGGAGTATGTATATCAGATAATTTGTTTTGGCTGAATAAATTTACAGGAGCACAGTTTTTAATAATAAATAGAAAGTTTATTGAAACATTTTTCCTAGAAAGCTTTAATACCTCAGATAGGCTTGATTTGTTTATTAGTCGATTAAGTAGTAAAATTTTCACAATTTATCCATTCATTTCTATGCAGAGTTTTTTTGGCTATTCCGACGCTACTCCTGAAATAATGCAGGGAAATATAGATGTGAAAGAACTATTTTTAAACACAGAGCAAAAGTTGGATAAGTTTATGTATATCAAAGATTATTATGAAAAATTTAATTAAACCAATTGTTTTGTTTGTTGCATCAATATTTGCATATATAAATGTTTACGGTCAAATAGATACCATTTTAAGAGATAAAATCAATCAAATGGCGAAGAAAGATCAAGATTGGATGATGAACCCTCCTAAAAATGCTAATGGTAATGACTATTTTTTTAAAAGAATGGAAGAAATATATCGTGAAAACTACGAGGATGCAAAAGTCATTTTCTCTAAGTTCGGTTTTCCTGGATATAACAAGGTTGGAAAAGACGGTTCAGATAAGTTTTGGCTGGTCGTTCAACACTTAAATAAATGGCCGGATTTTCAAACATTGGTACTAAAAAAGATGGCAGCGGAAGTAAAAAGAAAAAATGCTTCTGCTGATAAGTATGCATATTTATTGGACCGGATAAATCTCAATAGTGGGGAATTGCAAATATATGGTACACAGATTTGGTATGACATCAGGTACCACAGGACATTTCCCTATCCGGTTGTAGATATCAAAAGAGTTAATAAACGAAGAAAAGCTGTGGGTTTAGAAGCTCTCGAAGTTTATTTGAATACCACAACAGAATCACATTTTGCTCTAAGGGATTCTATAAATCTAAGATCCGGAGTCAAAAAACCTTGGCTTTATAAAGTTCCTTCGCACATGTTTGGTAAGTACTAAATTGAATCAATGTATGGAAAAATACAATTCTCTTTTAAACGGTGCTATTTTCGTTTCCAGCAACTGTGGGTTACATATAGTCTTGAGACATGCTGACGGAAGTATAACCCGCGAAAAGTTATTGGAGGCTTTTATAGATAATAAATGGGAAAAATTACTTTATTGTGTAAGAACATCCATAGAGCGAAATTTGGATTATTTAGTAATTTGTGACGAACAAATATTTCACTCTATAAGTGACAATTTAAGCCTGATAGACAAAATCGCCTCATTAAACAGAAATCGTAGGGTTTTAGAAGGTATTTTTTTCGCTTACTTGTTCTCTAATGACGTAATCCAGATAAGTACGGACTTGTTTTGGACAGACTATGTGATTGGAATTCAAGGAGCACTGATATTTAATCAATCATTTACAGCGATATTAAATCAAGATGTGCCAACCAATCTTAAGTTTGATATTCAGTTGTCTGAAACTTTAAAACACAAATTATTAACATCAAGTAATTTAGGTTCTATAGGTTTTATTAAGAATTATTCTGAACTCTTTGAGAATGAAGATTTAAAGATTTTATATGAAGGCAGCAAACTTCAGATTAATCTATCAAAACAAGTCTATGATAATTACCATTTTGAAAAAGGAAATTTAGATAGTCAGATTCGTTTTATTCAATCCCAATACCACAAAATCTATTTAAATTATTATCGTATAAAAGAAAGTTTGATCTCAAAACTGTTAAGCTATGAATGATTCATTACAAGATATTAGAGAAAAAGAATTAAAAATATTGGATGAAATAAGGAAACAGAGAGTGAGAAATGGCTTTACACAAGAATACATCGCCATGTTGCTTGGGATCTCTCAATCACAGTATAATAAAATGGAGAGCGGTATTGTAAGTGTTAAACTTGGATATTTAATTAAAATTTGTAGAGCCTTAAAAATTTCAGGGATCACATTTGACAGCAATCCGAATCCAACAAAGTCCTCCGTGGATATTATATCAAGTGTAAAAATTATTGAAGACGCTTTGCTCAACATAAAAAACAGGGTAGCGAAAAAAGAATAATGAGATACCAAGATTTAAAATAGCAAGATAAAATCCTATCCGAGGTCTTATTAAGGGGGCATATGAGTTGGAAACGGAACGTTTTAGATCCAGCTCATTTGAGCTAAAAAATATTTAGCTCCCAAAATAAGAACGGTAAAATCAAGAATTGATTTTACCGTTTTTATTTAACTAGGCATCACCGTCACCATAATCGGTTATGCCATCTCCTGATGTGTAAGCCTCTGTTCCCGTTCCATAAGCTAATCCACCATGAATTTTCTTCAAGTTATCCTTTTTGATTTCAAAGAAATCAGGATTGTTTTTGATAGATTCGAGTGTTTGTTTTTTCTCTTTCATTAGTTTATAGTTGCTACCAGTCAATGCTCCAGTGCATTGACGTTGTCTAACGTTAAAGATAAGATTATTAATTTTTAATATTATTCACCTAAGGAATTATATTATTTCTTTTAGTATGTACTTGTTTGAATTTTCACTGCAACATGCTATCAAATACGTTTTTGTAATATCTCTTTAAAGCAATTTCCCAAAATAACTTACCTGTTTTGTTAAACATACTTGTTTTAAGACCAAATTAAAAATGTTAAATTAGTTGTTATAATATGGAAAATAGCAAGTTTTCAGCACATTAATCGTTAACATTCTCAAGGAATATGAATCAGTTAAGTCTACAAAGGATATTTGTAATGAACATCCTATTTCAGCTCCCACCTTCTACCAATGGAAATAGAAGTACGACGGTATGGACGCACAGCACCTTAAAAAGCTAAAAGCACTTCAAGAACAAAATGCTCGTCTAAAACGGATGTTTCAGATCTAAGTTTGGATCACGAATTTAAAAGATATAATTAAAAAAACTCTAAAGCTTTGTGAACGCAAAGAGCTGGCCGGAATGATAACTCTTACATTTTTTAAGTATAAACAGAGTATAATAAACAATAATATTAAATAGAAAGTGCTAAAGAAGTTTCCTCATTACAAACAAATGGATATGATGGATTGCGGTGCAACCTGTCTCCGTATGGTTTTTAAATACTATGGGCAGTCGGTTTCTATTCATAAGATTCGAAAACTCTGCCAAACTACTAAATACGGGGTCAATATGTTTGGTATTTCCGAAGCAGCCGAAAAGCTGGGATTTCGAACTTATGGAGTGCAATTGAACTTAGAACAACTTGGTGAAGTTGAATTGCCCTGTATCCTGCATTGGAACCAAAATCATTTTGTAGTACTTTATAAAATAAGAAAAGGACGATACTATATTTCCGATCCCGCAACTGGGCTAGTCTCCTATGGGGAAAAAGAGTTTGCCAAAAACTGGTATTCTACTAAGGAGCTACATTCAGGATTATCTCTACTGTTGAGCCCTAGTCCAAATTTTTATCAATTAGATGATGACGAGGCTGAACTTACGCTGGAATGGGGCAAAATGTTCACGTATTTCTTTAGATATAAAAGGCTTTTCATACAATTGTTTCTAGGAATGATTCTTGGAACTGTCCTGCAATTAATCACACCTTTTCTAACTCAATCCGTCGTCGATATTGGGATTAATACTAAAAACATCAGTTTTATAAACTTAATTCTAATTGCTCAGCTTATGCTCTTTATTGGATCCAGCTCTGTTTCTTTTATTCGGTCATGGATCATGCTACATATCAGTACTCGAGTTAATATTTCAATTTTGACAGATTTACTAATCAAAATCATGAAACTTCCAATGTCATTCTTTGATTTAAAAACTCATGGCGATTTAATGCAACGGATGTCAGATCAACAGCGTATTGAAACGTTTCTTACAGGAGATACCTTAAACACCCTGTTTTCCTTAATCAATATGTTAATCTTTGGGACTTTGTTAGTGATATATAATAAAACAATCTTTATAGTGTTTTTTGTGGCAACTATTCTATATACTTTATGGATTTTGTTTTTTATGAAATATAGAAGAGAATTAGATCATAAACGATTTAAGATAGGCTCTGAAAATCAAACTTATATGGTTGAAATGATACAGAGCATTAAAGATATCAAACTTAATAATGCACAAAAGCAGAAACGTTGGGGATGGGAGGCATTGCAAGCCAAATTATTTCAATTTAAGGTAAAAAGCTTAGCCCTTTCACAATATCAGACTTTTGGATCAATGGCAATCAATCAGACCAAAGCAATTTTAATTACTTATATAAGTGCCAAAGCAGTTATAGATGGTGAAATTACCCTTGGCGGGATGATGGCAATACAATACATTATTGGAATGGTAAACGGTCCCGTAGAGTCGTTGTTAAGCTTTATGCAATCATACCAAGATGCCAAAATCAGCATGGAAAGGTTAAATGAAATCTACGAGACAGAAGAAGAAGAAGATGTTCGAAAAGATTATCTTTCAAAATTACCAACGAAAAGAGATATTGAAATTCGCAACCTAACCTTCCGTTATTACGGTGCAGGTAATGAACCAATATTTAATAAGCTTAATCTTACCTTTCCTTCCGGAAAAACAACAGCAATAGTCGGGACGAGTGGGAGTGGTAAAACAACTATCTTGAAGTTGTTATTGCGATTTTACAACTATGAGGAGGGCGAGATCCTTGTTGGTGGAAAAAGGTTGGAACATTTAGATTTTTCTTTGTGGCGAGACAGTTGCGGGGCTGTATTACAGGACAATTATATTTATGCTGATACTATTGAACGAAATATCACAATAAATGATGAGTTTCCAAACGAACAACGTTTACAAAATGCAATCACAATAGCAAATTTAGATGAATTTATTGCAGAGCAGCCTTTTGGAATAGCAACAAAGATCGGAACTGCTGGTAAGGGAGTTAGTCAAGGGCAACGGCAGAGACTTATGATTGCCCGGGCTGTATATAAGGAGCCGGAATTTATTTTTTTAGACGAGGCTACCAATTCTCTCGATGCCAACAATGAAAAAGTAATAATTGAAAATTTGGATCGTTTTTTTAAAAATAGAACGGTCGTTGTTGTTGCCCATCGTTTAAGTACAGTCAAAAATGCCGACAATATTGTAGTGATTGAGAAAGGAGTAGTTGTCGAACAAGGGACACATATAGAGCTAACTCAAATAAAAGGAAGATATTTTGAATTGGTAAAAAATCAGTTGGAGTTAGGAAATTAAAAAATGAAAAAATCTAATTTGATGCAGGAAGATCTTCATTCGGAAGATTTACAGGAAATTATTGCTAAACCACCATCTTGGTTATTGAAATGGGGGATTTCTTTAATATTAGGAACGGTGATATTGATCTTGGGACTATCCATGTTTATAAGATTTCCAGAAATGGTGACGAGTTCTTTGAAATTTAATAGTATAAATGCCCCGAAAGTTGTAATGAGTCGAAATAACGGCACCCTTGTCAAAATACTGGTCAAGGATGGGGATTGGGTAAAACCAGGTACCGAACTAGCCTATCTAGAAAGTACTGCAGATCATAGTCAAGTGACAATGCTAATCGAACGACTACAAAATTTGAAGAGAAAAGAAACCGATAATTATAACTTAGAAACTCTAGTTGCTCCAAATAAATTAAGCCTGGGAGAATTACAAGGAGGGTACCAGAATTTCTATCTTGCTTATTTGAATTATAGAGCTGCAAGCGATGACGGAATCTATCAAAAACGAAAAGGAGTTTTAGAGCAGGAAAGAATTAATTTAGCGAGACAATATGAAAAAGTATCGCAATCTTTTAAGCTGCAGCATCAACAACTAAAACTTGCTGAAGAAGAATTCGAAAAATATCAGCTGCTCGCTCAAAAGAAAATTATTAGCCCTTCTGAACTCAGTCAAAAAGAGTCTCTACTACTAGCAAAAAGACAAACTATTCCACAGATGGAAAATAATTTGATTGCTTATGAAGGTAATATACTTTCTAAAAAAAGAGAGCTATCAGATCTTAGCAATCAAATCAATGAGGAGCGCAAAAAATTTGTACAAGCACTAAATAGCTTTTTAAGCGAAGCTGAAACTTGGAAACGGCAGTATATATTAACGAGTCCCGTCAATGGGAAGCTCATATATGGATCCTTTATACAAGAGAACCAGCCGGTCAAGGTGGATCAGCCACTTTTTTATGTCAATCCAAATAATGACCAGTATTATGGAGAACTTCTGCTTCCTCAAGTGGTATCTGCAAAAGTTAAAAATGGACAAAAAGTATTGATCAAAGTTCGTAGTTACCCCTATCAGGATTACGGCTATTTAAATGGAAAAATAGATTATATTTCGGATATACCAATGCAGGACAGTGTTTTCTTTGCGAAAGTGTCACTAATTCGCTCATTGAAGGATTCATTGATTATTTTAAAGCCTGGAATATATGGTGATGCAGAAATTATTACTGAGGACAAATCAATTTTTAAAAGAATATGGGATAATTTAACAAAAAATCTACAGTTTAATACTTAGTTTTGGAATATTTAAAATATCAATTTCATCAGACTTGGACATAATGTAAATTCATAATGTAATGCCCTCTGAAATTAGCTCCGATTATTAGCGTAATTTTTATAATAACAGGACGATACAGCGCAGCAAACAGAAGTATTATATAAACAAGATAAATATAAAAGATGTCGTTATTTTTTACTAATTTTATTCGAAGATCTTGCAGCTAAAATGTATGTCAAACTAGTGAGTTATTCGATGAGTAGGGAAATGGGAGGTTTGTAAATTCCTGAAAAATAGATAGATGCAAGTAGGGTTCGATTCCCCTACGGGCTACGGATAAAGATATCAAAAGATGCTAAAACCCTGCAAATGTAGATTTGCAGGTTTTTTTAATGCAATCAAAACGCCAAAATATGGGATCAATCCGAACTCTTGGGGGGAATAATAAAAATTTCTTAGTTTAGCATTTTTAATACAGATATCCTTTGCAAGAGGCCGGACGTAAATTACTATCCCTATTAATGCCCGAAGGACTTTTAGAATATTTCCAGATTTTGGAAGTCGATCAGGTAGACCATCATCTCCACATTTATCTGGATGAGCTTAATATTGCTACAGCGGGCTATGAGAACATCAAGTTGGAGTCCAAGGGCTTTATACCTTCCGCCCAGATTTCCCGATCTGGGGACATCGGGTTACGCTACATATCCGTCGTCGTTGGACCGTTCCAGACACCGGAGAGATTATCACAAGGGATTGGAGCCTAGTGCGTGAAGGTGCTCGAATGACAAGGGAATTTGTTTCTTTTAAAGAAGATATTCAGATAATCATCCTGTCAACGCCGATTTAGTCGAAAGATGCGTATCTTCCAAATCAAATATTGATTATGAAAATATTAAATGTTGTTTAGTTATGAAAAAATTTGTATTACTAATCATAGTATGTTTTGGCATTACTTTGAAAGTTCGTTCTCAAGCATTTACATATAAAGAAGGAGTGACCTCTTCTATTGTTTCCTTTAGTACTACCTATCTTGATCATACCTATAAAAAATTATTTGAAAAACATCCGGAAATAGAATCTGTTATTGTCTGGTTTGAAGAAGGTAAACCTTCAGTCATCCGAATTAATGACAAACTAGTTAAGGGAACTTTTTATGATATGGCGTTCAAAGGTGATGTTTTAGATCTTCAAAATAAATATGGGGTACTGAAGTTCACATTCCCCAGATTATCAGTAACTAAGCTATATGGAATGGAAAACCTAAGTTTTCCAACACATTGGGTATTTACTTCAAAGATATTTCCAAATAGTGTAGTGCAATCTTACCGCTTTAATTCTGGGAAGAAATCATTAATATTCACAGGGTGGGCTGCGCGGTATAATGGGAATTATGCGGATATTGAAAAACAAATTGCGGATGGATTACAAAACTTAAAGAATGCGGCTGCGTCTGATTCAGAAATCGTATTACAAGGAATCTCAGAAAAAGGAACATCCCCGCAGTCACTTAGTGACTTAAAATTGATTGTAGGTAAAAAATCTTCATTTTCTGAAATGGCCTTACGAGTATTTGGAAATAAGAAAAATAAATGGTCTTCTGCTATTTATGATTCTGGCGTAAATGGCAGGTAGACATGAGCAAACTGAATAAATGTTATAAAGCAATCTATGGTGAAAGTCTAAAGCAAACCTGGAATAAGCATCTGATTCAAAAAGCAAAAGAGTTGCTGCTGGCGGGACATTCGGTCAAGAAGTAAGCAATTATTGTGGGTACGGGCAACAGCAAAATTTTTCGGCTCTTTTCAAGGGAGTGTAAAGCCTGCAAATTAAACGTTTGCAGGCTTTTTTGTTTTTCTGTATCTACAAAATTTACACGTATTTCCTTACTTTAAAATAATGTTGTAGCATGGATCTAATTTTACCAAAAATATTTATGTGTAATTATTGTGAGCTATCTGAGGTGATATTTTCCAATAACTCACATAATAGTTCAATTTAGTGTCTATATTAATACAACTATTAGATATTTGAGATACTAAATTTGAAAGAGACCTCAATAAGTAGAGGCCATTTCAATGGTATTATTTGGAGGCACAGTATTTATGAATTACGTGGCATTGCATTATGCTAATAATCTCGTGTAAGTTCCAGAGTTTTGTTATATTGTTCTGAGTATAGTTCATCCTTTAGTATTAATTTATTTTCAGCAAATTCAACCACCATCCAGTCGCCTTCTAGCTTGTTACTTTGTAATCCCCAAATTCTTAATAGTTTACCTTCTACATCATAGTCAAAGCCGCCAGTTTGTGTTTTCTCATATTCATATCTTCCCACTTTATCATCCAGAAATAGTAAGCTGATTTCTTTTTCGTTCGTTTCATCCTTGAAGTTGACTCGAAGTGTTCCCTTCCATCCAGTCTGTTTAATATTATCCTTACTGAATTCAAATATAGGTTTAGACGCTTCATCTTTATTACAGCCAGATAATATAAAGCCGACGAAAATAATCATAATATATACTGCTTTTTTCATATTGTATTAATAAATTAAATGTAATATAATAAAAAATTGTTCTACCAACGAAGTTGGCAGAACATTGAATTACAAACCAATTATTGTGTATCGTTGATAGAGATTCGTCATGGAAATAGCCTTTTCCTGTAAGGTATCGAACCAATCCTTCATTCCATAGACTTCCAGTATATAGTCGTCCAAATAGAAAGAATATGCAGTTAAACCCACTGGATCATAAATATACCACATATCCGATTCTGTGTTATAAAATTTAAGCATTCGACTTTCGCTAATATTAGCAATATTGATACTAAGTGGAATCCGTAAAAAAGGTAGGATTATTGTGTTTTCGTTCGACTTAATCAAACATTGATAGAAATTCATTTTTTCATTTGCGATTGCTTGACTTTTGGCCGCAAAAATGGAGGAGGTATTATTGGCCCTTAAATCAGCGTCCGTAGCAGTGGCTGAAGCTCCTTTTCCTAAAATAATCTTATCTCCTTGCCTTGTATTTAAAACAGCGGCAATATCATAGAGGCGTTCCCCCGATCCTGTTGTTCTCACCAAAACTTTTACAATTTCTATGAACGGCTCAACAAATGTATTAGTGTTAAAATATCCTAAATGGGTATCCTGCAGCCTTCTTTTAAAATTGGCTTCTAACATAAAATCAGAAATAGGATTAAGTCCCTGATCCGCTAGTCCAGAGAACGCATGATTACTTACATTGTTCAGAGAAGAAAGCCATTGAGAAAGATCAATATTAGAGTTTTTTATTTCCGTTGGCGGTGTCCGAACCTGAAAGTCATAAGCTCCACCAGTTGTCTCAATAATATAAGATGCCGACTCAATGTTCGACTGAAATGAACTACCGTTGCCTGTATTTCTTCCAAAACCGAAATTGGCACTTACAGAGTTGGTGGTATCGCCCTTTCCTCCCCATTTGTAAGATGCGGTAATATCAGTTTGCATATCTTTTTCCTTATTTGTAGAGTCGACGCTAAATTTATGAGTCCCATAGTATGTAGCACTCGCTCTCCCTCCAGAGTAATATCCTGTAATTACAAATGGACCATAAGTATTTAAAACATCAACAATCGTAGAATTGTAAAGATCATCCAAAAACCAACTGTCCATATATCCTGACGCGATTCTCCTCATGCTACTCGGGGATAAATCCATTCGATACATCGCATCTCGGACTTCGATGTTTAATTGCCCACTTACACTGCGTGACGTTTCCATCGTATTATTCGAGAATTTCTCTGTTGTGGTTCTCTTGGCGCCTAAGCTGAATAACCCCAAATTGAGGCTAAATCCAGCAGATACTTTTTTTGTAATGTTAGTCCAACTAGCATATCGCTGAAAATCAGAGAATGCAAAAGATTCAATATTGGTTTTCTTAATGGGGTCTTTTACTATTAATCCGTTTGTCTGAAGTTTATTAAAATCAAGAATTTGTCTTCTGACATTATCAACGCTTCCTAGAATACCATTCCCTACTGTGTAACCACGTCCCGAATATTCATCTATTGGTAATGTGGTAGAATTTTGCGTATTGAACTGATTTGTGCTCTTCTTTTTAGTTGACCTAGACAACACTCCCGGGAGTTTGGAGCTCCTCGCCTGAAGTATGATATCCTCAGTGTGTTCCTGTCTGATAGTATCGTTGAAAAGATCATTTTGCTTACAGGAAACGATAAGCGAAAGCAAAGCAATATAGATGAAGTATTTTTTCATTTTTATGTTTTTCTGTGCTAAATTATTCCTCAATTTGTTATTGAACAGCCAAAGGTTTATTTACCGAATTAAGATGCAAGTTTGGATTTGGAAGTTTGACCATTTTTGGCGCTCCTGTGTCTATATCAGTTATTATATAACTATGGTCACTTAGAGGATATTCATCACTTATCACCCTTCCAGTCCAACGTCCACTTATCTTTACTTCACGATCTTGATATGTGGCGATTGCAACGAAATCAACAGATACCGTATAAGATGCAACTTTATAGTCTATCGCAACTTTTGTACGGGGAGATATGAGAAAAGGTACTTTGGTGAGCATGTTTTTTGTATAACCAGTTGAGTTTAAAGAAACATCAGCTTCAATATTTGACCCTGGATTTAAGTTAATTACCCCTTGTAATACCGAAGGTCGTTTAAATTTTTGTGCTATATTTTCAAATTGGAAATTAATAGACTTGTTAACGGAAAAATTAGAAGACAAAAATTCAGATTTCAAACATTCAATATCATAGGAAAGATTGGAATAACCAGTGTTCGTATAGCTTCCTTTTAAAATGACATCAGGCCCTTTTGTTACAGTGGCATTATAATCATTAACATATTCCATTGAACTTAGCGTAAACTTGCTTCTGGGGGTTATTAAAAAATCTTGCTGAGGTTTATTTGAATACTTACCATATCCTATTTTGGTCGCGTCTTTTAGTTCTATTACATTATAAAATATGTCCCACATTCCACCTGGGCCTTGTTCAAGGTAAGATTGGCTTTCTATGGCAAAATATCCAGGATTACTTGACGATGCGATCAAATCCCAAGATGCATTGTATAATGATCCACTTTCATCATTTAAAAGAAATAAGACCTTATTATTTGGAGCATTAGAATATTGTCCAACACTTATTGGCGTATTTTCCTGGAAGGAGTAGATAAGGTATGGTATCCCTGAGCTCGCAGGTAAGACCCGTACTTTAAAGTTTGTGGTCGAGGGGTTATCTGAAGAGGTTAAAACCAGCTCTTTACCACGTCCATTGGTTTGTAAATATCTATTTGCAGAGTTTGCGCCTCCTCCTCTGGCTTGAAAAGTTAACGGCATATCCCTAAGGGCATACATATTTGAGGACAAATAAGGGTCATAAGATAAACCATCCATTAAACTGAACGTCTTATTCTGATTTTTACCAAATAATTTTGATTTAATTGAGTCAGGATTTACCTTAATGGGCACGATGGGGCCTTTCGTAGCCAAAGAATCAGACATTGTCTTTGCAAAGCTCTTTATTGTTTCTTTTTCTACTATATTTTCTTGTAAAACGTCATTTTGTTTACAGGAGAAAACTAAAAACATAGTAGATAGGGCTATTATAAATTTTGTTCTGTTCATGATTAGAATTTGATATTTTCTATTTATTTTTTATAAATAGAACTTTCCTGTAAGGAAACCATTTGTATTACTCATTTTTAGGATATAACTACCTGTGGTTAGTCCAATAGTTGAGATAGTGGTATCACCGCCCATGCTACACGAAGAATAACTGCGAACTATTGTGCCGTCCTCTGCTTCGATTACGATATCTACTATTCCAACATTAGAATAATACTCAATCAATACGCCGTTATCAATTAAAAATGCTTTAAGAGCCTCTCCTCCTTTTCTATTTGGGCTGCTTGGAGGAAGGTGCCCCGTGCAATCAATCTCCTGCTTCTTTTTTTCAGCTTGTATGCCAATGTGATCATCTTGAGTATTATTAAGCGCCTTGCAAGGAAAAAATGCAATGGTGCTTAATAATAAAGCAAATACTACTTTCATATCTAGTTATTATAAGTTAATACTCCGGCAAATATAAAGAGGTAAATAACCTAAAAATATACGGAATGATAGCGTGAGGTAAATGTGAGGGAATGTTAGTAATTAAATAACTGTATTTCAGTTTATTAAACAATGCGATGTGACCAGGTAAATACTCAGCCCGAAGAGACGGTATGCAACAAAAGGACGATTTCATAAATGACGGATTAAACGAAATAGAATCAGGTATTGCTTGAATTTAAGAAAGTATGAATCTATATATCGAGTTACTTGTTCGGCTCAAATATCTCGGATATTTGTGAGTCTAAAAGTCCAATAAGTTGTAGCTTTGATTTCAAACGTGATTTTCGGGTTGTAAGCGCGTGACTTTTAATCTGGAGCAATCCAGCTATTTCTGCGTGCTCAAAATTAGCATGTAATAGGGTAATCAATAATTGCTCTTCTAGTTTTAATTGGGCAACTTCGAATCCTTGTAATAAGTCTAACGATTTGAGATAATTGGTGATAAATGAGGTATAACCTGAATGAATATTTACCTCCATATCTTCGACAGTTTCTCTTATTTTTTCAAAGCCAATTCTAGGATCCTTAATATCTTTACGTGAGTATTTCACTATAAGATTATTAATCTGAGATTTAAATGTCGCTGTGTTCCCAATATGATTTCTGTAAACTTGAATTAGGCATTCATTCCTTTCAGATTGCTGTTGCAATTTGACATTCTCTTCCTTTTGGCGTATATTTTCTTCTTTCTGTCGTCTCTGTTTGAGGGACAAATACAGAACAATTAAACCAATGATCAAAATAATTAGAAAACTCAATGTCAGGATCAGTCCAAGTCTGTAGTTTCTAGTTTTTTCATTTGCTAATTGTGATTTTTTTGTCTCTAGATCAAACCTACGTTCGGCATTGGCTAGTTCTTGAACATTTGTATTCCTTATTATTTGCAACATTAAACTATCCTTTAGTTGCATATAGTGTATAGCTAATCGATAATTTTTTTTATCAATATAGTTCTCTGCAAGGAATTTACTTGCAGCAGCTTTAAAATTTGTGTCTGAATCTCCTTTGATTGAATTTTTCAGCTTCCCACTATAAAATTCTGCGGAATCTAAAATTTTCGCAGCTTTATAGGTTCGTGCTAAATTAAGCTGATAACGTCCTTCGGCAGTGGAATCCGGATCAATCTGTCTAGCGGTATATAGAAAACTAATGGATCTTAAGAAGTCTCCCTTTTCAAATAGAGCCACTGAAATATTCTGTAAGCATTTTGCCTCTTCCAGTTTATTCTGGGCTTGTCTAATTAGCATTAGTGCTTTATCAAAATACAGTAAAGCGGAATCTATTTCCCCTTTCAACAGAAATGATTGCCCAGCTGCCTGCAAAGAAAGTGCTTGCTTTGGTTTGTCATTTTTATATTTTATAGATGCGTCCTTATAATATGCTAAAGAAATATCATAGGTTCGTTTTTCGAAGTAAAGATCACCTAAATTATATAACACAAACGCTTGGTGAATTTGATTATCTTGACTTTTAGCAATGGAAAGAGCTCGCTTATATTCTTCGACAGTTTTAAAGTAATTTTTTTGATCACGGAACACGCTACCACTGTAGAAGTGAGCTAGAAAGCGTAAATTTCCAACATCTGTTTTTTTACAATCATAATAGTCTCGCGCTTTGAAAATAAGCGTATCATCGGAAATATCACGAAAATTTTTATAATAAACTTGGACACGAGTCACTAGATAAGACATATATTCTTCCTTATCCAAATTACTTGCAGGATCTGATATTGAATCTATTAGTCTCATAGCCTCTTGGGGAGAACTTTCAGCAAGATTTCTAGCCTCCAAAAGTAAATTCATTGGATGGCTCTTAGATCGACAAGAAAATAAAAATATCACATATAACGATAGTAAAAAAACAACAACCTTTAACTTCATACTATTATCACTATTTTTACCCTCCAAATTACTGATATATTTTCGTCAAAAATAATGAAATTTTCGAATTTACACTAAACTCGAACCCATTTAAGACTAATTGAATGAGAGGTCAAAAGCAAGAGTTTAAAGAACAACAGAATATAAACAAGAAAATCATCCCCGGCAACCGATTCCCTTTCCATTTTTGAAGGGTACATGGACTACCTCAGCTGGCTCACCGACAAGCCGGATGCAACCGACACCATTATCGTTCTCAATTCTGTCAACCTCATCGATGCCGCAGCAAGGCAGGCTTGGCGCTTTGGAGAGATAGAGGCTAAGATAGTGGATCTATGTATGCTAAGATTCCTCTGGTTCAGAAGACTCCACGATTTAACTTTGATCAACGGGAATTGGAGAAGTTTATAAAGCGCTGTCTGCCCCACTCTTACGGAAGTATTGTAAAAAATTGGGTTTACAGTATATTCCTGAAAGTATAGTTGCGCAGCTCAATTTAGAACTAGCTGACGTAGGAGGTCATGCAAATATCAATTGGGGGCAAAGTATTAATGTTCCACAAGGCAGCATGTCACATATAGATGTTGCAAATCGCGTTAGGGCAGCAGCTTCAAGAGTTCAGGGAACTGTACAATGTGTAAATTCTTTTAATATCATTGAGCTAAATGTTGGTGGGGGCTGTCCAACTGGCGACGGAGGATCTACTGGTGTCGGTGGTGGTGACGATGGAGACAGTATCGTAAAACATCAACTTGATGACTATCCATGTGCAGTAAGCTTAATAGATTATTTTACACAGTCAGAAAGTAAGCTTTCGCAACTTTTAAACGGTTTATTTGGTGGTAACCAAACCAGAATAAATTTAACGTTTCATGCCAAAGACTATACCAATCCATTGCAGGACGGAGGTTTAAGGGGTGGACAAGGAATCCATCCGAATAATGCGCATGTAGATCTCTCAAAGTTTATTCTACAAAACTCTACTCAAGAATATCTGTTAACCACTATGTACCATGAGGTGTGGCATGCCTATTTGGGAGCTGAGAAATATCGACTTGGAGCCAGCCAATTTAATATAAGATATCCTGAAATTCAATACTACCAATCACCGGATGGAAGTAAGTATCTTTATAGAAATGATGGGATGCATTCCAGGTTTGATACATTTATGGAATTAATGAAAGCCGAATTAAAAGCATTTAATCCCAATCTAAGCGACAATGTAATCCATGTCCTTGTTACTACAGGAATCATTGAAAACAGGTTGCCGAACGATATTATTCTAAATCAAAACGAGCGTGATGTGACAAAAAATAAAAACAAAGGTCAAAGGTGTCCATAATTTACTAATGCTAAAAATGAAAACTTTACTAAATAAGTTCTGTATACTTTTCCTATTGCTAATCATTCATTCTATCTGCGCCGAGGCTGCAGATAAAAAATATGTGCTGCTAAATGGAAAGAATGATATTAGAGAAGATAACAAATCATACTTCCTACTCAATACAAAGAAATTATATAAGGTAGATTATAATATTGAGATCTACAACTTTCTGTTTCCTGAAAATGAGGACCGGAACAAAAATCTGATTCTGTTTTCGATACTGCCAGATCTGATAACCGGCCGGGGATGGGAAGAAATCAAAGATCGGGATATAATAAAAAACCTTCTGGATATAGAAACATTGAAACAAGAACTTTTTCTTCCAAGCTTCGGTTCAAGCGGTTCGGAATATGGGAATCCTCAAAAATATTTTAGTGAATACCTCGCAGTAAAAAAGAGCGGCGAAAAATATTTTTATGCACCTAATACCTTATTGGAGAAATTCACTATTGTCTCTTATGAAAACATCTTTCCATCAGTCTATGGGTATTTAAATCTGAAACAACCAAAAGTCGGCCTTAAAGAATACTTTGAGTTATTTAAAAAGTCTCTTCCAAACGAACTTTCACCCTTTGCATTTGATAAAAGAGTCGTAGCTCCGAGTTACAGATTTGGATCTAGACTCTGGAAGGAATATCTTTCAAAGGAAGTTAAAACGTCAGCAGGTACAGCTTATCAATTCTGGACTATCGGATCATCTAATGGAGCAGATTATTACGACTGGACAAAAGGGATCAACCGTTTTCTTTACCATCCTACAAAAGGTATTATCGGAGGTTCTTATGATTTTTATTTCAGAGATTATGTTGGAAACGGTTATGAACTGATCAAGCAACAAAAACCTTTGAATAAACTATCAGATGCAGAATGGAATCAAAATATACTTGAGGAAAAAATTATGACTGTCGATCTTTTCCAAACTTTAAAGGAAGACTAACCGAGATAAATCTGTGCCAAAATGAGTTGAAAAATGAATTTTCCACTTTTATCCATGGGTTCTAACAGCTCCAGATGTTGCCCCGGGGCGCAAGAATAGCATATCATAGTAAGGTCAAACAAATATCTTTCAGACAACATACATATCGGGTAGATCGTGGAGTTTATAGTGAACGGACGTCTGTTTATCGAAAAAATTTGCAAATTCCAGGTGCAACACCTTACATTTATTCCAAGTCTTGCGTCCGGAGCAGACCAAATTTACCAGAGACAAATTATTCTTTGTACTTATGGAAGACCATTTTGCTATCATATTCCCCATTGAACCCATTGCTGTTCTGGACACCACCGTACATCCGGTGAACTTGAGCAGCACTGTGCTAAAATCTGCAGGATCATCCCTGCGGTATCTTTTCCCGACGACGGAAGTAGTGCGCGAAAAACTTGTCCTAAAAAAATATCATGTTGAGCTCAGCTTTGCTGCTATAGCGGAAATTTCGGTGCTCTTTTTTCAAGAAATGCTGCTACCCCCTCTTTGAAATCTGCTGTTCCAAAAAGGTGACCGAACGCATCCATTTCAATCTTATTGCCGTCCCGTTTTTTATCCGTTGCAGCATTAATGGCGTCGATGGCATGTGCTACCGCAACACGTGACCGTGTAATTATCTTCTGCAGGATTTCCTCTGCCCGGCGGATCAGCCTCTCCTGAGGTACCACTTCATTGATCATCCCAAGTTCATAGGCTTTCTGGGCATCAATCATATCGCCAGTTAAAATCATTTGCATGGCAGCTCCCTTTCCAATAAGCCGAGGAAGGCGCTGTGTGCCGCCATACCCCGGAATCAGCCCCAAGGAAACCTCCGGCAGCCCCATCCGGGCATGTTCTACAGCAATACGCATATGGCAGGCTAGCGCCAGTTCAAGTCCGCCTCCCAACGCATAACCATTGATCGCAGCAATCACTGGCTTTGGCGCGCCTTCGATGTTGTCCGAAAATAAAATATGTCCCCGCTCACTCAGTGAACGTGCCTGTAACACCGACAAATCCGTAAATTCTTTAATATCTGCACCCGCGACAAATGCCTTATGACCAGCGCCCGTTAAGATAATACCCCGCACTTGACTGTCGGCATTGAAATGATTAAAGATATCCTGCAATTCATCCAGAGTATGCTGATTAAGTGCATTCATTTGCGGTTCACGGTCAATGATGATATAACCGATACTATCTTTGACCTCATACTTTATATTCGAATATTGCATCATAGCTGCTAAAAGTTAAAATGTAAAGACGCTGTGAAAGTATCTGAAGGAACTCCTTCTCCCCCTTTATAGCTTAGTCTTTTTTTATACTCTAATCTAAGCAATTTTAGGATATTATCAACGCCGATCAGGCCTTCGATATATGGATTTTTACGATCCAGCTTCGTTTGGACAATTCCATTTTTATCTGGTTCGAACTGGACATTTTCAGGCGTCACAAAGGGATTGTTGATATCGCTCAACTTACCATAAAAAGCCTTAAAACCGGTAACTTCACGCCATTTCAAGCGTTTTAACAGTGGGATTCGGTTGAAGAAAAAGCCATTCCAGTTGTGGTAATAGGTAAGCTTCAGAAATTGATCCGATACAAATTCAGACGTTGCCATCAGGTCGAAGTTGACCAGTGGCCCCGATTTATCTTTTGTCACCTCCGGGAGCTCCAGCAAGGTGTATGGGAGGTGTTTCCCCCAGATTCTACCCCCTGAAAATTCAAAATCAGCCTGTCCTGCCGGTGATAAAAACAGTCTTTTATACACGCTGAACCGCAATGCATCGTAATTATAATCCGCTCCCAAAAAACCTTTCAGGCCTCGGTTATATTGCAATGTAAAAACGGGATATGTGTTATCCACGCGGCCCCGGTCCAGATTGTGGTACGTAAATTCCTCATTTGGTGCCCAGCGCAGTATAAACTGCAGATCATTGGTGATGACCCTGCGGATGGTATCTGGATTAGGTAGGCTGTTCGCATAGACCAGATCACCTTTAGGTTGTCTTCGCGTATGGGTAAATGCTGTTCCTATGCTGACATGATTACCAAATTCAATCAGATGGTCAACTCGGTAGATATCATTAAATTGCCATTTATTGGGTCTGTTCCGGCCAAAAGACCGAAAAAATCCATCTCCTTTCAAGAACCCCAGGTTTCGCCCCGGTTCCATGACGTCATGCTGGATGGAAAAACGTAAATAGTTTGCGGGAAATTGTACGATACGTTCACCATTTAACGTAAACGCACTGCTTAAATAATACTTTAGCTCCTTATCTTTATCGCCGTAGGCAGTATAGGCTTCTATATAGGCTTTTTCGGAAAATAAGCGTGTGGTACGTCCACTTAAACGGAAACGGTTACCTTCGTAGTTATTCCGGCTATACAGATACTCCAGCGGCCCCAATTCAAACTTTCCAAGATTAAAATAGCCCTTGCCGAGGAGATAGCCCAAAGCGACCAGCTGATTGAACGTGCGCATTTGTTGAATTGAATCAACTTTTTTATACGCCCCCAGCTCAGCTTCACTCAACGGCCCCGGCCGTACCTGCCCTATCGGAATATTGGTCGCAGATTGCAATAAATACCGTTTCTCCACGGGAACCCCTGCAAAGTTTTCATCATTAATTGAATCCGTGCGGTATCTTAAATATTGCGTCTCTCTTCGGCCATATAACACATCGGTCTTATTGCCACCAAATAACATCCTCAAATCAGAACGTATAGGGATCATGCTACCGTTTCTGAACTCTTCATAGCCCAGATCGATCTGCACATCATTGATCCAGTTGATATTTGCCGAGCGCCCGATATTCAGTGTTGCCTCATGTACCGCGTAGCGGGTATCGTCCGATATCAGCAACTTGCCATAAAACAACAGGTCGATAGTTGACTTGCCTTCAAAATGCAGCTCAATATAGTCTTTTCCCCCAATCTGGACGGTATCCAGAATCCGATATTTATAAAATGCAGTAGCACCTGTAGCAATCGGACTCAATATGCCCTTGTTGGTCACCTGTATCGTGTTCTCGTAGAGGTCAACATCCCGAAGTATGGCCTGAAAACGGGTCTGCCAGTTATCGTTATTGAAAAATCTCGGATTCAATTCCGTCTGACTATGACTGGTCACAATTTTTTTTCTCCGGTTTGGATCATGTGAGGAGTATACATTTGCATAATTCTCTTCCAGGTAGAAAGGAGAAATTGTCACTCCTCTGAAAGCTGTAGAATCGACATTCTCAAATAGAAATCTAAATTTTTTCGGAAACTTCTTCGCTTTATCTTCAGGATCTACAAAGCCAAACTGTGTCTTTTCATATTCATCAAAACGCACTTCGGGGATACGGCTGTAGTGATTTTGTGGCCGGTGGGCAATCACTTTTTCAATCAATGCAATGGCGGGATCCTTTGGCTTACTGTTTTTTCTGTTGATCACCACTTCCTCCAGCGTATTGTCCTTCGCCGTTAGCTGAATAACCAACAATGAATCCCGTAGACGACGTACATCGACTGTCCTACGTTCGTAAGCGACCGCACTAAAGACGAGCTGGCGATACTGTTTCTTGTCCGTTATTTTAAAATAGCCGAGCGTATCGCTAATCCCCCCATCGTCCTCTCCCAGCCAGTTGATGGATACTCTGGAAATACCTTTACCGGTCTGTGCGTCCACAACCTTCCCGCGGATAAATTCTTGTGCTGTCACCTTTCCATCATAGAGAAAGGCCAACAGTGCACTCAAAAAGCAAATTGAAAAAGATTTAACACACACTTTAAACACCATCTGAAACCTGATAGGATTTTCTTTTTTACAATATACAATTTGTATTTAAGAGTTATATCAATAAATATAAAAAAAGCACAGCGAAATTGCTATGCTTTATTAAACAACCCGTATTTTAACAAAAACTTCATATTAGCGTTAAAAGGCAGTCCGGATACACGCCAATTAGAATGGTTAAGCCCACTGCGAGCAGCAGGACAACAGAGTAATTCCATTGCACGTTGACACAAGACTCATCGCTATCCCGAAAATACATCGCCACAACGACCTTCAGATAATAATACACCGCAATGGCAGCATTGATCACCGCCAGCACCAGCAATACGATATGATAGTCTTCCATTACTCCCGAAAACATCATGAACTTCCCAATAAAGCCTGCAGTCAATGGTATGCCCGCAAGCGAAAGCATAGCGACCGTTATGGCCAATGCCAGCATGGGGTTCCGTTTACCTAAACCGTTGAAAGCTTCGAAATGTTCCGATCCTGTCGTTTTCTTAACTAGGATAAGCCCCGTAAATGCGACAATGGTGGCAAGCGAATAAGCTAGTCCATAAGCAAAAACACTGCTAGCTGATGTAGCACCAATAGCGATAATAGCAAACAGCATGTAGCCTGCATGGGATATACTTGAGTAAGCTAGCATACGCTTAAAAGACGATTGCATTAAGGCCGAAATATTACCGACAAACAGGGTAATAATGGCAATAATTAAAAAGATAGGCGTCCAAAAGTCCTGCAGGGGCAATAGGCTGTAACTGAATAAGCGCAACAAGCCCGCAAAAGACGCTACCTTAACAACAGTACTCATGTAGCTGGTGATCAGAATAGGCGCACCATCATAGACATCCGGTGTCCAAAAATGAAAAGGTGCAGCCCCCACCTTAAAGGTCAGCCCTATAATCAGCAACAAGATCCCGCCATAGAATAATGGGGAGACCGCCTGCGGGTTATTAACCACGTAGGCCTTAATCTCGCTCAGGTCAAACGAACCCGTTGCGCCATATAATAAAGCGATACCAAACAATAAAAACCCCGTGGAGAAGGCGCCCATCAGAAAGTATTTGAGCGCAGCTTCGTTGGACGCAGGGTCCTTCTTACGGATTCCGACCAGGATATATAGGGCTACCGACATGATCTCAACACCTAAAAAGAGCATTGAAAAATTGTGGTAACTACTGACCAATACGGCCCCTGTCAATGAAAAAATCAATAGTGAATAATATTCGGCAACCTGGCCGCTTTCATCGAAATACCCCTTTGAGATGACGAATACACCAAGAGTAACGGCGATGCACAAAACCGAAAAAGCAATAGCGTAATGATCAAAATGAACCATTCCACTATAAAGGGGCCCCTTGTCTGACGACCAGTCATTAAATAAAAAACCGATAGCAACCAGAAAACCAAGAATAGAAACCGGCAATAGCATTGCTTTCGCTTTAAACAAGCCAAGATAAAGAACGACTAAAGCCAGTATTGAAAGTGTAATTATAGCTCCCATACAAATTGTTATATCTATTTATCTGCCTAAAAACGTGCTTAAGACTTCCACCGAACCTGCAGAAAGATTCAATAGGAAATTGGGGAATATACCGATATAAATAATCAGGAAAGAGATCAAGGCTAATATGACGGCTTCTCCGCCTTTTACATCTTGAAACTGTATTGTCCGGTCTGTGGCCTCGCCCAACATCGTTTGCTGGTAAAGGCGCAGGGTATAGACAGCTCCTAATATCAAAGTCAGGCCTGCAAAGACGGCAAACCAGAACCCGTACTGGAATACACCTTTCAGCAATAAAAACTCCCCGATAAATCCATTTGTTAACGGCAAGCCTACAGCTCCCATGCTGATGATCATAAAAAACAAGGCCAGTTTTGGCGCCTTGGCCGCGATGCCACCAAGCTGCGAAAGGCTACGCGTCTGTGTGCGCTGTTGTATAATATCCAGAACGTAGAACAGGCCTACGACAGAAATACCATGGTTTATCATCTGTATCGTTGCTCCACTCAGACCATTCGTATTCCACGAAAATACACCCGCGCTAATCAACCCGACGTGAGCAATAGAGGAATAGGCAACCAGACGTTTGACATCCTCCTGCTTAATGGCGATAATAGATGCGTAAACGATGCCAATCACACACAAAATCAGGGCAAAGTGCCCATATAATGCTACCCCAGTTGGAATTACCGGCAAAAGCCACCGCATCAGACCATATACCCCCATCTTGAGCATGATACCCGCCAGCAACATGGTGCCGGCAGCTGGAGCATGAGTATAGGTGCTGGGTTGCCAGGTATGAAAAGGAAAGACCGGGATCTTAATGGCAAAGGCGACGAAAAAAGCCCAGAACAGCCAACGCTGCGTGTTATCCTCGAGCTCCAAAGCAATAAATGAAGTCCACTCGAAATCGTGATTCGGTACCTGCTGATAAAGGTATAGAATGCCGATCAGCATCAATAGACTGCCCAAAAATGTATATATGAAAAATTTAAGGTTTACACGTATACGATCCCCTTCTCCCCACAATGCGCAGATAAAATAGATCGGTATCAACGCGATCTCCCAACCGACATAAAATGCAAAAGCATCTAACGCCGTAAACACCAGCAACAGCCCCGCTTGCATAAAAGCCATCAAAGCATAAAAATTGCCCTTGTAGTCCTTAGCAAAGGTTGTCGCAATGATGAGAGGCATCAGTCCATTAGTCAGCAGCACCAAGGGCAGACTGATTCCATCCAGCCCTATATGAAAATGGATATGCAAAGCAGCAATCCAGGTCCAGTTCTGTTCAAACTGCATACCGCCATCCGGATCAAAGCTGGCTAAAAACGGAATGGTCAGTGCCAGTGATGCCAGTGACAGGATCAAGGCGGTTGTCTTTGCGGCATTGGTCTTTAAAAAAGCGAGAATCAATGCGCTTATTAACGGCAATAAAATAAGTAAAAACAAGTTATCCATCGATTATACTAAATATTAAAGACTCAAAAACCCATAGACGAAAATGGCAATTACCCCAATAACCATCATCAATAAATAAAAACCAACATTTCCATTTTGAAGCAGTCGTAGCACCTTACCCGTATCAAATGCAGCTTTACCCGCTCCATTCACCATCCCATCAATGCCATTCCGATCCACGATAGTGCCCAAAAACGACGATAACCAATGGATTGGGCGCACGACCACTGCATCATAAAGTTCGTCCACATAAAACTTCCGGTAAGACAGATTGGCCAGAAACCCACGAGGTTCGCCATCCTGCGAAGGTATTTGCTGACCCTTGACGTATCGGGCATAGGCCCATGCAACCATGATCAGTACGCCCACCACGGAAATCGCCATCAACATATATTCCGTGCTGTGTTCCAAGTGCTGAACCATCGGGACCAAGGCTTTGCTTTCAGCAAACACTGGCTGGAGAAAGTCTTCAAGCCAATGGTTACCACCTAAAACAGCAGGAAAATTGATGGCTCCGCCGACAATCGAAAGTATGGCTAACACAATCAAAGGCAATGTCATGCTCTTAGGCGATTCGTGTAAATGATGCTTCTGTTCATCGTTACCTCTAAACGGACCATAGAAGGTCATGAACAGCATCCTAAACATATAAAAAGCAGTCATCAATGCACCGATAAATCCTAAAATCCATAAAACGGGATTCGCGGCAAATGCATTCGCCAGGATTTCATCTTTCGAAAAGAAACCTGAGAACGGAGGAATACCGGAAATTGCGATCGTACCGATCAGCATCGTAATAAACGTAACTGGCATTGCTTTTTTCAACCCGCCCATCTTGCGCATGTCCTGCTCGTCACTCATCCCATGGATGACAGAGCCAGCGCCGAGAAACAGGAGTGCTTTAAAGAATGCATGGGTCAGCACATGAAAGAATGCACCTGTAAAAGCGCCTACCCCGAGGCCGAGAAACATGTAGCCCAATTGCGAAACTGTTGAATAAGCCAATACCTTTTTGATATCATTCTGTGTCAGCGCTATAGCCGCTGCAAGCAGTGCCGTACCTATCGCGATGACCGTGATCAGCTGCAACGTAAAGGGTGAAAGCACAAACAGTACATTTGAGCGGGCAATCATATAGATCCCCGCGGTCACCATGGTTGCAGCGTGTATTAAGGCTGATACCGGCGTAGGCCCTGCCATGGCATCTGGCAGCCAGGTAAACAAGGGTATCTGCGCGGATTTACCCGTAGCAGCGATAAACAACAGAATAGTGATACTGACTACCGTCATGTCGCCGGCAGCAAAGTTTTTTGCCGCAGGGAATACCGTGGAAAATTCAAGCGAGCCGAACGTCCCCAAGATGAGAAACACAGCCAGCAAAAAACCCAGATCTCCGATCCGGTTCATGACGAAGGCCTTCTTGGCAGCGCTGGCATAGGACTTGTTTTTATACCAAAAGCCGATCAGTAGATAGGAACAAAGTCCGACACCTTCCCAGCCAATAAACATCACCAGATAATTGGATCCTAATACCAGCAGAAGCATGAAGAAGATAAATAGATTCAGATAAGCAAAAAACTTCCCAAATCCACTATCCTGCTGCATATAGCCGATGGAATAGATGTGGATCAAAAAACCGATTCCGGTCACAATCAACAGCATGATCGCACTGAGCGGATCCACCAGAAAGGAAAGTCCAATGTTTAAATGTCCGACCGAAATCCAGTCAAATAGATGCTGCTGGATAATACCGTCTTGCCCGCTCTGTCTTGACTGATACACTTCGAGGAAAAGAACGCAGCTACAAACAAAAGAAATAAGAACAACAGCACTGCCTAAAGCACCGATTATACCTTTGGAGAGAACATTTCTGCCCAATCCATTTACTATAAACCCAATTAAAGGTAAAAGGGGAATCAACCAAACTAATTCACTCATCGTATTTATTGCTTAAGTTCTACCAACGAAGTTTATTTAAAGAATCGATATCAACAGACTTCGTATTCCGATATACCATAATGATAATAGCAAGCCCCACAGCGACTTCTGCAGCAGCAAGCGCCATGATAAAGAAAACGAACACCTGCCCTGATGAATCGCCGTGCTGTACAGAGAATGCCGCCAAGAGTAGATTGACAGCATTGAGCATCAATTCGATGGACATCATGATAATGATGACATTGCGGCGGATAAGAACACCCATAACACCAATAGCGAAAATAATCGCACAAAAAATCAGATAATGATTAATTGGCACCCCCTGCAACTGTTGAACAACTGTTTCCATTAGATTTGTTTAGGTTCTTTCTTAGCTAATAATATCGCTCCGATCATCGCTGTCAATAACAATAAAGAAGACAACTCGAAAGGAAGCAAAAATTCATCAAACAACACCTTGCCCAAATTTTTCACCAGCCCAATTTCGGGATTTACCACAGCCAGCGGACTGGAGATTTCAAATACGCGGTAGACCCCAAAAAACGTGACCAACAAGCAGCAACCCGCAATCACCCCCATAAACTTAACCAGATTGGATTTCATCGGTTCGGTATCCTTATTCAGATTGAGCAGCATCAGTACAAACAAAAAGAGCACCATGATGGCTCCCATGTAGACAATAAAGTTAACTACGGCCAAAAACTGCGCATTCAACAGGATGTAATGTACCGTAAATGTGAAAAAAGTAATGACCAGATACAATACACTGTGTACCGGATTCTTGGTAAAAATGGTCATCAGGGCAAAGAAAATAGACAAGAAGGCTACAAAATAAAATACTGTCATAACTCCTGAATTAGCTCTTTAATTTGGTTATATCAAACTTCGGTTCGACCAGCTTATCCTTGCCATAAATAAAATCCTTGCGCAGGTAATCAGCCGTCACATGCGGGCCGTCCAGATAGATCGCTTCTTTCGGACAGGCCTCCTCACATAAGCCGCAAAAAATACAGCGCAACATATTAATTTCATAGACAGAAGCATATTTTTCCTCCCGATAAAGATGTTCCTCACCCTTCTTGCGCTCGGCTGCAGTCATCGTAATCGCTTCCGCAGGGCAGGAAAGTGCACATAGGCCACAGGCGGTGCAGCGTTCGCGGCCTTCCTCATCGCGCTTGAGCGAGTGTTGCCCTCTAAAATTCTTCGAATAAGGCCTTATTTCCTCAGGATATTTGACAGTGGGAATTTTCTTAAAAAAATGTCTCAGCGTAATCCGCAAACCTCTAATAATTGCCGGGAAGTAAATCCGTTCGGAAAATGTCATCGGTTTTTGCTCAATTACTTTTTTACGATTGCTCAGTTGCATAAAAGTCCTTTCTTATGAGAAATAAGTATCTTTAATCAATGTAAATACACCAGTAAGTACAATATTCGCTATTGCTAATGGTATTAACATCTTCCAGCCCAGATTCATCAGCTGGTCATAGCGGAACCGCGGCAAGGTCCAGCGTACCCACATAAAGAAAAAGATGAATCCAAATATCTTTAAGAAGAATACCAGCACCCCGATGATGGTGATCCAATTGGCCGACAACCCCAGATCATGCATAAAAGGAAAATTATAGCCGCCAAAATACAACGATGCCATCAACGCCGAAGAGACAAACATATTGATGTATTCGGAAAACATATATAATCCCAATTTCATGGAAGAATATTCGGTATGGTATCCACCGACCAGCTCGGTCTCACATTCCGGCAGATCAAAGGGGACACGATTACATTCCGCAAATGCACAGACCATAAAAATGATGAAACCTAAGGGTTGCGCCCAGATATTCCAGTGGACAAACCCCGATTGCGCAGCAACAATTTCTTTCAGCGACAGGCTCTGCGTTACCATCAACAATGCAATGATAGAAAGTCCCATGGCGATCTCATAGCTGATACTCTGCGAAGCCGCACGGATAGCCCCCATTAGTGAAAACTTATTATTGGACGCCCAGCCTCCCAACATGATGCCATACACGCCCAATGCAATCACACCAAACATATATAAGATACCCACATTGACATCAGCCACCTGCAATGAAACGACCCGATCGCCCAATTGCAGTTCCTGCCCCCAAGGGATGACCGCCGAACTGATACAGGCCGTTATAATAGCGATGGTAGGCCCGACGATAAATAAGACTTTATGTGCTCCTGCGGGTATAATCTCTTCCTTAAAGAAGAACTTTCCGCCATCACACAGCGGCTGTAAAATTCCAAATATCCCAGCGCGATCGGGCCCATACCGATCCTGCATAAAACCGGCTATTTTTCGTTCAGCAAGTGTCGAATACATCGCAATGACCAATGTAATCACGAAAATAATGGACACCAATATCAATTTTTCTATAACAAAAGACCACTCCATGATTTGTGCTTATTTCAATTTTTCTGTTCTAGCCAACTGTTCGCGATTTTTTTCCTGTAACAGTGGATTTGTTTTAACTACCGACGGCGGGTTAAACAATTCGTAATGGTTAGCCGAAATCACCGAATGCGGATCTATTTCCGTCGGCTCTTCCAACACCCAGTCGCTGGTTTTCTTCTGTTCAAAGCGGCAGGTATTGCAGATAAAATCCTCCACTTCACCAAATTCATCCTTACGTGCGGTTACACGTATCACTTCCTCCCCTTTATACCAGAGTGTCACCTTTCCTGAACAGGTAGGACAGTCGCGATGGGCGTCTACCGGTTTGGTAAACCATACCCGATTTTTAAAACGGAAAGTTTTATCGGTCAATGCACCGACCGGGCAGACGTCAATGACATTTCCGGAGAAGTCGTTGTCAATTGCCTTTTCGATATAAGTAGATATCTCCGCATGATCCCCACGGCCCAAAATACCGTGTACGCGCTGGTCTGTCAGCTGATTGGCCACATACACACAACGGTAACATAAGATACAGCGGTTCATGTGCAACTGGATTTTATCACCCAAATCGATCCGTTCGAAGGTACGCCGGTCAAACTCGTAGCGCGTTTCTGCACTGCCGTGCTCATAACCCAGATCCTGCAATTTGCACTCGCCAGCCTGGTCACAGATCGGACAGTCGAGCGGGTGATTGATCAAAAGGATCTCTACCACTCCTTTTCGGGCTTCGATAACTTCAGGAGAAGTAATATTCTGCACCTCCATGCCATCCATTACGGTCGTACGGCATGAAGCCACCAATTTAGGCATGGGCCGGGGATCCTTTTCCGAGCCTTTGGATACTTTAACCAGACAGGTACGGCACTTCCCTCCACTTCCTTCCAGTTTGGAGTAGTAACACATTGCCGGGGGGACGATATCGCCACCGATTTGTCTTGCTGCATTCAATATGGTTGTTCCGGGTGCAACCTCCACGGGTATCCCATCGATAGTGACCTTAAACTTTACATCTTCCGCTTCTGCCATGATACTTATATTTTAGCGTTACAGCTTTTATTATGATTCAACTGGTTGTAATGGATCAGCATAATGTGCCAATCCGTAATTGCGTTTTTGGGACTCTTCCGGGTGAAGAATGTGCCATTCAAATTCGTCCCTAAAATGTCTGATCGCTGCAGCGACCGGCCATGCGGCCGCATCCCCCAATGGGCAGATTGTATTTCCTTCAATCTTCCGTTGCACGTCCCAGAGCAGGTCAATATCTGCCATTGATCCATGTCCACTTTCGATTTTATGGAGTACTTTTTCCATCCAGCCGGTTCCTTCACGACATGGGGAGCACTGCCCACAGCTTTCATGGTGGTAAAAACGGGCAAAGTTCCAGGTGTTACGAACAATGCATTGGTCTTCATCAAAGACAATAAAACCTCCCGAACCAAGCATAGTCCCCGTTTGGAATCCACCGTCAGACAACGATTCGTATGTCATCAGCCGACTATTGCCGGCGGCGGTCTTTAACATCAGATTGGCCGGCAAGATAGGTACAGACGAGCCTCCGGCAACGACAGCTTTCAGCCGTTTACCGTTAGCTATTCCACCACAATATTCATCAGAATAGATGAATTCTTCCACCGGTAAGCCCAATTCGATCTCATAGACCCCGGGGTTCACGATATTGCCGCTCGCTGAAATCAACTTGGTTCCGGTACTGCGTTCTATCCCAATTTTTGCATATTCCTCTCCCCCCAGGTTGATAATCGGTACGGTGGCTGCAATAGATTCTACGTTATTTACCACTGTTGGGCAGTTGTACAGACCTGCAATCGCCGGGAATGGCGGCTTGATACGCGGATTGCCACGTTTTCCTTCCAACGACTCCAAGAGCGCAGTCTCCTCGCCACAGATATAAGCGCCACCACCGGGCTGCACATATATTTCCAGATCGTAGCCAGACCCCAGAATGTTTTTACCCAGGTAACCTTTCTCTTTTGCTTCGGCAATGGCACGCTCCAAAATCCGAATCTGGGGCATCATTTCTCCCCGTACATAGATATAAGACGTATTCGCCCCCAAAGCAAAACTCGAAACAATCATACCTTCTATCAAGGCATGCGGGATATGCGTCATCAGGTAGCGGTCTTTGAAAGTCCCCGGCTCCGACTCGTCTGCGTTACAGACCAAATAGCGGGGCACTCCCTCAGGCTTAGCCAAAAAGGACCATTTCATACCGGTCGGAAACCCAGCTCCGCCACGGCCACGCAAACCCGATTTTTTTACTTCTTCGACCACATCCTCAGGAGACATGGACTTAATTACTTTTTCAACGGCAACATAACCTCCTTTTTGACGATAGACCTCAAAGGTATTGATGCCCGGAACATCGATATGTGTCAACAAAAGTTTACGTGCCATATTAATTTATTTTAGCTTTTAATTGATCAATCAGTTCATCCACCTTCTCTTCGTTCAGATTCTCGTAGAACGTATATTCTGGGCCAATTTGTAAAACGGGTCCAAAACCACAGGCGGCAAGACATTCAACACCACGCCAGGAGAAAAGCCCATCTGCCGTGACCTGTCCTTCTTTCACACCGAGCTTCTGCTCCAGGTGCTGCATGATACGCTCTGCACCGACCAAGCAGCAGGGGCCTGTACGACAGATCTCCAGCACATATTTACCTTTTGGCTCCAGCAAAAACATGGTATAAAATGTCGCAACCTCATACACTTCGATCGGCAAGATATTGAGGTATATGGCAACCTGGTCCATGGCACTGGTACTAACCCAGCCAAATTCAGCCTGCACAAGATGCAATATAGGTAAGAGACCCGATTTTTGCTTCCCTTCGGGATAACGGCTGACCACTTCTCCAAACTTAGCCAGCAGCTCCGGAGAAAACGTTACATTCTCATTATGTTGTTTTACACTAAGCATCTAATTCTCCTGCTATAACGTTAAGACTACTCATATTGATAATCGCATCTGAAATCAGCATTCCTGCACTCATCGGTGCAAACATCTGATAGTTGACAAATGAAGGCCTTCTAAAATGCAGACGATAAGGCGAGCGCCCTCCGTCATGAATCAGATAAAAACCAAGTTCACCATTTGCCCCTTCTACAGCATGATAAACCTCGGCTTTCGGCGTATCGACTTCACCCATGACAATTTTAAAATGGTAGATCAGGGCTTCCATATTGGTATATACTTGCTCTTTGGGCGGTAAGTAGAAGTCCGGGACATCCGCATGGAACACTCCGTTCGGCTCTTTCTCTATTTTCTCCAATGCCTGTTCGATAATTCGTAGCGACTGCCACATTTCCGCGTTACGCACCATAAAGCGGTCGTAGACATCACCCTTGGTACCCACGGGAACTTCAAAATCAAATTCTTCGTATGAACAATAGGGGTTTTGCACACGCACATCGTAATCGACTCCAGTAGCACGCAGGATCGGACCCGACCAGCTGTAATCCAAGGCCTCTTCAGGGGTCACCGCCGCCACGCCCGAAGTACGCTCGATAAAGATCCGGTTGCGGACAAACATATCCTCAAACTCTTTCAATACCGGGGGATAACGCCGCAGAAACTCACGAATCTTCGCAAATGCCGTTGCATTAAAGTCGCGTTCAAAACCACCAATACGTCCAATGTTAGTGGTCAGACGGGCACCACAGATCTCTTCAAAGATCTCGTAGATAAATTCCCGTTCCTGCATAACGTACAGAAAGCCTGAAAAAGCCCCAGTATCTACTCCCAAAATTCCATTACAGATAATATGGTCGGCGATACGCGCAAGCTCCATCACAATGACCCGCATATACTGCACCCGTTTGGGAATTTCTATCTTTAACAGTTTCTCAACCGTCATATGCCAGCCCATGTTGTTAATCGGAGCCGAACAATAGTTTAAACGGTCCGTCAATGGCGTAATCTGGTAGAACGGTCTATGCTCAGCAATTTTTTCAAAAGCCCGGTGAATATAGCCAATGGTGGATACCCCACTGACAATGCGTTCACCATCAATTTGCACAACATTCTGAAACACTCCATGCGTAGCAGGGTGTGTAGGGCCAATGTTCAGGGTAATTAGCTCGTCTTGTGGATCGTTGTCGTCAAAAACGGGCTGATTCGATGTTATTTTGCTTATAAACTCGCTCATATCTTATAAATTAGCGACCGAAATACAAATCTTTTTTATCCACCCGGTTCGGGTCTTCCAACGGATATTCCTTGCGCATGGGAAACACCTCCAACTCATCGACATTTAGGATGCGCCGCAGATCGGGATGCCCGACAAAGTTTATCCCAAAAAAGTCGAAGGTCTCGCGTTCCATCCAGTTCGCACCTTTCCATACAGTAGTAGCTGTTGGAATTTCCGGATTCGGACCATACAGAAACACCTTAATCCGTATGCGGATATGCTGTATAAGACTATGTACATGATAGACAACAGCAAACTCCTTTTCTAAATGCGGATAATGCACAGCCGTAATATCCGTCAAGTGAATAAATTGCAGTTCGGCATCCGATTTCAGAAACCGAAGCACATCAACAATATCTTCCACATCGACAACGATGGTCAATAGATTATGCGCATCCTCGATTTCTACAATTTTTGCAGGAAAATTCCTTTGGAGCTTCTCCAATAAAAAACTGTTCTCCATCCTCTATTTATTAGTGTGTATACCGTATTTCTCCAACAAAGCCTTATATTCTGGCGTATTCCGTCGGTTTAAGGACTCATTCTTGACAATCTCCTGCAAACGCAGCACCCCATCCAAGATCGCTTCTGGACGCGGCGGGCACCCCGGCACATAAACATCTACCGGGATCACCTCATCAATCCCTTGCAACACCGAATAAGTATCAAAGATACCACCACTTGACGCACAGGCACCAACGGCGATCACCCAGCGCGGCTCAGCCATCTGTATGTATACCTGGCGCAATACAGGAGCCATCTTTTTCGCGATAGTACCCATCACCAGCAACATATCGGCCTGTCGTGGTGAAAAGCTTGGTCGCTCAGCTCCAAATCTGGCCAGATCATAAGTTGATCCCATAGTGGCCATAAACTCAATTCCACAGCAGGAAGTCGCAAAGGGTAAGGGCCACAATGAATTCGCGCGCGCCAATCCAATGGCTTTATCCAAGCTCGTTGCGAAAAATCCCGCACCTTCAACTCCCGGAGGAGCTTCTGCCAATTTTATATCACTCATGAAAAGACGATTTATAAAGGTTTAAGTACGATTGGCTTGAAGCCAACAGTCATCGGACTACGCTTAGTCCCAGTTCAATGCTTTTTTCTTAATCACATAGATAAAGCCCAACAGCAGCAAGCCCATGAAAATAAACATCTCAATTAAGCCCTGCAAACCCATTTCCCTAAAGTTGACCGCCCAAGGATACATAAAAATAACCTCCACATCAAATATGACAAACAGGATGGCAACCAAGAAGTATTTTATTGAAAAAGGCTGCCTCGCATTTCCGACAACTTCAACGCCAGACTCAAAAGCTCCAAGTTTATTCTCCGTCCTTACTTTCGGACCGATCAGGTGTGTAATAATTATGGTACCTACCCCAAATCCTACGGCAACAATCAGCTGTATCAATATAGGTAAGTAATCTATCGGCATACTATTGGCTTGCTCCATCTCAATTAAAATTTATATTGGTAACTGTCTCTAAATATAGAGATTCCAAGAGTAAATTCAAAACAAAAAAGGCGCAGATCATACGATCTGCGCCTAATTTAGAATCATTTTAGTTAAGCTTATTTTAGGCTCTCCATATAACCTTGTACCGCCTCATTTGCCGGATCTAACTCCAATACTTTCTGGAAGTTAGTTTTAGCTTGCGGATTTTCCGCTTTGATAAGGTGGTATAGACCGATATAGGTATATGCGTCTATTAAATAAGCCTTGTTTTTCTCCTGAGTTCCTCTTTGATTGATTGTTTCTATCAATTTTTGGAACGGAGCTACGAAGCCACCTGTCGGCTGCTCTAAGTTATCTGCACCCAAAGCTGAGAAAGCTTTATAATATAAAGCGTTGATCAAATATTTATCCTGCGCTTCTTTATTGTCTGTTGCTTCGATAATCGCCAGTTCTTTTTGTGCTTTTTCAAAGTTGGCAATAGCCTCATTTCTCAGCTCCTGATTCGTATAGTTTCCTTCCGCATCTTTCGCTTGAGTATCTTTTTTAAAGCCGAGCTGATAATTACCTTCTCCAGCATAGTAATGTGAGTCAAAATAATAAGGAGAATCTTTGTACTCACCTACCAGTTCAAATAATGAAACCGCTGTCTGTACTTCTTGCTCTTGATATTTAGCGAATGCCAATTCAGCGACCTCAGCCAACAACTCTTTATCGCCTTCGATTGCTTTCTTGATATTTGCAATTCCTTTTTGGATATTCGCTGTATTCTCAGGTGTCAAGGCAGGAGCCGCAGTAGCCGTGCTATCTGCCCCTGCAGCAGCAGGTTTAGGGCTGTTGGTCGCAATCTCGGCCATACCCAAGTACATATAATCCAAAGGAATGACACGATCTTTCTCCATCTTGCTGAACATCTGGTTTAGATATTCCAATGCCTTAGGATAGTCTTTGGACGTTTGAAAAGCAATATACCCCAAATAACGGTAGATCTTTGGATCTACATCTGGGTTTTTAGCCAGCTCTTCGGACACCGTTTTCAACTCGTCGTACTGACGTGCATAAACCAAAAAGTCTGCGTAACGGATTTTCGCTTCCAATGAGTTATCACCAGCGACCTCCAAATATTTCTTGTATTGTTCAACCCCTTTTTTGTTTAACTCCACATATTTCTCATCTGAAGTTCCGGGCATTTTTGACCATTGATAATATGTTTCGGCCAATTCACGGTAAGTTGGCGCATAGGTTGGCGCTTCAGCAACAATAGCTTCCAATTGGGTAACAGCTTCGTCATAAGCTTGTGCTCCACGAACGATCACCGCCTGACCAACTTTTGCCTGTACCGAATTTGGATCAATATCCATGGCATCACCATAACTTGTATAAGCCAATGATCCCTCTTTCAGCCCACGATAAGCATCACCCAACGCCAAAGGAATGGCAATATCTTTTTTGTTTTTCTCTTTCGCCTGTGTCAGATATTCCAATGCTTTTGCATAATCCGGTTCAGGTGCGTTGATGTAAGCACGGCCGATTTCCAACAATTCCTCGTAATCCTTCTTACCCAACTTGGCAGTTGCTAAAGCAAATTTAGATTCCGCACTTGCCTTATCCTTCTTCAATAAATCAACATAACCCAGGCCCACATTATTAATTGTAGCTTTTGGATCAGCAGCCAAACCCTGACTGAAAATCGTTGCAGCCGAATCCGCCCTGTCATTTACCAAATAAATCTGACCCAAATAGAAATAATTATCTCCATTCTTAGGTTGCTTAGTCACTAATTGTTGAAGAATAGTTTTCGCTTTACCATAGTTTTCAGCCTCAATGGCCGCTCTAGCATCTTTCAGACTTTGCGCACTTACTGTGCCCACAGACCCAGCCAATAAAAGACTAAATAATAATTTACTGTTTGTCATAATCTATTTTTGTACTATTTATTTCTAATTAATATAACTTTCATCTCTAATAATGATCTCCCGTCCCGGCATCGTAGCAGGCACCAGTCCCGCTTTTAGCACGATACGCTGTCCGCGGTCTCCTGTCAGAAAAGCACTAAATCCCAAGCCTAAGCCCATGTTAGGCTGATAGTTCATAATATAAACCGGCCGGATAAATGGATATACCCCGTCGGCTATGGTTGACTGTGAAGGCTTGTAAAAACCTGCTTTATCCGCCCCCGCACTTACACTTTCGATGCTCAATGTACGAATTTTATCCAATAATTGCGAATTTTTTTCAACTGCCTTCAGGTACCAGTTATAACCAATAACACCCACAGCATTAGCATTTTCACTCACATATTTCATCACTTCCTCACTATCCTTCATCGCTGCAATCGCTTTGGGATCGATCTTCTCCATGTTGAAATGATCCTTCAGGTAACGCAATGTGCTCGAATTTGCATTGTCAAAAATCATGCGCTTCCCGGCCAACCGGCCTTCTAACAAAGACTTAACGTCCTTTTGGGACACTATAGTATCCGCAGTACTCCGATTATTAATTAAAACCACGGCATCCGAAGCCACTTGAAATATCTTCGGCTGAATACCCCGTTTATTAAAATAAGCCTCTTCCTGATTATTCAGCTTTCTCGTTAATACCACAACGTAAGCCGAATCCGATAATAAGGCATTGACGGCCTTGATTTCTGGCCTCGGCATAATCTCCAGACTGGAGTTCGGATACGAGCTCTCGAACACATCCGCAGATTCCTGGATAATTGGCAGGAGTGTCTGATCCACGAGGACAGGCAGCTTGCCAGTCAAAATATCCTCACTCTCTTTGCCGCTTTTTGTTCGGTTTTTGCAGGAGACCATGACCCCCAAACCAACGCTTAGCATCACAAGAATTACACTATATTTTCTCATACGATACATCATACTGTAAGACAATTAAAATAAAAGAATAGTTTAATTTATGAAGAGAGTTGATTGAAATTTAAAAAGACTGTCCACCGCAGCTAATTAAAAATTATTTTGCCAGAGGCGTACAAAACGCATGAACGAGTAGAGTATCAGTACGACGCCGAAAATCGTTTTATAGGTTGGATTGATCTCAATGGGGAAATTATCCCAAAAAATAATCAACAAGCCCAACACGAAATAAACGCCAAACATAAATAGTCCTAAAATAGACAGAAATCGCTTTAAAGGCGATTTCTGTCTATAATTAGAATTCGTATTCGAATTAAAATCTGTCATTTTAATTTTGAATAGTGTTCAAACGAATTGGTAAGGTATAAGCTACACGTACCGGACGGCCATTCTGAATACCTGGCTTCCATTTTTTAGCTTTTTTAAGCAACTTAACCGCTGCATCACCTGTACCATATTTCAAATCGCGCTTCACATTGATGTCTGTCAAGCTACCGTCTTTCTCCACAACAAAGGATACTTCAACAACACCGTTGATTCCATTTTCCAATGCTGCCTGTGGATAGTCGTAGTTTGAAGAAATCCAAGACATAAAAGCTTTCATACCACCAATTGGCTCTGGATTGACCTCTACCGCCGTAAAGATTTCGTTTCCATTTGGATCACCGTTTGGATCACCTTTTTTCACACCTGTGATACCACCATCCTGTTTCTTCGAACCAAACTCACCGCGCGCTACCGAAGTACCCGTCGGGCTACCTTTCAACGTGATACGTGCTGGAGTCTTGTTGGGATCCTTAAGTTCCTCCTGAGAAGCAACCTCTTCCACAACTTTGTTTGCAGGAGCTACTTTCGGCTCAGGGAAACGGATCAAATCCTCTTTAGGCACGTCCATCGCCACTTGCTGAGGCTTCTCCTCTGGCTCTTGTGGCAGAGGCTCCTCTTCAGGTGGTTCCGGCGGTTTAATTTCTTCAAGGTCTTCCAGAGTAACTTCTGTCACCACTGGAGGTGCTTCAACAGGCTTTTTCGGAAAAATTTTATCTCCGAAAAGACGAAGAAGGCTCGCAAGAACAACCACGCCGATAACGACAAGTAATCCTCTATTCGTCGCTTTAGGTGCAAGTTTACGGAGCTCATAAGCGCCGTATTCTTTGTTACGCCCCTGAAAGACGACTTCAAGCCATTCTCTCTTAAAAATATCTAATTTTGACCCTATCATAGTTTTATACTTTATCGTGACTGCTTAATGATTAATCATTATAGATATTGTCACGTTTTAAAATCTCCACTTCTTCTGGACTGATTTTAGCAATCATGTAACGCTTGATATCCACAATTTTCATTTCATCAAGAATATCTACAAGGTTACGCTGTGTACTTTTATCACTCGGTCTAATGATAACGATCAAGTCTTTACCGCCAGCAACACGTGGTACATAGGCTTTTTTCTCCATTAATACCTTACGGATGCCATCAGCTCCATAGCCAACCGTAGTCGGTCCTTCAATCGGATTTTTTACTTGTCCGTAAATCACAGAGACTTTGTTATCAGATCCCAATAAAACTGTCAATGAACGGTTATCAGCAGTCAGTAAATCCGGCTGAGGCTCATCCTTAACTTTATTTTTATCCGGCATCGCCACGTCCATCGCTTGTGGTTTATTTAAAGACGTGGTCAACATGAAAAAGGTAATCAACAAGAAGGCCAAATCCACCATGGCTGTAAGGTCAACCTTACCACCATTCTTCTTGGACCGGACTTTCCCGCCTTTGCCCTGTTTACCACTATCCTGATTTAATTCTGCCATTTCTTTGTTCTTATTAAATCGTCAATTATTTTTCCTCAGCACGCATGCCCGTGATGAAACTGAACTTGTTCTGCTTCTGATTACGCAAGGTTTCGATCACCTGATTTACAGAAGGATACTTCTCGTTAGCATCCGCTTTGATCGCAATTTTTAAAGGTCCTGGGTGAACAAAATTCTTATCCGCAGACTCCTTTTCTTTATTTACCTCTTCAGCAGCTAAGCGTGTGTTCTGAACCCAGTAATACAACTCGTTGGAAGTATTTTCCGTACTGTCAATCGGGATACCAGTTTGAACCCCTTTTTCTGTACGCTTACCAGAATCCATCGCCAACAATGCTTTTAACTTCGACATTGGGACACCGAAATTTTCCATCAGTCTGAAATGATCATAGTCCTCTTGCGAAAAGCCGATGCCATATTTTGCAGACATTCTTTCCAAAGCTTTTACACGGACTTGCTGATCTGTCGTTCCGAAGAAAACTTTTCCACCGTCACCGATCGTAATCATACCAACATTTGAGTCAGGCAGCTTATCTTTCGTTGTTGACGCTGGGGTATCTACTTGCAAAGCCTCCGGTTGGCGCGCTGTCGCCGTTAATACGAAGAACGTAAGCAGCAAGAACGATACGTCACACATCGCTGTCATGTCGATTGACGTACTGGCTCTTTTTACTTTTGCTTTACCCATTTTAAATTCTTCTTTTTAAATTAAAAACTCAATCTTCATATCTATGATGCTTTTTATTTTTGATTTCCATAAAATAAAATCAAAAATATTGATCATAGTCTTATTTGTGGTTTGCAGCGTATGTTTGTACGATGGAGAAACCAGCTTCGTCGATAGAGTAAGTTAATTTATCGATTTTTGCAGTAAAGATGTTATACAACACGATTGCAAATGTTGAAGTTGCGATACCTGTTGCAGTGTTAATCAAGGCCTCAGAGATACCGTTCGCCAATTTAGCTGAATCTGGAGCGCCACCGGTTGCCAATGCCGAGAAGGCTTTGATCATACCTGTTACTGTACCTAATAGACCACATAATGTACCGATAGAAACTAATGTAGCGATGACGTTCAAGTTTTTCTCTAACATTGGCATCTCTAATGCTGTAGTCTCTTCGATTTCTTTTTGAATAGCAATTGTTGCTTTTTCAGTGTCTACGTTAGCGTCAGCTGATACAGCTTTGTATTTTAATAAACCAGCTTTTACTACGTTTGCAACTGAACCTTTTTGTTTGTCACACTCAGCGATAGCTGAATCGATGTTTCCACCATTAATCAAAGATTGGATTTTTCTAACAAAGTTTCCTACATTTCCAGTACCAGAAGCTTTGTTGATAACGATTAAACGTTCTACCGAGAAAACCCATACCATTAAGAATAAACCGATCAAAACAGGTACGATCGCTCCAGCATGGTAAACCATTCCTAAATAGTTACCTGGGTTAGGTTGATTTTCAGGATTGTTGTCAACGAAGTTAGTTGGATTACCCATCACAAATTTCCATACACAGAAACCCACAATGAAACAGATGATAATTGCAGCTTGAGCAAAGAAAGATCCTCCGTTGTTGCTCTCTTGTTTTGCAGCAGTTTTAGGTGCGTTTGCCATTTTTCTAATTTTTAGTTTTTTACTGTTGTTTAAATATATAATGTTGTTTAAATTATATGCAGTGTTAGCCGCTTTTGAAATCAATTTTGCAAAGCAAATTTAATATTTAATGTCAAATTTAAAATATTCATCTTAAATACCTAAAAAAAATCAAATTTGTTTTTTCAAACTGAATACACGATGATCGCGTGTTATTTTTCTCAGCAGTTCCCGTTATATAATCCTTATTGCTACTGCTAAATCGCTTATTAGCAATAATTATTTTACAATGAAAACCATTTTTTTTTTGATATGCAAGAAAAACACCGAATTTAAGCGACAAAAAGTAAGTGGTTACTCATGGTTACCAACAATGTCTTATTGCCAACTCCAACCATATTTGGTTCATAAACAATCTATTAGATTTATTACCATGCTCTTCTATATAGTTGTTTAACCACCGACCAATTTTACCTTATACCCTTCTTTAAGTAACAATTCATACAGCTTTTGCTTAAACTCGCCTTGAATGACGATCTCCCCGTCTTTCACAGTCCCGCCTACTCCGCATTTTTGCTTCAGCAACTTACCAAGACGCTCAAGGTCTTCTGTTTTACCAACGAATCCTGTCACCAAGGTGACGACTTTCCCTTTACGCATCTTCCGATCCAGCTGCACTTTTAAGTTCTGCTGCTGCACAGGCAACGTTTCGGTCTCCTGAAAAAAATCAGCGAGCTGATAAGTATAATTATCGTCTGTAGAATATACAACGCCTTCGTAAGGCTGTTTCTTATTTTTACTCATGATTTTAACAAATTATTTTCAACGCCTTTGGTATAATGGAAATATTTAATGTATCACCAAGCTCGATCGGTTCACCATCGACATGCACAGGCGAAACAGCATCCACTTCAATCTTGATATTTTTGCCGGGTATGATCTCCACATAACTGGATTGATCCGCTGATTTATTAAAAAGGTGGAATATCATCTTCGGAAGAATATAAAGCGGAAATTTATGCACGATGCAGACGTCCAACACACCATCATTGACAGAAGCTTGTGGCGCTATATAAGCGTTATTTCCGTATTGCGGCGAATTTGCCACGCTGATCATAAAGGCCTGCCGCTCATAGACCTCTCCGTCTATAGTCAATTTATAATGTGCAGGCTGATACTTACTTAGCACGTTAAATACGGATTTCATATAACCCAGTGGCCCACGGATATTTTCATTCGCAAAATTCTCGCTGACTGAGGCATCGAATCCCATGCCGGCGATATTAAAGAAACGTCTATCGTTGACCACCCCACAGTCAACCTCAATAGACTCAAAACGGTTGATCCTGCGGATAGCCGCAGCTTCGTTCATAGGCACCCCCAGATACAAGGCCAGACCATTGCCCGATCCTTCTGGAATAATCCCCAATGGTATTCCCGAACCGACCAAAGCAGAGCCCAGCTCGTTGATCGTTCCATCACCGCCGACAGCTATGACCGCATCATAGCCTTCCCGAACGGCCTGGAGACCAATTTCATAAGCGTGGTTGGGTCGCGCTGTCTGCTGAAATGTAGGATCGAATTTCTGCAAATCAAGCACATCCAATACTTGTTTTTTAAAGGATGTTTTCCGCTTTCCACCAGAAATAGGATTAATAACAAACAATATTTGTTTACGTTCTGACATATCCAAAGATAACGCAATTTAGCAATTTCTTAAAATTATGTAATCTTTGCACCCCTTTAGTCTTAGTTTCGAATGTTTTCGGCACGAAAGGCAAATTTGATTTTAAATATCCCTCAAAGTATCGTAGCTTTGTCGCGACAAAAAATAGAATGTGGACTGATTTGCGTGCTGTTGCATATATTATGGCAACGACAAGGAGATTGCAACCACAGTAAAAAAGTGCTAAAAACCCTTCGCTATCACGGCTCTTATCACTTTGCTGTAAATTCATCCAAGCGCAAATCCAATATTAAAATTACGTAAAGCATGGCTTATTTATTTACGTCAGAATCTGTTTCTGAGGGGCATCCGGACAAAGTAGCGGATCAAATTTCAGATGCATTAATAGACAACTTTTTAGCATGGGACGAGGATTCGCGCGTCGCTATTGAAACGCTGGTCACTACCGGACAGGTTGTTCTTGCAGGAGAAGTGAAATCAAATATATATTTGGATGTCCAGAAAATAGCACGTTCGGTGATCGAGAAGATCGGTTATACGAAGTCCGAATACATGTTTGAAGCAAATTCTTGCGGCGTATTATCGGCAATTCATGAGCAATCTGCAGATATCAACCAAGGTGTTGACAGAAAAACAAAGCAAGAACAGGGCGCTGGTGACCAAGGTATCATGTTTGGTTACGCCAACAATGAAACAGACAACTTTATGCCTTTGGCGCTGGACCTTTCGCATCGTCTGCTCTATGAACTGGCAGAGCTGCGCCGGGAAAACAAGGAAATAAAATACTTGCGTCCCGATGCCAAATCGCAGGTGACATTGGAATACGGTGACGATCACAGACCCAAAAGAATCGATACCATTGTCATCTCTACGCAACACGATGAGTTTGACAGTGAGGCTGCCATGCTCGAAAAGATTACCCATGATATCAAGACTATTCTGATTCCGCGTGTGAAGGCACAGCTGAAACCAGAACTACAGCTGCTGTTTAATGACGACATCAAATTTCATATCAATCCTACCGGAAAATTCGTCATTGGCGGACCTCATGGCGATACGGGACTGACCGGACGTAAGATCATTGTAGATACATACGGTGGTAAAGGTGCTCATGGTGGTGGTGCCTTCTCAGGCAAAGACCCCTCTAAAGTGGACCGTTCGGCTGCTTATGCAACCCGGCATATTGCCAAAAATCTGGTCGCCGCAGGCGTAGCAGATGAAATCCTTGTCCAGATATCTTATGCCATCGGTGTAAAAGATCCCATGGGAATCTACGTCAACACCTATGGTACGAGTAAAGTCAATCTAACGGACGGTCAGATTGCTGATAAAATCGCCGGCTTATTTGATATGACTCCGTACGGTATCGAAACCCGTCTTGGTCTCAGAAACCCAATTTATTCTGAAACTGCGGCATATGGCCATATGGGTAGAACTCCAAGAAAGGTGACCAAAGAATTTGAAAGCTCCACGGGCGAAAAGAAATTTGTTGAAGTCGAGTTATTCACCTGGGAAAAGCTGGACTATATCGATAAAGTAAAAGAGGCCTTTGGTTTATAAAATCAATCGGATAAAATAAGTTAGGGAGACGGCAATGTCTCCCTTTTTTTGTATATTGTTCCTTCTAAACCATTTCAATCATGAAAAGACGTCATTTTTTACTTGCACCTATGGGCCTGGTAACGGTACCTGCACTAGCGCACTCCACTTCACCAGCAACAGAGCTGTCTTCTGGCACGATCATCCATGTTGTTAACTTCTGGCTAAAAAAAGACCTTACCGAAAAGGAAAAGAAAAGTTTTGTTGGCTTTTTTGAAGAACTCCGCAAGATCGAAACGGTCAAAACGCTCAATTACGGAACGCCAGCAGCAACCAATCCTAGACCCGTAGTCGACAACAGCTTTGACTATACCCTGATTGTAACTTTCAAAGACCTCAAAGACATCGGCGTCTACGAAACGCATCCCATACACTTAAAGGCAATCGAAAAATATCAGCATCTCTGGACAAAGGTCATGGTCAAGGATACAGCACTGATCAAATAAGCCCCCGGGCCTTGATCTCCAGATACTTGTTGATTGAATTGATCGTTAGGTTTTCAGGCGTAGTATAAATGATCTGGAAGCCATTACGAATCAATTCTTGTACGATCAGCTGCTTTTCGTAAATAAATTTTTCCGCGATGATTTGGTTATAGATCTCGATGGTCTTTTTGGGCGAGCTCTTAGCCAAATCTTCCACTTCCACATTTTTAAATACAACGACGACAATGAGGTGACTACGGTTCAACATATTCAGGTAGCTCATCTGCCGATTTAACGAATCGAGAGTTTCAAAGTTTGTATATAGAAAAATAAGCGAACGCTTGTTGATATGTGCGTTAGCGTAGCTATATAGCTTACCAAACTCCGGTTCATTGAACCTGGTCTCCACCTGATACAAAGCCTCCGAAATCTTGAGCATCTGATTATTCCGCTTTTCGGCCGGAATAAATGCATGGATATCTTTTGCAAACGTCAATAATCCCGCTCTGTCCTGTTTGAGAATCGTAGCGTTGGAAAGCACCAACGCGGCGTTGATCGCATAGTCCAATAGTGAAAGTCCCTCAAAGGGCATACGCATTGCCCGTCCCAGATCGATAAAGGAATAGATGGGCTGGGATTTTTCTTCCTCATACTGATTTACCATCAGTTTCGTAACTTTTGCCGAAGCCTTCCAGTTCATATGCCGGTAATCATCGCCCCGAACATATTCCCTCACATGATCAAACTCCATCGCTGAACCGATGCGACGGATCCGTTTGATTCCCAACTCATTCAGCCTATTGCTTGTCGCCAGAAGCTGGTATTTCCGCAGTTGAATATAGGAGGGATAACAGGGAGTTTCCTGCGGCTGACAGACAACAAATCTGCGTTTGATAAAGCCCAATCGTCTAACCAAAGCCAGGCAGCGTCCAAAGCGGTATACACCGCGCTGCGTGGGACGCAGCAAGTAGGTAATTTCCTCGCTTTGATTGCTCGCTAACCGAACAAAAAACTCCTTATCCCGTATTTGCAGCTGTACAGGAAATTCCTCCAGAATCTCGATCGCTGTGCCAAAGGGATACAAAGATTGAACGATTAATTTCATGGAATTTTCATCCCCATTGGATAATTTTTCCGGATATACCCTTGTTACTTCAATTCGCCTCCGACCTGAAAAGAGCAAAATAAAATCAAAGATCAGCACTGCCATCCACAGCCAAAACACCCCCCAGGCAGCTAAGAATAGACCTTTAATAAAAAAGGAGATGGTGAAAAGCGCTGCAACTCCTATCAAAGAATAGAAAAACTGACTGGTCAGAAAAAGCTGCTGTAATTTTCTCATTATCTTGGTATGTCAACGGTATTTAGGATCTGATCAATGACATATGCGGTGGTGAATCCCTCCATTTCGCGTTCTGGGGTCAACATAACCCGATGCCCCAGTACTGCGGGAGCCACCCGTCTGATATCCTCGGGGGTTACAAAATCCCGACCGTTTAACGCGGCAGAGGCCTTGGCAGATTCCAGCAATGCAATGGACGCCCGTGGGGATGCCCCCAATGTTAAGCTAGGATTTGTACGCGTTTTGATAATGACCTGCGCAATATACGTAAGCAACTCCTCGTGCACAAAAATAGATTTGATCAGTCGTTGAAAGCTGGCTATTTCTGCTGCCGAGATCACCGTACCAACCTGATCTTCTTTATTCACCGCCTGTTGCGCATGATGTTCGCGCAATATCTGCAGCTCTTGCTCCAGCTCGGGGTAATTGACATTGATCTTAAACAGAAACCTATCCAGCTGTGCTTCCGGGAGCCGGTAGGTGCCTTCATGCTCAATGGGATTCTGTGTGGCGAACACGACAAATGGCACCGGTAGACCATACGTATTACCATCGACAGAAACTTGCCGCTCGGCCATACTCTCAAAGAGTGCCGCCTGCGTTTTGGCCGGAGCTCGGTTGATCTCGTCAATTAAAACAATATTTGCAAAAATAGGTCCTTTACGAAATTCGAACTCATTCGTTTTGAGATCGAGTATGGACGAGCCTGTCACATCGGAAGGCATCAGGTCGGGAGTGAACTGGATCCGTTTGAAATCACTGCTGATCGTTCTGGCAATTAATTTTGCAGACAAAGTCTTTGCCACACCCGGCAATCCTTCGATCAGGGCATGCCCCGAAGCCAGGATCGAAATCAGCAACATATCGAGCAGTTCGTCCTGTCCCACAATCACCTTTTTTACCTCCGCTTTTACCTGTGCCATCTTATCGTACAAAACCGATACATCTGTCCGGTTTTCAAAAGATTTATATTTATCGAAGTCACTCATATCATTTTTGCTTTAAGTTTGAATTCTTCTATCGTATCATTCAGTTGCTTGAGGTCGGCAACTTCATGTTGTGGCCACTGCCGTAGCTGTATAATCAGCTTAATGAGAAACCCGGTCTCCGCCTGCGATACACCTGATCGTTCGGCTAATTCCTCAACAAAGCCCTCTTCCTGAAGCTGGAGTGTATCGACATGAAAGCGGTTTCGAAGATCATGCAGGAAATAATCTATCTTCTTGGCCACCATGTTGCCCGGAGTTCCATTTTCGTAGTAGAGCGTAGCAATGGTCTCACAGAACTCCTTGGAGAGATTGGGCTCCGGGTTCACAATCTCAACTGCACGCTGCTCACGCTTGCTCCTGAACACGAGCAACAGCAGCAGCCCGCCCAACAAAACATACCATGCCTGCCGAAGACCGTCACTCGTCAGGATAACGCGCATCGGCGTCCGATATTGACGGATGTTGGCTCTGAAATTGTACCAGGCAACTGGTTTATCGTTCAAATAAGACAAACACTTCGCGACATACACGTACTGCGAAGCCGAATTTAACAGGTAATAGTTGCCAAATAGATCGGGCGTCAGATGCAAATAAAGCAGCCCCCGGCCAAAAGGCACCTCGACAAAATTCGGCAAAAGAAAATCCCGATAAGTAATACCGCCAAGAATAGTGGCCTGCTTAGGAAGTTTACTGAACACCACGCTCAGCTCGGACTTATCATAGCTTATCTTACTCGTATCGTTGGTTAATGTTACCCTTAATTGGTCTTTTATATCCAGTCCTTTTTTGAATCCGTAGAAATTGTACGTTTCTATCTGCAAAGAATCCAATAGGTAGAAATCAATATCATTTGCTATGATCATGGCTTTACCTCCTTTAGACACATAGTCCAGTAGCTTATGGTGAGCAGCTTCGCCGGGGGAAAAATAAGAGGTATAAAACAGCAGATTTTTATCCGGCCTCTTGACACTGTCCAGATACTCGTATAAGGGGCGTTCAATATTCATATTATTCTGATCGATAATATGTTTCAATTCCTGCCTAAGGACAAAAGCGCCAAAGGGGTTTTTATCCTTCATATCAAAGGTACGCTCCCAGATAATAGGTTTCTTACTCGTCATATCGATGATACCGATCAACAGTAGGACAACACCTAACAATATCAAGCCGAACTTTACAGATCCCTTCATTTAATTTGATTTTGATATTGATAAAACAGCTCCCTATATTGGTTAAACTCGGTCTCACTTAATCCGAACTGCCCGAACCACACCCGGTCAAACACCTGCGTGCAATCCAAGAATCCCGTTCGCAGCCCGTCATTGGTGATCTCATTGGCAAATTCCGCATTCGTTTTGCTATGCTTCCATATAATATGTCCTGTCTGTGCCAGCTTCTGGATATTCTGCAGCTGGAGATACCGGACTCCAAGCGCATAATTCTTCTGCTCAATACTCTCCTTGATATAATGGTCCAGATTGCTGTTCATCAGATTGCGCTCCACATAGCTTACTGTATCCAATTCTTCATCTTCCGGTTTATGTGTGATAAAATACGAGTTCTTATTATATAATACCTTGTATAAGATGTAGGCGAGAACGATCAGCGCCAGAAAGGCAAAGAGGTAGCCAAACTCTTTTTCGAATCTCAGGGGGTTGTCGGGCATTAAATCGCTCAGCCACTTCGAAATCCTACTCACAACACGTTGAAGTACTCCCACCCGGGATTTGATATTTTCCGAATACACAAAAGCATCATCTTCATAACGCTTGATAATATCCGGATACGGGTCCATCTTAAAGGGGCGCCTCTGGGAGTATCTAGGGATAGAATCGAAGAGACCGGGCTCCCAGATATCTATTTTATTCGGTTGGCTGCCAACCGCCGGGATTTTCGTTGTCCCGACGGTATCCACCGCAATACTGTCTGGAACAGCCACCAACGTATCGGTAACAATGGCAGAGGAATCCACTGCTTCACCATCGCCCCCCACATCACGCTGCTTGGGATGACAGGCTGTTAGTGCATATACAAATCCAAACAAAAACATCACGAGTACTCTACTCATCACGCCCTCCGATCTGATCAATCATCGCATAAATGCGTTCGCCAAATTTGAGATCTTTGGCTGTTTCATAGATGATCCCATTGGCCAGCACTCCGGCCATATATAGAAAAAGAGTGAATAAGGTGACGAAGAGACCACCCAGCGTCATCAGCAACTTTCCCCAGGACGAGTCAAAGAAAGCAGCCTCCACGCCAAGGAAATTATAGGACAACAGCGAAATGATGATCATTGGAACAATAGAAATCATCATAACGGCCATCTGGAAAATAAAATTGACAATATAGGTGGCAACACCATATTGAACGAGTTTTTTGCTGAGCATCACATACGCATCCGTAAAGCAGCTTCCCAGGTCGGAGTATCCTTCCCGATAAAATAGGAAAGAGCAGAATAGCCAAATGCCAACCATGGACATCAGAATGCCTATCGCAAAACTCCCGATAAATGGGATAAATATAGCGATTGCAGCGACGAGGACAACCGGTATGAAGATAACGACCAGCGCAAGGATCATTGCAAACAGAAACCTAAAATACCGGCCGATGTTTAATCTGAAATTGCGCAGCACCTCCTGCCCCGAAAATTGGGTGTCCTTGCGCTCTTTCAGGAGAATGAAGTACTCTATCGAAATGCCGTAAACATACAGCCCCAGCGCTAGCAAAGCCAGGATGAGCATTCCCGCCCAGGTAAGGCCATCGATATCCTCAAATGAGTTGCTATTTGCAGAAAAAGTGATTTTGGTAGATAAGAAATAATACACGAGGGCAATCCCCCCGAGCGGCAGTGCAGATAAACCAAAAATGGTGGTCACAAAGTGCTTATAGATCGATTTAAAAAGGTCGATAAAGCTCTGGACAAAATCTCCTATTTTACGTTCTTTCTGAAATTCAAAATCTACTTCCATTGCAATCGCCTGGCTAACCGATACGGATTAATTATATAAAAATACACGATGCCCAGCAAGGATAATACAATTATGATTACGCATAGCCAAACGGACACTTCATAATAACGTGTTACAAAACCTTCTAATGTGCCTGCCACAACGAAAAACGGAACGGTACTGAGCAAAACCTTCATTGCCGTCTTCGCCGTCCGGACAAAAGAGGCCAACCGCGTATAGGATCCCGGAAACAATAAGCTATTCCCGATAGCAAAGCCACATCCGCCCGCCACGACAATGACCGATATTTCGATAGTTCCGTGAATCCAGATTGCTGACATCGCTTTGCCCATGACGCCATACTGAAAGAATAACTGATGGAAAGCCCCCAGCATAATGCCATTACTGAAAAGAATATAGCCTGTTCCGACACTCAAAAATAAGCCGAAGGCAAAAGCCATAAAAGCCACACGTACATTATTGATGGTGATCCAGATCGCTGAACCAAAATTGCTGCCCTTTCCGTACACCGCTGCGGGGTCTCCGGCTCTGATGCTCTCAATCGTTGAATCTACATACTGATCGCCCAAAATTAACCGGACAAAATCGACATCATACATAGCCGACAGAAAACCGATGACCGACGCGAGTATAAAGATCAACAATGAATACATCAAAGGCCTGCGGATAGACCATATCGCCTGCGGAATCTCCTCCATAACAAAAGATCTAAACTTGTTGTTGGAAGCTTTTTGGTCTTTGTAGATTTTTTGATGCGCAGTAACAGCAAGCTCGTTCAGGTACTTCCGAACCTTACTCTCGGGGTAAAATGTCTGCGCATAGGCCAGATCATTTGTTAGCTCAATATAATTTGAAGCCAGTACATCCGGATCAACGTCCTTGCTAATTGACAAATTATTTTCAATTAACGTCCATTTTTCTTTATTTCGTTCTACAAACGATGCTTCTCTCATTAATTTTTTTTAACTGGCCAAATCAAATATAGGAAATATCAGTGATTGAAAAGCACAAACCGGCATGAAAATACACCGGAAATTTCAGTCTTTTTCATGAGCATATGGCCTCTTGCCGGCGGATAGGGCCTTATATGCGAATGGTAACAACCGATATACAGATACGCATTTAGATATGAATAAGCTTGAGATAAACACAGCACAAAATGTAAAAATCGAATACAACCTTGCCAGCTTAGGTTCAAGAATGATCGCATTTGCCATCGATTATTTTGTCATTGTCTGTTACATTTTCTTTTGTATATTCCTTCTGGACAGCATACATATCTCCAAAAGCGACCCTTATCTACGCTACGGCGTTATCATGGGCATGACGCTACCTGCATTTTTCTATACCTTGATCACAGAGACTGCATTTGGAGGACAGACCATCGGTAAAAAAATCATGAAGATAAAGGTGGTTAAACTCGATGGATCCCGCGCAAATTTTTATCAGTACCTATCGCGGTGGGCATTATCGATTGTTGATATATGGATGACCATGGGCGGCATTGCCATCACCTCCATTGTCCTATCTAAAAATGGACAGCGCATTGGCGATATTGCAGGCGAGACCGCTGTGATCAGCCTCAAGCCAAGTCTTAAGCTCAGTGATACAATCTATGAAGAAACCACCGACAATCATCCTATTCTATTCCCTCAGGTCATTAAATTAAGCGATAAAGATGCCAATTTGATCAAAGATGTTTACCAGACGGCATTCGACAGAAGGGATGTCGGCATACTCACAGCATTGGTACAGCGCCTGGAAAAGGTCATGGATATGAAGCACCCCGAGAAGATGACTCCCAACGATTTTGTGTTGCAGGTCATGAAGGACCATTACCGTATGTTTAAGGACAAATAATCCGCCGCCCACGCTGCGCAGGACGCTTGTTGCGTGTTAAAGCCGAGATAGATTATTCCTGTAACTTGGACTCTGCCTTGTCAATCCGTATTCAGCAGGGGATACACTCCAAAAACTAAAAAAAGGAACACTATGGTTCCTTTTTTTAGTTTCGATCAGAAGCAAGCTTATGCCAGCACAGTTGCCGCGGAGGTTTGCACCTGACGGTCCACTTTCTTAACTAAACCCTGTAAGACATTTCCCGGTCCAACTTCCACAAATGCAGTAGCCCCGTCGGCCAGCATATGCTGCACAGTTTGTGTCCAGCGGACTGCGCCTGTCAGCTGTGCGATCAGGTTCTGCTTGATCGTTGCCGGATCGGTCTGCGGCTTTGCGTCTATATTTTGATAAATAGGGCATCTGGGGGAGAGAATATCCACAGCTTCGATTGCAGCCTGTAGTTCAACTTTCGCCGACTCCATCAATGGCGAGTGGAAAGCACCGCCAACATTTAATTTCAACGCACGTTTTGCTCCCGCTTCGGTCAGCAGTGCACAGGCCTGATCAACACCTTCAATGGATCCCGAGATAACCAGCTGCCCCGGACAATTGTAATTTGCCGCGACAACCACTTCCTCCACTTGCGCACAGATATCCTCCACAATAGCATCCTCGAGGCCCAAAATCGCAGCCATAGTCGAAGGCTGCAGCTCACAGGCCTTCTGCATCGCGTTGGCACGTTGAGCGACCAGCTTTAAACCATCTTCAAAACTTAAAGCACCAGCTGCCACCAAAGCAGAAAACTCACCCAAAGAGTGTCCCGCTACCATATCCGGCTGAAAAGAATCACCCAATGCTTTTGCCAAAATCACCGAATGCAAGAAAATTGCCGGTTGTGTTACTTTGGTCTGTTTCAACTCCTCGTCAGTACCCGAAAACATAATATCGGTAATACGGAAACCTAAAATATCATTCGCTTTTTCGAACAAAGCTTTTGTCTCTTCGTTTAAATTATACAGGTCTTGGCCCATTCCAACAAACTGGGCGCCCTGACCGGGAAATACATATGCAGTTTTCATCTATCTATTTTTTTCTTTAATGGCTGATGAGCCCGTAAGCCCGATTCATATTTAAGCATTACAGTAACCGCAAACTTAGATAAATTGCTGCTGATATGCAATATAATTGCTCGTCATATATAAAAACAATCTTCTGAACATCGTGATTTCGCCTCCGGCAATCCCGGTAGCCTCTACCGGTCGCACGGGCTCACCCACCCAAAACATACCTTCGCGTATCGTGCGTCTATCCAGGGCATTCAATTTTCTGGGACAAAACTCAGCGAGAGTAGCTTCCGTGGGTCAAATACATCTTGGGCAATCTCAAGGAGCTGAGCACTGCCGAGCATCTCTATTTTTTCAATCACTTCATCCAGTAGGATCACACGGTCGTAATCCATTACATTCTTGGCCGCCGAGATAATGGTACTCATGCGGTTCTCCTCTGTTAAAGCGATCTGTCCGATAAACTTCCGTTTGGCCTTGGCAAGTTTGACCTCAGATAGCGGGTGTTCGCACATATGGCGGAGTTCCTTAAATACCAGCTTTTTAGCTTTTTCCACTTTTTCCTCATCTGTACCCAGATAGATGCTAAACAATCCGGTGTCCGAAAAGATCGTGTAATTGGATTCTATCGTATAAGCGATGCCATATTTCTCACGGATGGAAAGATTGAGGATCGATCCCATACCCATACCACCGAGCATATTGTTCAGCAGCAGCAAGCCGGTCTTACGGTCGTCGCGATAACCGTAAGCCAACGAACCGAGCATATAGTGGACTTGATTAATGGGTTTTGGCACTGTCAGATGCTGTTCGCCAACCGGCTTCACATCATCTCTCGTCCGTAAGGTTTTATTTTCGGATATATTGCCAAAAGTTCTGAGCAGCAAGCGCTCCACTTCTTTCACACTGTAGTTGCCTGTAATACCGATCACCATTTCATGGGTATCGTAATTTGATTGCATGAAGGTCAGAATATCGTCCTTCTGAAGAGACAGCAACTGATCTTCCAGCCCCAATATATTATGCCCCAGCCCCGATCCCTGAAAAATAAGGTCTTCAAAATCATCCACGATAGATTCTTCGGGACTATCCAGATAAGACGCCATTTCATCGACAATCACCGATTTTTCCTTATCCATTTCTACTTCCGGAAACGTGGAATGGAAAAAGATATCTTCAAAAAGATCCAGCACCCGATCCAGATAGGGTTTCAGAATGGAGGCATGGACACAGGTATACTCTTTGGTCGTATACGCGTTCAGGTCACCCCCCACAGATTCCAGACGATTAATAATTTGTTGTGTCGAGCGTTTCTCCGTCCTTTTAAATAACAGGTGTTCAATGAAATGCGCGACACCAAACTTTCCGGCCAGCTCATCCCGGGAGCCCGCATTGATGACCATACATACGTGTGTTATGGGTAAGTTCTGATATTGGAATACCGCGCGCATTCCATTTGAAAGTCTGATAATCTCGTATTCCATGCAATCTGTAAATTGTCTAAAGATAATATATTGTGTTGAGCGGTACCCCACATCGCAGCCAGGATCGTCTGTCCCGGGTCTCCCAATCCTACCCCCCTGAGCACATATCATGCAAAACTAAGGTTTTTAAAATGCAAAACGGTCATAGCGAAATCACTATGACCGTTTTTTAATGATTATTTAGCCTCTTTACATCCGTGGCCGCCTCATACCACCGGGGAACCGATCTTCACCCTGAGGATTGCCCATGGCAAATTTTTGGAATTTATAGGTGAACAACAACATAAAGTAGCGCCCAAGACGGTTGGTGCGGCTATCTGTGATCATAGACTCACTGACTGTCCGCGAAACGTTGGTTTGCTGATTCAGCAGGTCAAATGCCTGGAGACGTATCGTACCACGACGTTCTTTTAAGAACTTCTGCTCAATGTAAGAGTTGATAACAAATGGGTTGGCATTGATCCCTGCACCATATCCATTATTGAATTGCTTCGAAAGATCGGCTCCAAAAATTGTTGTTGGGGTGATATTTACTGAACCGATCAAGGTCGGTGTCCAGGAAGAAACATTGGTGGTACGATTTGTCAGGGAGTTTTCCGTGTGATTATACTGATAACGTACACCGGGATTTATCTCCAGATTTTCCGAAGGATTATATCTAAACATCAAACCCTGATTAAACACAATGTTTCGGGCGACGTTCTTTTGTCCCATATTGTCATCCTTCTCTGTTGAAACGTAACCAATATTTTTATTGTAGGAGATTCCGCCCATTAGCATAATGTTATAGGTTTTTTCTTTTAGTGATTTGCCGTAATGGTAAAAGGAGCTGACATTAAAAGGTTTATCGCCGGTTTCATTGAGATACCGTGTTTCGGAAACCAACGTTCTATTCGTTTTTCCAGTCTGATAATCCATCAAATCATCCAAATAACTTTTACTCAGGCTCACAATCTTGTTATTGGTCAGACCTGCATTGACAAAAGCAAAAAAGTTGTTCCCCTTCTGAAAATCGTTTTTACGGAACCGAACATTCAGCTGATGACTAAATTCGGGGTTTAGATTGGCATTACCGATCACTATGCTTGTACGGTTTGTACTCATGTCAAACGGCAAAATCTGGGTCACTGAAGGCTCGTTGGGTGTACCGGAATAATTGACCGATAAATTCGATTGGCGCGAAAATTTGTACTCAAATCGCGCAATCGGCATCCAGTTCATGTTGTTCCGGTGTATCGGCACCACCAATCCCGAACTGATCGCATCCCCCCGCAATTGCGAAGGCTGTGCCGCCGCTCCGATAGAATAAGTAATTTTATCCCCATTATACAGGTAATTAGCGCCTACTTTATGGGTAGCAAAAGAATAATCATAATTATAGTCAAAATTCAATTTAGGGTCCTCAGCGATCAAATTCCCGTTTGCGTCATACCCAGTCTGCTTATTCGAGTTATCATACTTATTCTTATTAAAGTCATAAGTAAACTCCAGTCGCCCCTTCTCAGAGAGCGGCTCCGTATAGTTCAGCGAAGCGCCAGCATTCCAGCTTTTATTCTTTGCTTCTAAGATCGTCTTTTCATAAATCTTAGTTAGAGACACACCTGCGTTATTTGGATCAGCCAACAAACGGTCCAATATGGCGTCTTGGTCTTTCTTTGTCTCCGCATTATTGTAATTCATGTTGACAAATACATTTCGACCTTTGTCATTGAGCTTACGGTTGTACAGACCACTGATGCCAAAGCGGGGTGCCGTCGAATTGGCCAATATGTCCTGTGTCTGCGTGTTATTTAAAGCTCCACTACGGTAGGTGGTTGATTCGGAAAATGTTGTTGCGTCGCTTTTATCAAACCCAAACTGGGGAGAGATCTTAATATAGTCTTTATCTGACGGTTTCCATTCCACATTAGCCTCAAAACGATGGCTCCCACCGACAGTATTGTTCCTGTTAGAAATACTGTCGGTCTGCATGATACTAGGCAATGTGTTCTCCTGGATCCTTTCCGACAATGTCGTATTATCCGTATGACTATAACTATAACTACCATAAGCCGTCAATTTATCGTTAAAATCCTTTCGGAAATTAAGGCCTATCGAGCCAATTTTTGTAAGGCCGTCCGAACCACCAAACATACCGCCACCACGACGGCCACCGCCGCCCTGCCCTCTCCGGGCACCACCACCTGTTGTATTGAAATCAAACAGGGGCGCGTTGGTGTTGTTTAGATTCCCGAGCACGGAAAGCTGCTCTCCCTCACGCATACCCATCCACATACCTGTAGCCTGATAACGGTCTTCCGTACCATAACCTGCCCGGAGTGTGGTCATATGTCCCTGATTATATTTAGGATCAATTTGAATATTCAACACCTTTTCAGACTCGCCATTTTTATTACCCGTAATATTGGCCATCTCACCATAATCGTCGATAATCTGCATTTTTTGGATGATGTTGGCCGGCAGATTCTGTGTCGCCGTTTTTAGATCACCTCCGAAAAAGTCCTTCCCATTGATACGCACCCGTTTGACAGATTCACCTTGAGCCGTGACGTTTCCATCTTTGTCTACCTCTACACCCTGCAGCTTTTTAAGTGCATCCTCAGCGACCGATCCTTCCCGCAATTTCAGGTCTTTCATCGTATATTCCAGCGTATCACTCTTAACGACCACCGTCGGAACACCGTCCACAACGACTTCTTCGAGCATCTGTGAATTCTGCTGCAGGGTCAAACTCGGAATAACGTATTTCTGCTGCCCTTGCGGGAAGTGAAACTCTTGTTCAAAGCGCTCAAAACCTAAGTTGGAAACTGTAATTTTAAATGTATCCGCTTTAATTTTGTCAAATGTAAAAATCCCGGCCATACTCGATCCAGTAGACATCGAATCCAACCGCGAAGTTAACGTGACGGTCGCTCCCGCCACCATCCTGTTTTTGTCATCTTTTAGCATTCCCTGTACGCTTCTGGTCTGGCCGTAAACTGTCCATGCCGTTAGCATACTCAATAAAAAAAGCACATAGCCTCTCATAACATCTATTTTATATCTCTATAATTGACCAATCCTTGATCTAAAGCGGCCCATAGGCTACTCAAAATCTTTACAAAAGAAGATATTATTAGTGTTAATTAATGTAAAAGGCCATTATTCACACAGAAGTTACAATGGATAACTCTAAAATTATTCGTACTTTCGTTCGGTTACCGAAGAATAAGATGCTACTATCATACTATCAGGAACAATGGATTGAAGCTGGATGTGATGAGGCTGGTAGAGGTTGTCTCGCTGGTCCGGTGTTTGCCGCGGCGGTAATTTTTCCACCCGGTTATCATCACAAACGCTTAAACGATTCCAAAAAATTAAGCGAAAAACAACGGATGGAATTGCGTCCCATTATTGAGCAGGAAGCTCTTGCTTATGCCGTTGCCAGCGTGTCTGCCGAAGAGATTGACCGGATCAATATTCACAATGCAAGTTATCTCGCCATGCATAAGGCCCTGGATATGCTGCACATCAAAGCCGAATATATCATTGTAGATGGCAATAGGTTCATTCCATACCAGAAAGTGCCTTATACCTGTGTAGTAAAGGGAGATGGAAAATATCTTTCAATCGCAGCAGCCTCTATTTTGGCCAAAACCTACCGCGACGAATATATGGATACCATAGCGGCTGATTTTCCGGACTACGACTGGATGAACAACAAGGGCTATCCTACGGTGAAACATCGGTCTGCTGTGCTGGCCTATGGAACGACACCCCACCATAGAAAAAGCTTTAGAATAACTGATCCACAGCTCAAATTATTCTAAAGCTTGATGTATTTTTGAAACGAAACAGCTGCCTATGCGGCTGTTTCGTTTTTATACCCTTTTAACGAGAAATATATGGCAGCAGCCATCCCCAGACCAAGTATGATCGAAGAAATCAACGTCAGTAAATTTCCTACTTTATGCGATTGAGGATCAAATATAAATTCAATCTTATGGGATCCCGCTGGCAATTGCAGCGCTCTTAATAGATAATCAGCACGGATTATTGGTGTCTCCTTTCCATCAACATATGCTTTCCAGCCTTTGTCATAGAAGATCTCCGAGAACACCGCAAAGACATCATTGGATGCCGTGTATTCATACTGCATTTTGTCCGGATGATAAGAGGTCAGCTTAATCTCTCCTGTCGTAGATGCGCTGGATGTTTTTGCTTTGATTTCATTTTGATACTGCTGATTTACGAAAGCCTCTTTATGCGGATCAAAGGAACTGATTGCCTGCATCTCCTCCGCATTGCCCTTCACAAAGGTTATCTTATCGACAAACCAGGCGTTACCCGCTGCCGTGCTTCTTCTGATAATACGCTGTGATTGACTCTGCGGATCCGTCGTGATCAAATAGCGGACATTGAACATATCCAGCACATCCTCGTTAAGCGCACCATTAAACTGATTCTCGAGAACTTCCTGAAAACGCATCAATTTTGCTGCATGATAGCCGCCCAATGATTTATGGAAGTACGAAGGACGCGCATCCGAAAAGGGATCTGTTGTGAGATCCAGTACCCGGTAGCTCAGGTCTTTATCCATTAAGATCAGCTGATCTACCTCGCGCTGCTGAAAGGCCTGCTGTGCTACCGCTCCCTTTTCGCTAAACGAACGATCATTTAAAAAGCGCTTATCAACACCCCAGAGATCAAATAAGAACAAGACGAGCAAGCTTCCAAACAACACGCCTTCACTCAGCTTTTTCTTCAGATAAAACCAGATCAATCCAAAGGTTAGCAAAATGAGGACAAACGAACGGTAAGCATCTTTACTGGCAATATCCTTTCGGTCCAGAACCAGCTGGTTAGCCAGTTCGCTCGCCGTTGCTTTGTCGCCGATCTGCTGGGAAAACGTCTCAATTAAACTATTATGTTCGGCATTTCTAAAATTCAAGAAAAGATCCGGCATCAGCCCCACCAAAAGACAAAATCCACCGACACCAACAAAAGTATACAGCACTTTCTTGTCCAGGTTAGGAATTTCCTTTGCGCGCGTCAGCAGTTCATTTACCGTCAATATCGCCATAAGCGGGACGGTGATGGACACAAGCACCAAAATCGATTCGACAGCCCTAAACTTATTATACATAGGAAAGTAGTCGAAAAACAGGTCTGAAACCAGCGTAAAATTCTTACCGAACGATAAAAGCAAGGCCAGTATGGTTGTCGTCAATATCCACCATTTCAAACGGTTTTTGACGATCACCAGCCCCAGTACAAAAAGAAAGAAAACACCGGCACCGAAATACCAGGGCCCTGAGGTAAAACGCTTATCTCCCCAGTACGTCGGCATCCCTTCGGCAATTTGTCCTGCTTGTACAGCAGATGCGCCTTTGTCCATGAAAAACTTAGCAACATGCGATTTTTCATCCAGCTGCCCACCGGTAGATCCACCGTAGGCATTGGGAATCAAAAAAGTTACCGACTCTCCGATCCCCTGGCTCCAATCATAGGCGTATTCTTTGTCCAATCCTTTTTTTGCCGAACTTTTATCATCCACTTTTGTGATGTTTGCATGGCCGCGCGTGCTCAATTTACTATACTCCCAAGTTGGCAGCAAAATGGAAGCATTGACCATCACTGCGATAACCACCGCAACAACCTGCCTGCCGGAATTGATAAAAAAGGCCTTTAATTGTTTTTGTTTGATGGCATCAACCAAGATGAATATGACATATAACATCAAGGCCATCAACAGATAGTAAGTTGTCTGCAAGTGATTCACACGAATCTCCAGCGAAAGAAGCAGGGCCAGGAGTACGGGCCCCCACAGCTTGCTGCCCCGATAACACATGATCACGGATGCAATCACCGGCGGAATAAACGCAATGGCATTTGCCCGGGTAATATGTCCTGCTTCAATATAAATAAAATTGTAAGAAGTAAAGGCTATGGCGACGGCGCCCACAGCGGCAAGCCAGGGTTTAATACGCAGTACACTAAACAGAAAATAAGCGCCCAATAAATAAAACAATACCGTATCCATGGGGCTTGGGAAAACAAATTTAACCGCATTCAGCACATAGGTACCAATGTTATTTTCATTCGCCTGCCAGATCTGGTACGTAGGCATACCGCCAAACATGGAGTTTGTCCACAAAGGTGCAGTTCCATCCTTGGCCCTGTAATCAAATAACTCTTTCTGTGCTGCCTGCGCCTGTACCACATCCGATTGGGCCAATGTCTTTCCTTGCCAAACGGGCGTGAAATAAAAAAATACAAGCGCAATGAATATCGCAATAACGATTAAATGCGCCGAATTTGCTTTAAACCAATTTTTCATTTATCCTCTTAGGTTGTTTAAAAGTCTTAAAAGCCAAACTTAGATAAATTTGTTTTTATATACAATTATTATTGCGACCAAATACAAGGGCAATACACAGGCACTAAAAGCCCTGTTCAGCTTTTAGTGTCCGATAAAATCAGCATGCATGGGTAGTCTATTTCATTTTGACAGCAGTTCCGGTTGCCCCCACCATCATCATGCCTCCGGTGCCTACAGTTTGAAAGTCCAGCCGTACGCCCACGACCGCATCGGCACCCAATGCCCTGGCCCGATCTTCCAGCTCGCGTAAGGCCGCTTCGCGCGTATCCTGAAATGCCCGCTCGTAAGAATTAGACCTGCCACCAAAAAAATCACGGAAACCAGCCATCATATCTTTGATGGCATTTGCGCCCAATACAACCTCCGAAGAAACAATGCCCAAATAACGGTCAATCTGATGTCCTTCAATATTGCTTGTTGTAGTCAATAACATAGTTACTCTCCTTTTTGAATTAGTTTATTTATATTGGATAATTCTCCAAACACAACCAAAATATCGCCCTCTTCCATCACCGTCTCGGAAGTGGCAATACCGGAAGCCTCTTTCTGTTCTCTGGTCACACCATCTTTTCTTGTTTCCGTAATTTTGACGGTCGTCAATACGATGATTTTATACAAGTTGGTCAGGTTTGCCTCTCGTAACGTCATGCCCACATATCGGGCTGGCACTTTTGTCTCCACAATAGAATAGCGGTCCGACACCTTGAAAGAATCCACAATATCGATATTGTCAAGCCGCATGGCCAGTCGCTCGGCAGCCTCTTCTTCCGGCATGATATATTCGTTGATCTCCATAGCTTCCAGGACCGTTTTCTGCAGATCAGATACAATACGGCCGATGATCCGCTTTACTTTCAATTGCTTTAAGAGCGCTACGGTCATCAGCGACGCACCCTCATCTTCTCCGATCGCCACGATGACGGCATGGGCATCTTTCAGCGGCAAGGAAGACACCGCCTCCCGGTCTGTCGTATCCAGGCATACCGTGTGCGTGATCCTGTCCTTCAGTTGCTCGACGATGGTTAAATTCCGGTCTGCACCAATCACCTCATGACCAAGCTCAGTAAGATGAACGCCCAATGAACGTCCGAAATGCCCCAACCCTAAAACAATATACTTCATACCCCAAACTAAGATAAATTTCCTGTATTTACAAGTTCCTACAGCCTGTTTCTAAAGCCTGATGCGCCAATGGACTGCTTCCGTAGCAAGAACCTGGTCATGCCCGGATCAAAACAGTATTTTTTCCTCCGGAAATATGATATTTCTTCTCGTTGTGTTTTTGATAAAAGCAACCAATAACGTCAACATACCTACACGGCCCACCAGCATCGTCACCACAATAATCAGTTTTCCGCCCATACTTAAAGAGGGCGTAACGCCGAGACTCAATCCGCAGGTCGTATATGCCGATAGCGATTCGAACAGTAAGTCTTTCATACTTTTGTCCGGATCCGTAAATATAAGAAGAAAGAAGCTGATGCCTACGACAAATAGCGACAATAAAATAATAGCAAAGGCTTTGTTGACAGACTCACCGGCGATTCGGCGTTTGAAAATCTCAATATACTCCTTCCCCTTTGCCAGAGAAATAATATTCATAAACGTGAGCGCCACCGTGGTCACCTTCACTCCGCCACCTGTGGAACCGGGCGAAGCACCGACCCACATGAGCACCATAATCAGAAATATGGTCGGGGCGCCCACAAAACTCAGGTCAATACTATTATAGCCGGCAGAACGGGCAGCATTAGCCATAAAGAAAGAAGTCGCCCATTCGCCGCCAGCACCTTTTTCAAGCGAAAGTGTATTTTGCCTTTCCAAAAAATAGAAAAACAGCGTTGCCGCCACGATAATAATCGCATTGCACAGCAACACCAGTTTTGAATTAAAACTGAAATTCCATGCTTTATGCTTATAATTTCGCTTGGTGATCAGGCGGTGATACCAAAGTAAGATAGACTCTTTTATATAGGTATAGAAGTTCAGAACGATTCCAAATCCCAGCCCCCCTAAAATAAACAGAGTGGAGAGTGCCAGCTGAAAGGGATAATTGAATTTATAGGCCTCATTTGTAATTCCCCCGGACAAAATCGAGAAACCGGCGTTACAGAAAGAAGAAATGGAGTGGAAGATAGAAAAGAAAACCATGCTGCCCACGTTCGGAAAATTGGCGCTATCCAATGTGCTAAAGATCAGTATTGCACCCAGAAATTCAAATAATAGAGTAATGAAGATCATGGTCAATAAGGTCTTGATAACCGAAGCCACCTTATTCTCCCCCAATATCTCGCCAAACATCAACTGGTTTTTAAACGAAAACCCGCCCGAAAAGAAATAACCAAAAAAGCCCGTGAATGTCATGATTCCCAGTCCCCCAACCTGTATCAGGACAATGATGACTGTCTGCCCGAACATGCTGAAGTTGGTGGAGATATCCGCTACCGAAAGACCGGTAATACAGACCGCACTCGTGGCCATAAACAGGGCATCGACAAAACTTAAGGGTGCCTCCAGCGTCGTACGGGGCAACATGAGTAATACCGTACCGATCAGGATAAGTACAAGAAAACTGATAACAAATAATATCGTCGGATTAAAGTAGAAATTATCAAAGAAAAGCGTGCTTTTGGAGAGTTCAGCAATAAAAATAATATAGATCCCCAAATAAATCCACTGTTCTCTGGAAAAAACAGATAAAGACTCCAGCCCGGCGAAACGCGCAATTAAGATAAAAATAAAATAGCTAAGAATCAGCAACCCCGAATAATGTTCGACCGCAATCTTTTTCAGCGCATAGATCGAAGAGGATTCCCGTAAGGCGATCATCAAAAAAAGCACATAGAACAGATAATGGATCGTCTTCCTCAACAGTTCGCCCAAAACCGGATCGGTTACATAGCCTACATTGAAAATAACGATTGCAGCACACATCATGCTTACATAAAACATAATTTTGTCTACAAGTCCGTTCTTATATTTGAAAACGAATCGGATAAAACTTAATATCGCATCTATCATGATAAGTCAAACTAAGATAAATTTGCTTTGATATACAAATCTATCTGCAGCTTCGGTGCGCAATTCCTCTTCCAGAACTGTACAACGGCTAATTTCACGTGAAACGAATTCCGAAGCCTTAATCGCCCCTGTTGGCGACAGCACCTTAATTGCCGGGAGACTCTTTTTCCAGTTCCTTTTCTGCTTTTTCGCGGTCCCGCTTTCTTTTTTCCTCCATTTTCGCGGCCTCTTTGGCCTCTTCTTCTTTCTCTTCTTTCAACAGCTCTTCGGCCGTTTTATGTTTCTTAAAAATTCCTGATATGAGCTTTTTCGCCTTCTCGACGCCATTGACCACCTTCTCCACCCGGTCTGCCGTATTCATTAATTTTGCTTCCCGCTCAGGGCCAAGACCGACACACTGCTTGATTCCCATGAGCAGACTCTGCCACATCGCCTTAAAAAAAGGATGCGTAGGATCGCGATGTTTATTAATATGGCCGACTGTATATTTACCATATAGATCCGGATTACCGGGATTAAACAGTACCTGATTCACCATAAAAGAAAGGAAACCTTTCTTCTCCCGCCGACCATCATCTCCGGTTTCTGACAGAATATTGACTTTGAGATCATTATAATCCATTTTGAACGTCCCTTTACTCCGATAGTCATTCGCCCATATATCGAATACAATCTGTCTTAGGTTTCCTGACTTGACCTCAACATTCAACAGCGGCCGGATCATTTTGTTCACCAGCCTCAGGTCCATCTGTCCCAGGCTCCCCTTGTAGGTATATGCGCCCACCTTGGAGGTCATATCAAAAACAAAATTAGTCAGCAGCTTGCCCGAATTCATAAAGTTGGTACTTAGATTGGCCCGCATCAGTTTCTGTTTCTGCAACTTCGTCGAGTCGTTGGTGACATTGAGTATCGTGCCGTAAGTATGATCGAAGGTAATCGTTCCAATCTGACTGTATTGATCACTCATTTCCGAATAACTGATGCCGATATTATCCAGGACCAAGGTGTCAATCCCGAGCCTTGTCGACATCTTCATCAACTTCATATGGGGTGCATTTCCAATCTGCCGTGTTGCCGGACTTTTATAATGCTTGTCACTGTAAACAGACAGCTGACCGTTTTTTAAGACTGCTTTTTGCGCATATACTTTCTTATCCCTCGACAACTGACCGAAATTAAAATCCATCAGCTGCAAAGTATCCATTTTGAACACGATATAGCTGCCGCCTTTGCCTTTCTTCTTATAGTAAGCAGCTTTGTTCAGCGTGGGCTGGTAAGCAACTTTGGTCAAGAGGACATTGCGTTCCTTGCTGTTGATCTTCAGTTGGTCAAAATCTATCTTATAGAAGCCGTCCGGGGTCTTATAGGTGAATCCCGGCACCTCAATATCAACCATCTTTGTATGGTAAAAACGCTGCTTGTCCTGTGCAGAGGTAGAGTCAATCAGCACATCGTCAATCCTCACCTTCACTTTCTTAATTTCAAAGTCCTGATGTACACCTTTCTGAACCTGCGTATACTTAAAATCAACATCATTTAGCTGGATGGCCTCGACCTGAATCTTCTTTAAATTTTCCTTTATTTTTTCATAAAGAGGCTTCTCGGGACCGCGGCTTATCGTATCGTTGTAGCTGTGGAATTCGTTAATGACATGTACCGTAGGGGTGTCAACAGTAATATCATGCAAAAAAAGCTCCTTATCCATCAATACTTTTCGGATACCGAAACTCTTGATCTTCAATGTGTTTATCGCTATTTCAAACCGGTTGTCCGGAGCCTTTTTCAGCCCCTCCAACTTTCGGTACACGCCGGTATCGGGAATCAGACGAAAATTCTCAATGGTGAGATTGCCCAGAGCCAGATTAACGTGAATATCATCATAGTGGATGGTGTATAGACTATCCGTGGCCTGCACCACCAGCTGCCTTATTTTGGTATCCAAAAGAGGCTTCCACTTATTGCTAAAATACCATATGGCACCCGTCAACGAAACGAGTATAAACACAACAATACCAATGATCCACTTGAAAATAGGCTTCATAAAGTCACAATCTCTTTGTAATTTAGTCTTTATTTTATTGAAAGACAAACAAAATTAACGCCTATTTTGTTTCAGATACGGTTAAATAAGGCAAGTATGCTGCGCAAAACACAACTATTTTTACTTTTTGTAACCTTATGGCTACTTTTATTCCATTCTTGTTCGAACTCCAAGCCAGAAACTGCTTTTTATTTCTGGAAAACCGTATTTCAGCTTGACACGATTGAACAACGCGCACTGCAGGAAATTGAGGCCAAATCCATGTATGTTCGGATGATGGATATCGATTTTGATCCCACAGGTATACAAGCTGTGCCGATAAGCCCCGTGACCTTTACCCAGCCAGTGCCCAAAGAGCAGACGTTGATTCCTGTTGTATTTATCAACCAGCGCATCTTTGCCGAAATGGATAGCCTGCAAATCCGGGCATTGGCAAATAAAATTGTACCTTTTGTCGAAGCCAAGGTCAAGCAGGCAGGCAAGACGGAATTTAGGGAGCTACAGCTGGACTGTGACTGGACCAGGACCTCGCGGGACAAATTCTTCTATCTGCTGAAATACCTACAGGCATTACCCGAGCTAGATGGTGTTTCACTGAGCTCAACGCTACGTCTGCATCAAGTAAAAAATACGGCGACAAGTGGCATACCTCCGGTAAAAAAAGTTACGCTGATGTGTTACAACATGGGCAACCTACGGCAATTTGGGAGCCAGAACTCGATACTTAACCTACAGGATCTGCAGCGGTATTTGAGCGGCAGCTTGGCGCAGTATCCAATGGACATCGATATTGCTCTACCCCTGTTCCAATGGTTTGTCGCGTTCAGAAACAACAATTACATCGGTATTTCTAAATATATCAGCGAGCAGGATATTCAGGATACTACGTTATTTACGCGCAACCCAAATACCAATCTGTACATTTTAAACGTAGACCTTCCAAAAGCGAACTTAAGAAAAGGCGATGTTATCCGGTTTGAAAAGGTAAGTAAAGAAGACCTTTTACAAACGGCAAAATTTTTGAAGGGACAACTCAAAGGAAAAAAACATCAGATTATTTACTATCATTTAGATCAAGCCACATTAGCAAATCATGGCAATGCCGAATTACAAGAAATTACTCGTGCTTTCTAGCACGACCTTTGCCTTCTTTTTCGGAGAGATGGCAACAAATATTGCCTGTGGACCTGAAATAGATCCCTATGACAATCAAACGACGTATTATCTCCCCAATCTTGAGGAGAACGGATTTTCAGCCTTTCAGTATATTCCCTATAAATTTCTATACACGGAAGACGAACCTGTTCAGGAGAGCCTCGTGAATAGCGAAGCCTGGGCAAAGCATCTTGGGGTAGGCGTAAAAGCCAGCGATGTCGAACAGTTTATGTACCATACTGACGCCGAGACAGCCGACCTGGTGAGCAACCGGGGCAAATCGTTGTGGAACAGTCTTCCAGATTCGGTCAGGGGAAACAGCTTCCTTCAAACCCTGATCGACGGCAAACATGAACCCGAAAGAGCTTACTTTGTCTTTACCAAATTGCAGGAACCCATCACAAATATTCAGCACGACTATTGGGACCCTGATCCGAGGAATTTCAACGCGATCGTCCAATACGCCTCGCTTGCCGAGGAGCAGATTAACAAGTATAAAAAAAACAGCTTCCTCTTTGTGCGTTATGCTTACCAGGCGGCCCGCCTTTACCTATTTGGCCGGGAGTACGGCAAAAGCATCGCAGTTTACGAAAAATATTTACAGCCGATCAAGCGTGAGGACGCGATTTTAAACTGGGCACTTTCGAACTATGCCGGCGCTGTACGCAAAAATGGTGACGGTGCAAAAGCCGCCTATCTGTTTTCAAAGCTATTTACCCAAAGCCCTGAACGCCGCGTACTCGCTTATAGCAACTTCCATTATATCACGGCCTCCGATGCCGAGATTTTTCAATATGCGACAAACGATGCCGACCGGTTTAACATCAATGCTATTCTCGGATTTGGCAGTGGCGAGCATAACATAAACTATCTAAGCTCCTGTTATGCTCTTGACCCGGCCAATACCGTCAATGCGGTACTCCTGGCCAGAGAAGTCAATAAAATTGAGGGCGATCTGAATGAGGCTTTTTATATCGGTGACGGAGACAGCTATCATTACTACAGCAAAAACGATGCGAAAAGCAAGGTGAAGCAACACCTGGAAGCTGTACGCAACTTCGCGCTGACCCTCTATCAGGACAAAAAATATGTACAGCCACAACTGGGGCTGATCACAGCAGCATACCTGAGCTGGATAAACAAAGAAAATGATCTCGCTAAGAAATATCTCGGTCAGGTCAAAGAAAACGAGCTCAATGGCAAACTAAACGATCAGTATCAGATCACCGTATTGCTTACCCAGCTAACCGACTGGCAGATTAACAAACAGATCGATCAGGCAAAGCTCGTCAAGACACTGTCCTGGCTGGAGAAAAAAGCACAATCAGACGGCAATAACAGCGCGAAGAACAACGATTGGAGCTATAACGCATTTGCATACAGCAACTATAGCCTGATCTGCAGAAATATCCTGCAAAACCTGGTTGTCAAACATTACCTCCATGCACAGGACACGGCAATGGCAAGCCTGGCGGCAGTCAAAGCCGATGTTTTTTACAACTACGGACTGGTAAAAGATACACTTGAAGACAACATGCAATGGTCGACGATGCATTTTTGGGAAAATAGCCTTACTCCAAAAACGCTCTTAAAAATCAGGTCTCTGTTGTCGGACAACGCACAGCAGCAACCATTGTCCAGATTCTTGCTGGAAGATATTAAGCACTTCAACAGGGACTACCTGACCGAATTGCTGGGCACAGCCTATTTGCGCGAGCTGGATTTCCAAAAGGCCGCGAAAACACTGCAGACATTGCCCAAGGATCATAAAATAAAAGAAATAAAGAATTGGTATGCGGAGGAGGACGACATCAAACCCAATCCATTTATTGTAACCATCAATGATTATCCAAAAAAATACGGAAAAGAATTTACGACCAAACTGAAATATGCCGAACGCATGGCCCGGCTGGAAAATGCGATAAAAACGGAGAAAAACAATCAGAAGAAAGCGGACTACTACTTTCAGATGGCCACCGCCATCTATCAGACGAGTACCTATGGCAATGCATGGTCAATGGTTTCTTACGACTGGTCATCGACCGACAACCACGCCGCACCGACAGTTTACTGGAAACGGAATTATGTACAGACCAGATCAGCCAAACAATGGTATGAAAAATCGCGCTCGCTCAGTAGCGACAAGGATTTCAGGGCCAAATGCACCTTTATGCTGGCAAAATGCGAACAGAAGGACTTCGTATATACCGACGACACACGCTGGCAATATTATGATTCGCCGCTAAAAAACCCTTTCTATCGATTTTCAATGCAAAATAAGTACTTTAAGGAACTGACTATGCAGTATAGAGATACACCGTTTTTTGGGATCGCTTCCAGAGAATGTACGTATCTACAGGATTATTTGAACCTGACAGCAGGATTGAAATAATAAGTCACCGAACTATCTTGTCCAGGCTGGCGGCATCCAAATGTAGAAGCCGTTGGTCTGGGCTACTATGACCGGTTGTCTTCATTGTGATACATGCTGAGGTAACTCTCATAGCGGGAAGCTTCGATCTCGCCGGATTCCACCGCTTCCATGATAACACAACCGGGCTCATTGATGTGCCTGCAGTCGTTAAAACGGCATTGATTCATCAATGCCCGCATCTCGGGAAAAAAATGCGAAAGTTCCTGTTTCTCTATATCCACAATCCCTAGCTCACGAATACCGGGTGTGTCAATTAGCTTGCCAGCAAAGGGCAGGTCAAACATCTCGGCAAATGTTGTGGTGTGTTTGCCTTTGTCCGACCAGTCCGATATTTCACCTGTTTTCAATTCATACTCCGGCACGATGGCATTAATCAGGGTCGATTTGCCAACTCCGGAATGCCCAGACACCAAAGTGATCTTATCCCGGAGCAGTTCCTTCACCAAGTCGATATTCTTTCCTGTCAATGCAGACACTTCGTAACAGGGGTAACCTATCCGTTCGTAAATCGACTTATATTCCGCCAGTATTTCCAGGCCTTCTTCGCTAAAAAGATCAAGCTTATTAAAAATAAGCACCGCGGGTATGCCATAGGCTTCTGTCGTCACCAAAAACCGGTCAATAAAGCCCAGCGATGTTGGTGGAGAGGCCAGAGTGACGACCAAAAAGGCCTGATCCAGGTTGGCCCCGATGATCTGGGTCTGCTTGGAGAGATTGACGGATTTGCGGATAATATAATTCCGACGAGCCTCCAGCTCCCGGATGACGGCACTTTCCTGATCAGGCTCCACATCAAAATGAACCCAATCACCTACTGCAACAGGGTTTGTTGTTTTAATTCCTTTGGTCCGGAATTTACCTTTGATACGGCAATCGTATTTCCTGCCGTCCTCCCCCAAAACTTGATACCAGCTGCCTGTGGATTTCGTTACCAATCCTCTCATAGATCCTGTTGCATTACATGTGTCATTCCACAAAAATCGGAAAAATTTATTAAACTTACGGTTTGATGAATTTCTTACCTTTGTAAGGAGACTAAAATTCGACTGCGTGAAAAAATTATTCCTTCTAGACGGCATGGCTCTTATATATAGAGCATATTTTGCACTGAGCAAAACTCCTCGTATCACTTCAACAGGTTTGAACACAGGGGCAATTATGGGATTTACCAATACCCTATTGGAGGTATTGAAAAATCAGCAACCATCGCATATAGCCGTCGTGTTTGATACCGATGCCCCCACCGCCCGACACATTGAATTTGATGCCTACAAAGCACATCGCGAGAAAATGCCCGAAGACCTTTCGGCTTCCATCCCCTATATCCATCGCCTGATTGAAGGATTTAATATTCCCATCATTACCATGGATGGTTACGAAGCGGATGACATCATCGGTACATTGGCTAAGAAAGCTGAACAAAAAGATTTTCAGGTCTATTGCATGACGCCGGACAAAGACTTCGGACAGCTCGTTTCGGATCATATTTTCATCTACAAACCCGCACGCATGGGCAATGGTGCCGAAGTTCAGGGTGTCAAAGAAATCCTGGAAAAATGGGAAGTATCGGATGTCTGTCAGGTGATCGACATTTTAGGTCTCTGGGGTGATGCCGTCGACAACATCCCCGGAATACCCGGCATCGGAGAGAAGACCGCAAAAAAGCTCGTACAGGAATTTGGGTCAGTAGAAGGAATCATAGCCAATGCAGACAAGCTAAAAGGCAAACTGCGCGAGAATGTCGAAAACTTTGCCGAACAGGGGCTAATCTCAAAAAAATTAGCAACCATCTTATTGGATGTTCCTATTGAACTGGATGAAAAAGCACTCGAACTGGAGAAACCCAACAGAGAATTGCTCGAGCCTCTTTTTGCAGAACTCGAGTTCAGAACCCTCGGAAGAAGAGTCTTCGGTGAAGACTTTTCCATCCTCGAACGAAATATACCCACAAGCGGACAGATGGATCTCTTCGCGACGCAGACCACAACGGTTACAGTCACAACTGAGGTAGTTGCCGAGGTTGCCATTGAACATACCGCGGTAAATAATATCCATAATACGGCGCATGACTACATCTTGGCCGATAGTCGGGAGAGACAGGAAGAGCTTGCACGTGAACTGGCTGCACTGGACAGTTTTTGCTTCGACACCGAAACTACCGGACTCGATGCCAATATCGCTGATGTTGTGGGCTTATCCTTTTCTTTTGCACCGGGCAAAGCATATTATGTCCCCACCCCCAACGACCGATCACAGGCCCAGACTGTCGTTGACCTATTCAGGCCCGTACTTGAAAATCCTGCCATCGCAAAGGTGGGACAGAATATCAAATACGATATCCTGCTATTGGCCCGATATGGCGTAAAAGTCCAGGGTGCACTTTTCGACACCATGCTGGCGCATTACCTCATCGATCCAGATACAAGGCACGGTATGGATGTACTGGCAGAAAATTACCTGAATTATAGTCCCGTTTCCATTACTGAACTCATTGGTGAAAAAGGGAAAAAACAAGGTAATATGCGTGACGTCGATATAGAGAAGATCAAGGAATATGCAGCAGAAGATGCTGATATCACGCTGCAGCTCAAGAATGTATTTGAGCCGCTTCTGATAGAAACCAATACATTGAAGCTCGCACAGGAGGTTGAATTCCCCTTGGTGTATGTACTGGCTGAAATAGAACGCAATGGCGTGAAAATCGATGTTCCTGCGCTCGGAGAATTCTCCAGGACGCTGGACCAGGATATCAAAAGCCTCGAAGCGTCTATCTTCGAAAAAGCAGGGACCAACTTCAACATTGCGTCGCCAAAGCAACTGGGCGAAGTATTATTTGACAAGCTCCAGCTGGACCCTAAGGCCAAGAAAACAAAAACAGGGCAGTACAAAACCGGCGAAGATGTGCTTCTGGCCTTAGCCCACAAGTCGGATATCGTTCAAGATATTCTGAACTTTAGACAACTACAAAAATTGAAATCCACTTATGTTGATGCACTGCCTGAATTGATCAATGCCGAAACAGGCCTTATTCATACATCGTACAATCAGGCTGTGGCAGCGACAGGACGGTTAAGCTCCACAAATCCAAACCTACAGAACATTCCGATCCGTACCGAGAGAGGACGAGAAGTGAGAAAAGCTTTTATTCCACGTTCGGAGAATAATGTTATCCTATCGGCCGATTATTCACAGATTGAACTCCGCCTGATTGCCGAGCTGAGTCAAGACCAGAATATGATGGAGGCGTTTAGCCAGGGGCACGATATCCACCGCGCCACAGCCGCCAAAGTCTATAATACGCCTTTCGATGAGGTGACCTCCGAACAGCGGCGCAATGCCAAAGCAGTCAACTTTGGGATCATCTACGGCCAGTCCGCTTTTGGGCTCTCCCAAAATCTCGGCATTTCACGCAAAGAAGCCTCCGACATCATCAACGAATATTTCAATCAGTATACTGGCATAAAGAAATACATGAGCGATGCAGTCGAATTCGCGAAGGAGAATGGTTATGTGGAAACTATTTTAAAGCGCAGGCGTTATTTGAGAGACATCAACTCGGCTAATATGACTGTCCGGGGGTTCGCGGAGCGAAATGCCATCAACGCACCGATTCAGGGCTCCGCTGCAGATTTAATTAAAATCGCCATGATTGCCATTCAGAAAGAAATTGAACAACAGGGATTGGCAGGCAAAATGATCATGCAGGTACATGATGAGCTTGTATTTGACGTTCCTAAACAGGAAGTGGACGCGTTTAAGGCGATTATTCTCGACAAAATGGCGAATGCCATCCAGACGCAAGTGCCATTAGTTGTGGAAATCGGAGAAGGGAAAAACTGGCTTGAAGCCCATTAGAATTTTAACTATGATCAAGAAAATCATCTTTATATTACTCGTGATATGTCCTTTTTGCCTGACGGAAGTGCAGGCCCAGCAGGACAAACCTGTCTTTTACGAAAAGCTAGATCAGGGCTTAATCCGTTTTTATTTTGATAAATACTATTATCTTGCGGCCAAAGATTGTGAATTTAAAACGATTGAACGCGTCAGCAAATTTGATTTTACCAAACAGGTTTTCGAAGGCGAATTCCGGGATTTTGCGCCGGATGGCAGCCGGATGCTGGTGGGCAATTACACAGACGGCAAAAAGGAAGGCCTTTTTCAGGCTTTTCACCCCAATGGCGTCTTAAAATGGGAGGTCAATTTTAAAGCCAACTTCCCCACAGGAGACTGGAAATATTACTATCCGGATGGCAAACCGCTGCTGACCATTAGCTATGGCGACTACGGTTATTTCATCAAAGACTATTGGGACAACCGTGGAAAACAGGAGGTCATCAACGGTGAAGGCAACTACGAATTTGCCATACCTTTTGAAGGCTTCACCGAATTCGGGTTTGATTTTTATCTGCGCAAGGGCAAAGTAAAAAACGGCAAGCCACAGGGCAACTGGAATACGTATTTTTACAATGTTGGACAGCAGCCGGTCTACGCGATGACACAACGTTTTGTCAATGGCGAGATTGTGACCACCTATGACGACAATGATGAGCTTCGCACGGAGGACTTTCAGTCATTGAGCCTACTACCTTATGATTATTTTATCCGTGCCGAACTGCTGCAGAGCAAGTCCTGCAGTTTTGATGATTATTCCAACTTCTATGCTTTTGTTGCCAAACGTTTCACGGATGGGTTCAACAAGAGCGGCATGGAACTCACACGGCAGTTAAATTTCTCCTATGAAGTGGAAGTCAAAAAAACAGGTCTGGCAAACATCAGAAGCCTAAAGCTAACCACAGATTCGAGTAATGAAGATTATCTCAATATACTAAACCGCATTGCTAAAAGTATTGACTTTTATTTCCCGACGTACCAACAAGATCAGCCCCAGGAAGATACCATTAGAGTAACAGGGAGCCTGAGTGTAGGTAACGACGGAAAGGTCTATGCCCACTCAATTAAAATGGAAAGACAAATAGACAATTCGAGTAAATAATTATCTTTGCAGAAATAAATAGATATGAAATTCCATAAAGAAGGATATACCACATTAGCAATAGCTGTACTTTTTATTTTCATTATCAATGCTGTTGCAGATTATTACGACGCCTCGGACTATGTAAAATGGTTTATTTATGTGCTGTCCGCATTTCTATTCATTACTGTGGTCCAATTTTTCAGAAGTCCCAAAAAAGTCGTGGTTCCACAGGATGACATCATCTTGTGCCCCGCAGATGGGAAGGTGGTCGTCATAGAAGAAACCGAGGAGACCGAGTATTTTCACGATAAACGGATTCAGGTATCCATTTTTATGTCCCCCGTGAATGTTCATGTCAACAGAAATCCAATTAGTGGACTGGTTACCTTTTTCAAGTACCATCCGGGTAAATTCTTGGTTGCCTGGCATCCCAAGTCTTCGACAGACAATGAGCGAACAACTGTTGTTGTCAAAGACAAAGCGGGCAGAGAAGTACTTTTTCGCCAGATCGCAGGAGCCCTGGCCCGCCGGATTGTGTGGTACGTAAAAGAAAAAGATGAAGTGATTCAGGGCAGTGAGTTCGGTTTCATTAAATTCGGCTCGCGCGTAGACCTGTTCTTGCCATTGGGAACCAAAATCGATGTCAATATCGGCGATAAAGTGGTCGGAGGTAAAACTATTATCGGAAAATTTTAACAATTTATTAATATCATTATAAGTAACTTAGGCTCCAATTAGGGGCCTTTTTTATTCAACAAATGAATTTTAGACAATTATTATTGGCCAATTCCGCAGGAGTGGGCATTGCAATATCGACCATCAGCTTTTACTACAAGCATGATCTACAAACGGCATTGATTATTTTCTTTGTGGCGCTGGTCATCTCCTTTCTCTTATTCAATTACCTTTTTGAGAAATATATCTATCGCAGGCTCAATACCATGTATAAGCTGATCCATAATCTTAAACTGGGCAAAGACCTGAAAGACGCGATTGGCGAACACGTCAGTGAAGATCCGATTACGGATGCAGAAAATGAAGTAAAAGCATGGGCAAAAGATAAAAAAAATGAAATTGAGCAATTGAAGTCCCAGGAAAAATTCCGCCGGGAATTTCTCTCCAATATATCCCATGAATTTAAAACACCGCTTTTTGCCACACAAGGTTATATAGAGACCTTGCAGGATGGACTGATGGAAGAGGACCTGGAAATGGCAAAAAATTTTTTGGATAAAGCCGCCCGAAACCTCGATAGATTAAATTACCTGATCCAGGATCTCGATGAAATTTCCAAACTGGAATCCGGCAAAATGGTACTGAACATTGAGAAATTCGACATTGTGGAGCTCATCAAAGACACGTCCTACTCTTTAGAAGATAAGGCCAAACAACATCAGATCAAAATCGAGTTTAAGCCCAAATCGGGCACCCCGCATTGGGTGAAGGCAGACCGGAATAAGATCCATCAGGTCCTCTATAACCTGATTGATAATTCCATTAAATACGGGAAAGAAGGGGGGACCACAAAGATCAAGATCTTTCCGCTGTTTGAACAGGTGCTGATCGAAATCACCGATGACGGTTATGGCATCGAAGAAAAGAATCTCAGCCGTGTGTTTGAGCGTTTCTTCCGGACAGACAAAAGCCGATCCAGGGATATCGGCGGCTCAGGACTCGGATTGGCCATTGTAAAACATATCGTCGAGGCACATCAGCAGAATGTCAACGTGCGCAGCACAGAAGGTATCGGCACAACGTTTGGATTCACTTTGCAAAAAGTTCAGGCCGGCGACTAAACAATTGATGACACTCATGTGTTTAAACAAAATCAATGTTAACATTAACTTAACATTAAGGTAGTATTTTTGCAAAAATAAATTTAAGATATGTCTTTAAATAGCATTTTTCAATACTTCGTTCCAAAGGACAAAAAATTCTTCCCTTTGTTTGAACAAGCCGGTAACAACCTGATCGAAATGTCCCAGTTGTTAATAGATATTGTAAACTCAAGCAATCCGGAGAAGAAAAAAGAATTGACCCGCAAAATGGAGGATCTGGAGCATCGCGGTGACAACATCACTCATCAGATTCACCTGGAGCTCGGGAAAAATTTTATTACACCTTTCGATCGTGAGGACATACACTCACTGGCGAGCTCGTTGGACGATGTTGCCGATTTTATCCATGGAGCAGCCAACCGGATGGATCTATACAAAGTGGAAAAAGCAACCGAGCCCATGATTGAAATAGCCACTCTGCTTGTAGAGGCTACCGAACATGTATCAAAGGCAATCCACGAACTTAGAGACTTAAAGAACATCCGTAATATCACGGATTCCTGTGTGCGCATCAACAGTGTAGAAAACAAAGCAGACTATATTTTTGATAAAGCCGTAGCTGACCTTTTTGAATTTGAAAAGGATGCCATCTCATTGATCAAGCACAAAGAAGTGCTGTCGGCCATGGAAGATGCAACAGATAAATGTGAGGATGTTGCTAACGTTTTGGAAAGCATCCTAGTTAAAAACGCATAATCATTCGATTTAAGTGCATAAAAATTCTACGAGATTATGATGTCAACATTACTCGTTGTTGTGATTGTCCTTGCCATTGCATTTGACTACATCAATGGATTCCACGATGCAGCCAATTCAATTGCGACAATTGTATCAACAAAAGTCTTAACGCCAGCAATGGCGGTATTATGGGCTGCCATATTCAACTTTGCAGCTTACTTTTACTTCACCGACCACAAGGTCGCCAACACCATCGCCAAAACGGTTATAGAAGAATATATTACCCTGGAGGTTATTTTCGCAGGACTTCTTGCTGCCATTGGCTGGAACCTATTTACCTGGTACTACGGTGTTCCCTCCAGTTCTTCACATACATTAATCGGAGGATTTGCAGGATCGGGAATGGCTTATGCCTTTATCCTTGGGGCAGATCCTATACACGCCATCAATATCGATGCGACATTGAAAATCATTGCATTTATTGTTTTGGCGCCAATCATTGGTATGACCATTTCGATTATTATCACCCTTATTGTCATCAACCTGGCAAAAAATTCCAAACCCAGTGTCGCGGAGCGGTGGTTTAAAGTCTTACAGCTGATTTCTTCCGCTGGATTAAGCTTCGCCCACGGCGGAAACGATGCACAGAAGGTCATGGGTATCATTCTTGTTGCCATGGTGGCGGGCGGATATGTCTCCAATACCGAACATATGCCTGAATGGATACCATTGACCTGTTATGCGGCGATCGCTGCAGGTACCATGAGTGGAGGATGGAAAATCGTCAAAACAATGGGAACCAAAATCACGAAGGTAACACCGCTGGAAGGTGTCTGTGCCGAGTCTGCAGGAGCGGTCACATTGGGTATCACTGAACATTTCGGGATCCCCGCCTCGACTACACATACCATTACCGGATCGATTATCGGGGTGGGCGTAGTCAAACGCGTATCGGCCGTCCGCTGGGGGGTAACCATCAGTTTATTGTGGGCCTGGGTATTAACAATCCCCGTGTCTGCATTACTCGGAGCATTGTCTCTAGTTGTGGTTCATTATTTACTCTAGCAAGAATTTCTTAATTTTTTTCTTAAAGCTATTGTAACAAAACAAAAATTTGGTACTTTCGTACCGAATTTTTGTTTTGTTGTTTCACATTAAATCCTTAATTTAGTACGAAATATAGCGAAATTAAAAATTTAACATAATTTTAAGACTTTGGCACGGCAATTGTACTGTTCCAATTGTTAAACACGAAAATTAAATTTGAAAACAATTAAAATTAATAATAACCTTAAAAACAAGAGTATGAACTATTCTACAATTAAAAAAACAGCTGTTGCTGCTACATTAGTTGCCGCTTTAGGTTTCGCTGGTACAGCACAAGCTCAGCAAGTATTCGGTGGTAGATCACAATACAGAACTTGGTCTATCGGAGTTCAAGGTGGTATCACTACACCTAATACTGTAATTGGTGGTAACAACGCTTTTGGTCAAAAAGTAGGTTACTTCCAAAATAAAGTGGGTGAATACTATGGTTTAACCGTACGTAAACAATTCTCTCACCTTTTCGGTTTAGAATTGGAAGCTAACCGTGGTAAAATCAAGACGTATAATGCTGACGCTTCCGGTCCTGCATTCGAAGCTGGATCTGGAACTGTAGGTTTAGGCCGTGCGCAGTCTGCTGAAACTAAAGTAAACTGGGCAGCGAGCTTAAATGGTGTATTCCAATTGGGAACAATCGACTTCCTAAGAAGAGAAAATGCCGTTAACTTCTATGCTAAAGTAGGTTTAGGTGCTTTCGCTTATAACCCTATTCAGTATGCGAACAATGACTTCAGCGGTACTGTTGTTTATGAAAACAAATGGGGTGAAGATGGTAATTTCGGAGGTGATCGTACACCAACTGACAAAGACAAAGAATACCGTTTAGGTATGATCGTTCCTGTAGGTGTTGGTGCAAAATTCAAATTATCTGAAGTTGTTGCCTTAAACCTAGGTTACACCATGAACTTCACTGACGAAGCTTTATTGTACGGACCAAACAGACACGGAGCTGCTAAACAACGTTTCTCTAATGTATACGGTGGTTTAGAGTTCACTTTAGGTTCAAGAGACAAACAAAACTTGACTTTTGCTAACCCAGTTGCGACACTTTACGATGAGTTGAAAGATCCTTCATTGAGAAACGAAGTTGAAGCATTGAAACAACGCGTAAGCACTTTGGAAGGTACTGTTAACACATTGAGCGCAGACGCTGATGGTGACGGTGTATCTGACAAATTTGATAAATGCCCTGGTACTCCAGCTGGTACTCCAGTAGACGGTTCAGGTTGTCCAATCAAATTCCCAGAGCCTGTAGTTGAAACTGGAACTGCTAACGGCTACTATGCGCCAATTCAGTTCGAATTCGATAGCTCAGTGTTGAAAACGTCTTCTTACTCTACTTTAGATAAATTAGCTAAAGAACTACGTGACAACAACTCTTCTGTAACTTTAGATGGTTATGCATCTGCAGAAGGTACTGAAGCGTACAACTTGACATTGTCTAAAGACCGTGCAAACTCTGTAAAACAATACTTAGTAAATGCTGGTGTTCCTTCATCAAGCATCACTGCTAACGGTTACGGTGAGAAAAACCCAGTTGCTTCTAACGCTACTGAAGAAGGTCGTATCCAAAACCGTCGTGTTGAGATCAAAAAATAATTGTATATAACATATACCATTATAGGAAAAGCCGGCTCTAGAGCCGGCTTTTTTATTTGCGCAGATTTATGCGTAACTTTGTGGATGACATTGAATTTGTGGAAAAGTTATTCAAACGAATTCAGTAAGAAATTAGTATTTTGATTTAAAGAACAGAATACTGATTTAAACTTTTGAGAATGGAAGAGGATTTTGAATTTGAAAACCCCGAGGAAAGAAAAATCTCGGTGGACCGATATGAGGAAATGCTTCGAAACGAGGATCAGTATTTTTTTGATTCCAAAGCTTTTGAAGGCATAATTGACTATTACGCTGAAAAGAATGACCCCGTAAAAGCACTGCAAGTAGCAGAATTTGCCATTAGCCAGCACCCGTTTGATATAACGTTTTTATTAAAACAGGCACAGCTGTTTTCCACGATTCAGCAGTATCAGAATGCACTGGCGGCATTGGATAAAGCCGAGTTACTGGAGCCTTCAGAAGGTGATATCTTTCTCATCAGAGGTGGGATACTCGGTGGCATCGGACAATTTGATACAGCTTTGGAACATTTGTTTAAAGCATTGCCGTTGCTCGACAATAAAGATGAGGTCTACTTTCATATTGCCATGATCTATCAGGCTCAGATGAATTATGACAAGGCCATAGTCTATCTGAAAAAAGCACTTGAACTCAACATGGACTATCAGGAAGCACTTTACGAACTCGCATATTGCTATGACGTACTTGATAGACAGGAAGAGAGCATTTCCTTTTATAAAAAATATATTGATTCGGATCCCTATTCCTACTATGCCTGGTACAATTTGGGGAACTCCTATCATAAGATCGGTAAATTTGCAGAGGCACTGGATGCCTATGATTATGCCATTCTGATCAAAGAAGACTTTTCTTCAGCCTACTTTAACAAAGGAAATGCTTTAGTTAATCTAGACCGCTACCAGGAAGCTCTGGAAGTCTACAAACAGACTTTCGAGTATGAGCAGCCAAGTGCCGACACCTATTGCGCCATAGGTGAATGTTACGAGAAACTGGAGCAAATGGAAGAGGCCCGCAATTATTATAAAAAGGCTGTCAAACTTGATGCTGAACTTGCAGACGCATGGTTTGGCATCGGTGTAACACTCGATTTTGAAGAACGTTATTTTGAATCGCTCCATTTTTACAAAAAGGCCCTGGAATTGGAGGATACCAACCCCGATTATTGGTTTGCCATAGCGGATGCACGGTATAAACTGCAGCAAATCGATCAGGCGGAAGAAGCCTACAAGAAAGTTGTGACCTTAAATCCATCCGATATCGACGCCTGGCTGGACTATTCGTCAATTTTGTTTGAACAAAATAAAATCGATGAGTCTATCGATGTAATGTCGGAAGCGATCACGCAGAATCCACAAGCGGCCGAACTGTATTATCGAATAGTCGCTTACCTGTTTGCCAACGGACAGTATAACGAAGCCCTAAATTTTCTGGAACTCGGGCTGGCAACAAATCCTGACAAACATTATATTCTCTTTGACTACCTGCCACAATTACAAGGCAACCAGATCATCACAGAGATTGTAAAAAAATATACTAAACCGAACAATTAAAAAAAGATAGAATAACATCTTCAGACCATTTTTCAACGGTCTGAAGATGTATATCATACCATAAGAAGCTATTATCTACGAGAAGTACGACGTCATTCCATGAAAAAACTAGGTCTAATTGGATTTCCTTTAGGACATTCCTTTTCCAAGAAATATTATTTAGAAAAGTTTCAGCAAGAAGACATCAACGATGTCGATTATGACCTCTATCCGATTGAACATATTTCGGATTTTGTGCCCATTTATTCTGATAAAGACTTTTACGGTGTAAACGTTACAATTCCTTATAAAATCGAGGTAATGCGTTACCTGGATGAATTATCCGAAGAAGCCAAATCCATACAAGCTGTAAACTGTGTCCGCATCATGCACTCCGATGATGGCTCGGTTTATCTGAAAGGTTACAATACAGATGCCTATGGTTTCGAAACCTCTCTCAAACCCTTGCTTACGCCAAAAGATCAGAAAGCACTTGTATTAGGCAATGGTGGTGCTGCAAAAGCAGTCATATATGCGCTCAATCAATTGAACATTGCATACAAACTGGTCAGCCGGACAAAACAGGCGGATCATTATACGTATGAGGAACTGGATGCTTCCATTTTGTCTGAGTATACAGTGATTATAAATTGCTCACCCCTAGGCACATACCCCAATATCACAGCATGTCCCAAATTGCCCTATGAATATATCAATGAGAACCATTTGTGTTACGACCTGATTTATAATCCCGAAGAAACGGCTTTTTTAAGGAAAGGAAGAGAGCAGGGTGCCCGCACCAAAAACGGGTACGAAATGTTGCTGCTTCAGGCAGAGAAAAATTGGGAAATCTGGAATAGCTAGTTTCGCTTACCAATAAAAACAGTAATTTTGTCCTATGCTAACGATCAGAACATTCACATTCAATCCTTATCAAGAAAATACCTATCTAGTATATAATGAATTCGGGAACGCTGTCATTATCGATCCGGGCATGTATGGCGAAAAAGAGCAACGTGATCTTGTGGAGTTTATCGAACATCAGGACCTTAGTCCTAAATTGCTACTAAACACGCATTGCCACATCGACCACGTACTGGGCAATCACTACATTCATGAGAAGTACGGTCTCCTTCCACAATTCCATGAGGGAGAGATCCCGATCTTGGTTGCTGTTCAAAATTATGCTCCCCAAATGGGTTTTCACTACGACGTTTCTCCCATCGGCGAACAATTTTTGAACGATGGAGATCATATTCTGCTGGATAATGATGAACTAGAGGTTATTCTCGCCCCCGGCCATTCTCCTGCACATCTATGTTTCTACTCCCACGCCCAGAAATTTTTGATCGGAGGAGATGTTCTCTTCCGCAACAGCATCGGACGTACGGATTTACCGGGAGGCAACCATCAGCAACTGCTGGAGAGTATCAAACAACGGATTTACGCGCTGCCCGACGATACGATAGTTTATCCGGGCCATGGCCCCTCAACAACGATCGGTTTCGAGAAAAACTCCAATCCATTTATCCGAGGATAGTACTATGAACCTGCCCTTTCTATTTGCCAAACGGTACCTTTTATCCAAAAAGTCGGTCAACGCGATTAACATTATATCCTCTATCAGCGTTATCGGTGTCATGGTAAGTAGTGCAGCTTTAATTATATTGCTGTCATCATTTAACGGGATGGAAGACCTCATTTTATCGATGTACAGTAAGTTTGCGCCGGAACTGAAAATAGAGCCCAAAAAAGGCAAGCTATTTTCAACAAAAAATGCTGTTTTCCAGACGCTAAGAAAGGATTCCAATGTTATTCATTATACCGAAGTCTTACAGGAAAAGGTGCTGCTCCAATATGCTAACCGGCAATATATCTCGACGATAAAAGGGATTGAGCCCTCATCCCTGGACAAGACTACTGGAGACAGTATTATTGTCGATGGGTCCTATGCCCTCACGCATGACTCAACAGCTACAGCGATTCTTGGCGCGAGTGTTCAGGCCAATCTTGGCATCTCCATGCAAAATACACCGGACCTTATTCAGGTATATTCTCCCCGGAAAGGCGTAAAAAACTCGTCAAATCCCGCAGAAGAATTTAATATCCGATCAATCGCTCCGGCGGGAGTCCTGAGATATCAGCAGGACTTCGACAACCTAATTATCACCCCTATCGATTTTGCAAAAGAAGTACTTGGCGAATATGATAGAGTGTCCGCCATTGAATTTTATCTCAAACAAGGAACCGATATCGACAAATTCGAAAAACAGTTACAGGAAAAGCTAGGTGCGGACTACCTCGTGAAAAACCGGGAGGAGCAAAATCCAACGCTTTACAAAAATGTGCGTGTCGAAAGGTGGGTCGTCTTCTTCATCCTGACATTGATAAGTGTAATTGCCATCTTCAATATCGTCGGCTCATTGACCATGCTCGTACTCGATAAACAGAAGGATATGACGATTTTGAAAAGCTTGGGCGGAGATAACCAGCTCATCCAGCGCATTTTCTTTTATGAAGGACTGATGATTGCTGTTATCGGATGTGTTTTAGGTCTGATTATAGGTGCATTGTTCAATTACATTCAATCGGCATACGGCATCATCCGCGTCGAAGACGGTGCAAATGCCATATTGGATAGCTATCCTATGGTCAGTCGCTGGACAGATTACATTTTAGTCTTTCTAACAGTGAGCAGTATTTCGGGGCTGGTATCTTATTTCTCTGCCAAACTCAGCGTCAGAGAACTGGATAAACTCAAGACCGTAGACTAAAATCTTGAACTTTTGGAGCGGCTCTGGCTTCCCTTGGTGATCTGCTGGATCAAGCTTCCCCAGGCAAAAGGGTTCAATAAGGGATTAGCATACCGTTGGTTAATGACTTTATTGTTCATCGAGTTGAAACTTTGCGCATTATTAATAGAACGCATTTCGTTCCCGTCCCGAGGGACGACAGCGGCCATCGCCGCCAAAGACTCATACGAAAGCGATCTTCTTGCGCGAACGATATTGTCTTCCGACACATCCAGATTCATGAATGCAATGTTAAATTCCTCAATACTCGCCCAGGGATAAGGAGTCACCATAGGTAATTCGGTGACCAGGTTTTTCATAATGATATTGGCGGTATATTTGTCTCCGGTAACCTCTGGGACCACTACCGTGAGTGGCTCAAAGCCAACAGACGTAAATCGTATCGTATCGCCAACATGAGCAACAAAGGAAAAATACCCTTCATTGTTGGCCGCTATTGCTTCATTTCGGAAAGAAACGTTGGTAACTGTTGCATAGCCAACAGGAAGCCCCGACCCCACTGTAGTCACAATACCGGAATATTGAATAATCTTTCTCTCCTGCGCCTTTGAAACAGAAGAAGTAAAGACTATCGACAAAAGTAATAATATAGGGATCAGCAACTTCATAGAACAAATTTACACAAAAAACGGTCGAGTTAGCCGTTAAATTGTGTTAATAGACACACTAATTGGCAGAAGGCAATGTCGCATCCGGCGAATCCGGATCTGTCAGATTGATTGCTTCAACGGCAGTCACTTCAGGAACAGCCTTTTTTATCGCTTGTTCCAATCCGGCTTTAAAAGTCATAATGCTCATTGAACACGAAGCACAGGCCCCCAACAGCTTCAACCGCACGACATTATCTGCCGTGATCTCTTCAACACTAACGTTGCCACCATCAGTTTCCAAATAAGGCCTCAAGGTGTCCAACGCCTGCTCCACTTTTTCTTTTAAGGTCATACTCTTTATTAAATTCAATAATTCTACATGTAAAGATAATCAAATATTTGAAAATGTCTATTTTTACAATCCATACCGCCGATAAAAACAACAAGCCCATGACAAATTGTGCAAACCCCTCTACTTGCCGAGTTAAAGAATGTTAATATGAAAAGCGACCTTTGGGATCAAAAAATTATTAAACTATATTGCACAGTAAAATTTAATTGATTAGTATAACAAATTCACTTATCTTTGTAAAATGTTTTTAAATAGGCGTATAGCGGCTATCTGTGCCGGCATGATGTTTCTATTGGTATTTACGGGCTGCAAAAGTAAATTTGAGAAATTGCGCGCAAGCAACAATATCGCTCAAAAATATGAAGAAGCCGTAAAACTTTATGAAAAAAAGAAATATACCAAGGCATTAGTCTTGTTTGATGACCTGCGCGCCAAGTTCCGAGGACAGGCTGAAGCAGAAAATATTTACTACTATTTGGCATTTGCCAATTACCGCTTAAAAGATTATACCTCGGCAGCCTATCACTTTAAGGACTTTGCCGACGTCTATCCCAATAGCCCCCGGGCGGAGGAGTGCCGTTTCATGAATGCTTATTGTTATTATCTCGATTCTCCGCGGTCCACGCTCGATCAGGCAAATACAAAGAAAGCCATAGATGCGCTACAGCTCTTCGTTAACCTCTATCCCGAATCAGAACGGTCCAAGGAAGCGGCGGACCTGATACAGAAACTGCGGGATAAACTTGAGCTCAAAGCTTTTGCGAATGCAAGGCTGTATTATGACATGGGCTTAAATGATGACTACAGAGCTGCTGTGATCGCACTGCAAAACGTGTTAAAGGAGTACCCTGACACCAAATACGCAGAGGAGATTGAATTCCTAACCTTAAAGGCGCAGTATATCTTTGCTTCTAAGAGTATTGTGTCAAAACAGGAAAGCAGATATGATGAAGCTTTAGACTATTACCGCAGTTTCGCGAGTAACTATCCGGACAGCAAACATATAAAAGAAGCTGAGGCTATCCGTGAAAATTCCGAAAAAGGCATCAAACATGCAGCTTCCCAAATGAAAGAATATAATAAAGCACTTGCCGAGCAAGAAGCATATATAAAAGAACAAAAGGCGAAAAAAGAAAAAGAAAATACCCAAAAAGATGAGTCAAAAAAATAACAATTCAATTCCAAATTCTACAGTCACCCGTGATTTAAGACAATTGGACAAAGGAACTGACAATATCTATGAGTCTATTGTAGTGATTTCTAAACGTGCAAATCAAATTGCGGTAGATATTAAGGAGGAATTAAATGGAAAGCTTGCAGAATTTGCAAGCAACAACGATAACTTGGAAGAGGTATTCGAAAACCGCGAGCAGATTGAGATCTCTAAACATTACGAACGCATGCCAAAACCAACCTTGGTTGCAATTGACGAATTCTTGCACGACAAAGTGTATTACAGAAATCCTTCGAAGGAGCAAGACTAATTCAAAAGATGGCTTTAGCTGGGAAAAATATTGTAATTGCTGTATGCGGCAGTATTGCCGCATACAAAATTGCAACCCTCATTCGACTGTTAGTTAAAGCGGACGCCCAGGTTCGAGTCATCATGTCTGAGGAAGCCACCGCTTTTATTACTCCACTTACGCTTTCAACACTTTCCAAGAATCCCGTTTTAGTAAATTATTACCAGCCGGACACGGGTGAATGGAACAATCATGTTGAAATTGCCCTGCAGGCTGACTATATTGTTATTGCACCAGCAACAGCCAATACGCTAGCAAAAATGGCAAACGGCTTGTGTGACAACCTATTGATGGCTGTATATCTATCAGCGAAGTGCCCGGTCTTTTTTGCTCCGGCAATGGACTTGGATATGTGGAAACATCCCGCAACACAGCACAATATAGAGCGGCTCCGTTCGTATGGAAATATTATTATTCCACCTGGCAACGGACCACTGGCCAGCGGTTTAATAGGTGAGGGACGTCTTGCCGAGCCCGAGGAAATCGTTGCATTTTTAGAAAATTACAGTGAAGATAGTCTTCCTTTGTTGGGTAAAAAGGCACTTGTCACTGCCGGACCTACTTATGAGGCAATAGATCCTGTTCGCTTTATTGGGAACCACTCGAGCGGGAAGATGGGTTATGCTATTGCCAGGCAATTGAAACAGCTGGGTGCAGACGTTACCTTAATATCGGGGCCAAGCAGCCTCAGTATACCAGAAGGGATTCATCTGATCTCCGTTACCTCGGCAGCACAAATGCTTCAGGCTTGCGAAGATCATTTCGCTGCAGCCTCCATTGTCGTCATGAGTGCCGCTGTAGCAGATTATACGCCTATCGAAGTAGCCACCCAAAAAATCAAGAAAAAAGAAGATCAGTTTTCTATTCCCCTAAAGAAAACAACGGATATTTTAGCGACCTTGGGCGCAAGAAAAAAAGACGGTCAGATTATTGTAGGATTTGCTCTTGAAACCAACGACGAATTGGACCATGCGAAAGATAAGCTGGCACGAAAGAACCTTGATTTAATCGTTCTTAATTCCATGCGGGATAAAGGTGCTGGTTTTGCGACAGATACCAATAAGGTAACTGTTATTAGCCGGAATGGTGAAATCAAGGAATTTTCTCTCAAATCAAAAGAAGAAGTCGCAAAAGACATCTGTCAGCTCATCCTTACACATCCTCTGATCAATGGGTAACCCCGTTCTAGCAACAGGCAAGTATCCAGTACACCTTCTTGCTGTCTATAAATATGCTATCCTCAGCTCCTTCGGATAATAATTGTTCACCCTGTTGGGCAGTACTTTCATCCAGCCGAGAGCCTTCCCATTAAATTTTGCCAAGGTCCATCCATTGATCCCTTCCGGAATCAGATCTATGGTAATATTTTCTTTTCGAAGGTAGTTTTGCGCATCTTGGAGAGAAAGTTCCACACACTGAAAGTCGGGTATCAAAGAATTACTCAAGGCCAGTGCATGTCCGGGAATTAGCTCTTTTCGATTGAGTTTTCCGATATTAGTTCCTGCATTCTTCAGATATAGCACATTTTGAAGGTATTTGAGATCATGCTCATAACGTTTAGGAAATATATACATATCGTCATGATGGCCAAAACAGTGAAACTCATCCAGCTTAGCCACCCAATTGCTCAAAATACCCTTGGGAATGTCCGATTTCTCTGCTTTTATCTTTCTTCTATTAAATGTAGGCTGTTCATCAACTTTCCTTAGGACAGTGATAAAAAATCCCTCACCGCTCAACTTATGTGGATAAAAACGATAGCCATGAGCGGCATTCTTCGCCGATCGCGTATGCTCAATTCCCCATGCGGCATCGATGCCTATTTCCACGGTCTCAAAGCCTCCCGAGCTTATCAGCCAATCCGCAATATCCTCATTCTCCTCCTCCGAATATGAGCATGTGGAGTAAAATAGATACCCTCCTGATTTAAGAGCTGCCATACTTTCTGCCAAAATACGCTGTTGCCTTTCACTGCAGAGCTTCACATTCGCTTCGGACCATTCATCTATCGTATCGGCATCCTTCCGGAACATACCTGAACCCGAACAAGGAGCATCGACAAGCATTAAGTCAAAGTATCCGGGTAAGCGGTCAAAAGCAGAAGGATCATTATTGGTAACAACGGTGTTCGCATTGCCCCATTTCGTCAGGTTATCCTGCAAGATGTTTACCCGTGTTTTGATGATTTCATTGGCAACCAATAAGCTATCTGGATGCAGGCTACTGTTCAATAAGGTCGATTTGCCTCCGGGAGCTGCACAGAGGTCCAATGCCATGATTGGTATGGCCTCTAACCCCAGCGTACGAATAATATGATCGACGAACATGGAAGAGGCATCCTGGGGATAATATGCCCCCGCATGAAACTGGGGGTCGAGAGTAAATATAGGACGATCTTTAAGATAAAAGGCGGTATCGCACCAAGGGACCTTACCCGTATATGGGAACGGACATTCATCCAGTTTATCCGGATTTAAGCGAACTGCTGTTGCCCGAATTGCCTCTTCATGTACTTTAATAAATGCTGCTGTGTCAAATCCGGGATTCGCGCCCAGTTTCCTCACTAAGGAATTTGGCAGAAAATTACTCATGATGTCCTAATAGTTTGTGCTAAAATTAACATAAATAAAAATGAAGTCAAAATAAGCAGACAATTACAATAAAGAGTAAATTTGCACTATGAAAGATTTCAAGAAGTACGCCATTATCCCAGCAACGCCAGAAGAATTGTATCTTGCATTGACAACCGAGATTACGGCCCGTCTGTGGACAGGAGACCTCGTTTCCATAGATCCAACCGTTAATGGCGAATTCTCGCTCTGGGATGGCGCAATCACAGGCAGGTTCCTTGAACTGGTCCCCCCTTCAAAAATCGTTCAGGAGTGGTATTTTGGCGAAACTGATACACCTTCTATCGTAACACTAAAGCTGCATGAACATAAAAAAGGAACATCTCTTGAAATCAGACAGACTAATATCCCAGATGAGGATTTCGAAAATATATCTGAAGGCTGGGATGATCCCTACCTTTCTTCCTTAATTGATTTTTATACAGAAGAAGATTAGTATACTTCTATAGGCGCATCTAATCTCTTGCGCCTGTGCTACTCAGATATTTTAATCCGGCGGACCTATTGTATCACAACGGTACCGGCTGTTTCTCAGCACTCAAATAATGAATTTCTCTCTTTTTGTCGTGCATAGCATCCGGCGACCGTGATTGGTCTCTTTACAGGAAACAATCAAACGCTCTTTCCTATACATGGTTAATGAAAATTGTCATTTCGGAAGCATATAAACGGAGTTAAGCGCCGTCACTTATTATTGTTAATCTATCTAGCAGCTATAAGAGATGAAACGGATAACAGACATACCGCTGCTGGATGCTGGCTTTTTATGACCGCACGGCAGTATATCAGGACCGTAGATGCCCATAAACCGTTTCCGGTACCCGCGCAGAGAGAGCGGTTCCCTCCGGTCATCCCGCTGCGCGCAGCAGGTCCGCTGTAAACGGAAGAAGCCCTTGACTGTTTCCAGCAAGGGCTTCCGTGTAAAAAAAGGCACCGACCTACTCTCCCACCTGTTACGGCAATACCATCGGCTCTGGCGGGCTTGACTGCTCTGTTCGGAA
>PJUE01000069.1_pt1 | contig 150932 bp, 135 predicted proteins | sample 1512171 | NCBI WGS metagenome assembly PJUE01 (sample SAMN08177674, study PRJNA422409) | Feces metagenome, whole genome shotgun sequencing project. | isolation source: Chicken feces (3) enriched on wood chips: alkali lignin treatment | host: Gallus gallus | place: USA: Madison | collected 2015-01-15
ACGGTGGCGGCGGTGTTGTGGGCCTGGTCGGCGTCCACCTCGGTGGAAACGCGGCCCGGTACCAGCTCGGCCAGCATCGTGCCCACGCCCACGGTCAGGCGATCAACCACGGCATTGGCGATGACCTGCTTGTCGCCGGATTGGGCACGGCCCCACTGCAGCTCGCGCTCGATCAGGCCGGCGTAGACCGGCAGGTCGAGGGCTTTCTTCACCAGGGTCGGGTTGGTGGTGCAGTCGACCGGACGCAGACGCTTGATGGCGTCGTAGTCACCGGTGTCGGCGACGACGACGGACAGTTCACGCAACTGCGCGAGCTTGGAGGCATTGCTCATGAGGTGCTCCGGATCAGGCGGGGGTATCGCCAGCATCGGTGGCGGCGATGACAGCGGCGGTGTCCTGGTCGAAGGTCGGCGCGGCGAATGGCTGCGGGCCGGGGGTGCGACCAAACACGATGGGACGGGTGATGCCGCGGTAGCTGCCCAGCAAAGGGTGCTGCAGCGTGGTGATCATTTCTTCGGCCAGCACCTGCGGGTGCTCAAACATGTCCTCGACCTTGCGCGCGGCCGCGCACGGCACTTCTTCGCCGAACAGCGCTTCCCATTCCAGCGCACTGCGTGCGGCGAGCGCGGCATGCAGCTTGGCCAGCAGCTCGTCGGAATGCTCGGCGCGCTTGCGCACGGTGTCGTAGCGCGGATCGCTGCCCATTGCCGGCAGACCGATCTTGTCGCACAAGGCCTGCCAGAAGCGCGGCGTATTGGCCGAGATGTACAGATGGCCCTGCGCGGTCGGGTGGATGCCGGTAACACCGCCCGAACGCATGTCGCGGCCCACGCCTTCGGGCTCGCCTTCGGCCCAGATCATCCGTGCCGATTGCATGGTCAGCGCGCTGCGCAGCAGCGACACGCCCACGTACTGGCCTTCGCCACTGCGTTCGCGCTCGAACAAGGCCGAGGACACACCGGCCGCCACCAGCGCGGCGGCGTAGTAGTCGACCACCGAGCCGTACAGGATCTCCGGCGCACCGCCGGGCTTGCCCTGCATCGCGCACATGCCGGTCATGGTCTGCAGCACCTGGTCGTAGCCGGCCTTGTCCTTGAGCGGACCGTCCTCGCCGTAACCGGTGACCGCGCAGTACACCAGGCGCGGGTTGATCTTGTTCAGGCTTTCAAAATCGATGCCCAGGCGGGCCGGCACGCTGGGGCGGAAGTTGTGCACCAGCACGTCGGCCTCGCGCACCAGGCGCATCAGCACCGCACGCTGGTCGGCTTCCTTCAGGTCCAGCACCACGCCGCGCTTGGAGCGGTTCACGCCGAGGAAGGCGCGGCTCTCGGCTTCCAGCGTGGACGGGTATTTGCGCAGGTTGTCGCCAACCGGCGGTTCCACCTTGATTACTTCAGCGCCCTGGTCGGCCAGCAGGGTGCAACCGTACGGCCCGGCGATATAGGCGCTCAGGTCCAGCACGCGCACGCCGCTGAGCGGGCCACGGGCACCATCGCGCTGGGCGATGTCGAACGGAGATGGGTTGTTGCTTGCTGACATTGGCTGCACTCGAATCCTTGATTGCAGTTTCCTCCCGGTGGATGGGAAGAAACATATCGTGCGGGTATTTTCAGCGAGGACAAAAAGCAGGTATCGCGGTGTCATCGCCTTCAAAACCACCGCTGCCTTCACAGTTTCTGGTGACAGACAGCGGTGACAGGCTTAGTGCGGGGCCAGCGACAACCAGCTCAGGCGCCAGACGTCGTGTTCGCGGCCACCGCAGCGGTAATAGGGCTCGAACACCAGCGGCGCGCGGCATTCCAGCTGCATCGTCACCGGCGCGCCTTCACCTTCGTCCTGGCCTACCTGCAGCCAGCGCGAGGGATCCCCTTCCGGCAGCTTCACCGTTTCATCGGTCTTGAAGCCATCGATCAGCGTGGTTGCATAGACCAGCGGGCCGTAGCTCAAGCCGACGTACTCCCAGCGCAGCACTTCCTGCGCCACCGGCGAGCCGTCCGGTGCACGCGATTCCTGCACGTTGATGTTGGCGGCGCGGTGCAGCTGCGGCTGCATCGGCAGCTGCACGCTGACCAGATCGCCGGCCTGCCACTGGCGTTGCAGCTGCACGTAACCGTCCGCGCCAACCTGCACCGGCACGTTGATGCCATTGACCTGGATGCGGGCGTCCTCGGCCCAGGCCGGGATGCGCAGGCCGATGCCGAAGCTGGCGCTGTGCTCGGGCATCACCCGCAGGCTGATATCGCCGTTGAACGGATAGCGGGTCTGCTGCTGCAGCACCACCGTGCCGGCTTCCGCGTGATGAAGCGTGGCTTCACCGGCGCCGTACAGGTTCACCCGCAGGCCACCATCGGCGGCAACGCCATAGGCGACCTGCGGCAGCTCTTCCACCGCCATCGCGCCGGACGACTTGCAGCAACGCCAATACGTAGTATGCACGCGCTTGCCGTTGGGGAAGGTGTAGTAACACCAGTCCTCGCCGTTCGGTGCCATCGCCGCAAGCAGGTCGTTGTAGGCGGTGCGTTCCAGCTCGTCTGCATAACGCGCGTGGCCGCTGATGGCCAGCAGCTCGCGGTTGAGCTGCATCCATGCCAGCACCGAACAGGTTTCCACATAGGCCTGCGGGAAGAAGGTGCGCGGGGCATTGAACACCTCGCGCGAGCGATGGGCCACACCGCCCCACGGGCCGCCGCCCAGGGTCAGGTGCTGCTCGCGGATGTTGTTCCACAGGTTGTCGATGGCCAGCTTGTAATCGGCGTTGCCGGTGGCCTTGTACAGCTTGGCCAGACCCACAAGATTCCACGACAGCTGGTAAGCCTTGCCGGTGGCGATGAAGGCGGCATCTTCGTTGGCGATGCCCTTGTCGAGCAGGGCCAGGCGCGGATTGGCGTTGGCCTGCTGCAGGATTTTCTCGGCCAGTGCCAGATAACGCGGCTCGCCGGTGACCAGGTACAGGTCGGCGGCCGGGTCCAGCAGCACCGTCGCCGACATGCCGTGGTGGTTGCCCAGCGTGGTGATGTCGATGCCTGACTCCAGCGCCTGCCAGCACAGGTCGGCGATGCGCCGCGCGGCCTGCAGGTAGCTGTCATCGCCCAGCGCACGCCAGGTTTCGAGGAAGCCGAGGATCAGGTAGCTGTGGGTCCAGATGTCCCAGGTACGCAGTGCCGGTTCGCCGTTCCAGCTCTCGGGCTTGGGCGGCTGCGGTACGGTGAAGCGGCGGTCGGCGGCATAGTTGCCGAGATAGCCGTCTTCATCCTGCTGGCTGATCAGCCAATCGGCGACGCGGCGCAGGTTGGCTTCCAGTTCGGGCTGGTCGCCCTGTGCAACCGCGCGCGCGGTCGCCGACAGCCACTTGCCGGCATGTTCGCCATACCAGTCACCTTCCTGGTTCTGCTGCTTGTGCGCCTGGCCGAAGATGCTGATCGAGGGGCTGGCTTCATCGACGATGAAGTGGCTGAGGCGGCCGCTGCGGTTGGCGGCGAGCATCTGCCCGAACACACCGTCGAGCTTCACCGCTGCCGGTGCGATCAGCTGCTGGCCGCTGGTGATGGACGCACTCATGCCGCGTCCACCACGCAACGGAAGCCGAGCATGCCGCTGCGGTCCTTGGCCGGGGCCATCAGCAGGTACTTGCCGTGCTGGTCCAGGCGGTAGGCCTGCGGGAAATACCAATGCGAGGTCTGCGGCTGGTAGCTGGAGCCACCGCGCAGGATCGCCGCACGGGTGTGCTCGTCGACGAACTCATCGGTCCACTGCCACACGTTGCCGACCAGATCCTCGACACCGAACGGGCTTGCGCCCTGCGGATGCGCATCGACATCGGCCGGGGCCAGCAGGCGGCGGCCACGGTTGACCTGCGGCACACGGCTCTGGTCCCAATCGTTGCCCCATGGATAGGTGCGGCCATCGTTGCCCTGCGCGGCGTACTGCCATTCCCATTCGTGCGGCAGGCGCTTGCCGGCCCACGCAGCGTAGGCACGCGCGTCTTCCAGCGACACCCAGATCACCGGCTTGTTGTCCCAGCCGGCGCGCGGTGCGCCATCCACCCAATGGGCGAGGAAGTTGATGTCATCGGCCGGGTGATAGCCGGTGGCATCGATGAAGGCCTTGAACTGCGCATTGGTGACCGGATGGCGATCGATATGGAACGCCTGCATCTGCATCAGCTTGCGATGGTGACGGCGCGGGCAGTCTTCCCACGGGAACTGCACGTCCTGGCCGGCCCAGTTGAAGCCCTCGATCTCGACACCACCAACGGCGAACACGAATTCGCCAGCCGGAATGGTGACCATGCCCTGCGGCGCGGCAGCCTGCGTGGTGGTGGCGGGAATCTCGCGCAGCTGCTGCGGGATTGCCTTCCATGCGCCGGAGAAGCTGTTGAGCGGCTGCTCGGCGCGCTTGGCGGCTTCGACCAGGAACGCATCCAGTCCTTCAACAACAACGCCCGGCTGCACGCTCAGCACCGCACCAAAGCCGCGTGCTTCCATCGGCAGCTCGATGATGGCCACGCCATCACGCACCGCCGGCGACAGCTCCACGCCGTGCCAGACATCGTAGTAACGGGTGCCGTCCACATGCGGCAGACCGATCTGCTCACCATTGACTGCGTATTCGTTGCGGTTGATGAAGGTGTACAGGCACTGGCCTTCGACCGGGAACTTGCTGGCGAAGATGCCGCCCTGGTAGCAGACCTGGTAGGGCTCCCAATCCATCGCCACGATCAGCGCCGGGAACTGGCGATAGATGGCGGCGATGCGGCGCAGGGTTTCACCATCACGCGCGGTGAACTGGTTCCAGATGCCCCAGATGTTTTCCCAAGCGTTGTAGCCGATGCCGTTGAAGAAGCAGTACTGCAGGTCGTGGTTGCGGTTGCGCCCCCAGCGGTTTTCGTAATTGACCATGTGGCGCGGCTCCAGCCACTTCCACTTGGACACCGGCGGCACCGGGCCATCGGGGGCCTTCTTGCCCCAGCTCTGCACGTTCCAGATCAGCTGCTCTTCCGAGCTGATGGTGGACTCGGGCTGCACCACCACCGGGTTGCCGTTGGCATCGCAGGCGTCGAAGAACGCACGCGGCACGCCGTTGAAGGTGTCGCCGTTGATGCCGTCGGCGCCGGTGGCCTTGATGATCTCGGCCAGTCCGTCCCAATGCGTCACGCCCGGGTCACGGGTGCCGTGGTCCCACGGCTTGGCCGGCAGGAACACGCGCACGCCGCGCTTCTGGAAGGCCTTCACCGCAGCGGTCAAACCTTCCAGGCCGCCCGGCAGCGTGTGCGCCAGGTCGAACTGGTTGCGGTCGTCGATACCGATGTTCGGGTAGATGTACCAGATCAGTACCGAGTCCAGGCCGCCGAAGCGTTCGATCAGATCGTCCAGGTACTTGTCGACGGTGTACTGCGCGGTTTCCACGTCGAAGAAATAGCGGTCCTCGACCATCATCTGCGCGTGCACGAAGTTGCGCTGCGCCCACTGCAGTTCCGGGCGACGGTAGTTCACGTCGGTATAGCCGATGCGCACCAGGTGTTCCTGGCGCCAGTCCTTCAGCTCGGTCAACCAGTCGGCGGCGCTGGCATTGGCATCGATCATCCAGCTGCCGATGTCGGCGAACGGCCACGCAGGTGCCTTGCCCGGCGTCGGCAGGTAGCGGCCGGTGGTGACGTGCGAGAACTTGTACTCGGTGTGGATCGCCTCACGCCCGTGATCGGGGGAATCGGTGTCGTAATCGGGGGCGGGGTAGGGGGAGGTCATGGCAGTCATCCAACAAAAACGGGGGGAGGCGTAACGGTTACAGCGCGCACCACGCCGCGAGTGCGGCATGGGCATCGGTGCCGGGCAGACGGCTCGCGTCGGCCAGCAGCGCTTGTACTTCGGCGTGTTCGGGAATACTGGATTGTGCACCCAGGCGCGTGCAGGCCAGTGCCGAGGCCGCGCTGGCAGCCAGCAGAGCCTGCTGCAGCGGTTCATCGCGGGCGAGTAGGGCGACCAGGGTGCCGCAGAAGGTGTCGCCGGCAGCCGTGGTATCGAGTGGTGAGATCGAGAACGCCGGCTGCACGAGGATCTGTCCATCGATGCGGGCCAGGCTGCCGCGCGCGCCGAGGGTGACGATCACGCAGGGTACGTCAAGCTGTGCCAGGCCGGTGGCCAGGTCCGGCGGATTGCCGGCCACCACGGCCAACTCGCCTTCGTTGACGATCAGCATGTCCAGCTGTGCCAGCAGTTCGGCCGGCAATACCTGCGCAGGCGCAGCATTCAAGGCGACTTTCACCCCGGCAGCGCGGGCGGCGGTGGCATAGGCCTGTACCGAGGCCAGTGGCGATTCCAGCTGCAACAGCAGCCATTGCACGCCATCCAGCGCTGGCAGGTGTTCGGGCAGCAAGGCCATGTTGGCGCCGGGGGCGACGGTGATCGCGTTCTCGGCGTCATCGGACAGGCAGATGAAGGCGGTGCCAGTCGGCAGCTGCGCATCGCGCACGGCATGCAGCAGCACGCCAGCGTCGTTCAACGAGGCTTCGATCGGCTTGGCGAAGTCATCGGTACCCAGCGCAAGCAGCATCTGCGTGGCAGCGCCACCGGCACGCGCGCAGGCCACGGCCTGGTTTGCACCCTTGCCACCGGGGAAGGTACGGAATTCGCGGCCCAGCACGGTTTCACCCGGTGCCGGCACATGCGCCGCGCGCACCACGAAATCGAGATTGGCTGAGCCGGCGACAAGAACGGTGGAACTCATGGAATGGCCTGGTAAACGAGGTTGTAGAAGCGGGTGGACGGTGAAGCAAGTGCCTTGTCACCGCTGGGCAGGTATTGCATCAGCAGGATGGCCACCAGCTTCTCCTTGCGGTCGATGGTGAAGTACGTGGACGCGGCGCCCGACCAGCCGAACTGACCAACGCTGCCGAGCTTGCCGCGGTACGCCGGGTTGGTGATGACATAACCGCCCAGGCCAAAACCTTCGCCCGCGCCATAGCTGCTGATGGCTGGTTCGAAGCCACCGAGCTGGTCGCTCATCATCAGCTCGACGGTCTTGCGCGCGAGCAACTGCTGCTTCCCGCTGCGGCCATCATCGAGCAGCATGTGGGCGAACTTCAGGTAGTCAGCAGCGGTGGAGTACAGGCCGCCAGCGCCGCTGTCATAGCCTTTCAGGCGTACACCCGGATTGCGCGCGCTGAGCGTGTCGGCCACGCGCAGGCTGCCATCGTCGTTACTGGTCGGCAGCTCGACCACGCGGCCACGCTGCGCCAACGGCACTTCAAAGCCGGTGTCGTGCATCGCCAGCGGGCTGAAGATGCGTTGCTGCAGGAACTGCGCGAACGGTTGCCCGCTGACCACCTCGACCACGCGCGCCAGCAGCTCGGTATTGCTGCCTTCGTAATGGAAGTGGGTACCGGGCGCATCGGCCAAGGGCAGCGTGGACAAGCGGCGTGCAACGTCCTGCAGCGAGGTCGCGCTGTCGACGTCGGCGGCGGTCAGCAGCTTGGTCGCCACCCGGTGCGTGTCCGACGCCGCTGCGAAGCCGCTGGTATGGGTGAGCAGATGGCGCAGGGTGATCGCGCGCGGTGCATCTTCGGTCTGCGGATGTTGCAGGTCACCACTGACTACAACCTTGCGGTCGGCGAACTCGGGCAGGTAGCGCGCCATTGGATCGTCCAGCGACAGCTTGCCTTCTTCCAGCAGCATCAGCACGGCGACCGAGGTCACCGGCTTGGTCATCGAATAGATGCGGAAGATGCTGTCGGCCTGCATCGGCCGCGCCCCGGCAACGTCGGCATGGCCGTAGTGCTGCTGGAAGACGATGCGGCCATCGTGCTCCACCAGCGCCACCGCGCCCGGGAACTGCCCGGGCGCGGTGCTGGCCTGCAGGAAGCCGTCCAGCCGCTGCCAGCGGTCCTCCGCGTGCAGCAGCGGTGCGGCCAGGCACAGCAGGAGTGCGGTGGCATGGCGCAGCCAGTGGCGGCACGGTGAGGGGGTGTCTAGTGGCACAGCGGATTCTTCCGTGTTCATCAGTGGAACCTGTTCATGGCTCAGTGACAGCATGGGGTCGTGCCTGGCGTGCTCGCGTTGTTCCTTGCCGACGCCGCCTTCCGACAAAGCCCAGCCTAGCGTGGATACCGGGGGGGTGAAGGCCGGTGGCCTAGCTTCAGACATGAGCTTTTGTTGTTTGAAGCAAGCTGGAGTGTCTTCCTGTGGCGCGGCAAGAAACGTTTGCTTGTTGTCAGGCAGGTGCCTGTCAGCGCGTAGCCCGGGTAAGCGCAGCGCAGCCGGGACGCTGCGGCGATCGCTTGCACTAGCCACGCGACGATCGCCATGGGCGTGCTGCTTGCAACGGAAGTGGATGTTCCGGACGCTGCGTGTCCCGGGTGCGCTGCGCTTACCCGGGCTACCGTGGTGTGGCCTGCCTTGCAAACAAAAACGGCGCCACAGTTGCCTGTGGCGCCGTCTTCAAGTTGCAGCTATCAGAACTTGATGGTGTGCGACAGCGACACCATCCGGCCGCGGCCGGAGAAGTAGTTCTGCCAGCCCGGCAGCTGCGACCAGGTCAGCACGTACTGCTTGTCGAACAGGTTCTCGATGCCCAGCGACAGCTGGCCGAAGCGGCCGGTGTCGTAGTTCACGCTGAGGTCCCACAGCGCGTAGCCATAGGTGTTCTCTTCGTTGGCATAGACGTCGCCGTTGGCCGGATTGGTGAAGGTCTCACGCAGATCGCGGTCGAAGGTCTTGCTCACGCCCAGGGTGGCGTTGAGGGTGTCGGTCGGGGTCCAGGTCAGCGAGGCATTCACCTTGTCCGGCGAGATGTCCAGGATGCCCATTTCCTTCTTCAGGCCCGAGCCCGGGTAGTACTGGGTCTGGCCACGGATGCGCGAGTACAGGAAGGTGGCCTTCCAGTGCTCGTTGAAGGTCCAGGCGCTGTTGAGCTCGAAACCTTCGATCTCGACCGGTGCGCGGGTCAGGATGAAGTCTTCGGTCACCGGGTCGATGGTCAGGCTGGAGCCGTAGTCCGAGGTGGAGCGGTATACCGATGCACCCACCTGGCCCTTGGCACCGCGCCAGTTGACGCCGATTTCCTTGTTCTCGGTGATCAGCGGCTGCAGGTCGGCGATGCAGGACACGGCCTTGCACGGGCTGTTGGCCTGGATGTTGCGCAGCGGGATGCCGACGTTGGCGATGCCGAAGCCTTCGGAGTACGAAGCGAACACCGACCACTGGTCGGTGATGCGCCAGATCGCACCGAAGTTGGGCATGTTGGCCTTGTAATCCATCTTGCCGCCCTGCACCGGAGTGTTGTCGCGGTAGGCAACGGTGGTGTAGCTGTTGATCTTCAGCTCGCCGTCTTCGCGGCGGACGCCGGCATCCAGGGTCACCGGGCCGATGTCCCAGCTCAGCTGCGCATACGGCGCCAGGCTGGTGTACTTCATCGGCGGCACCCACAGGCGGTTGGTCAGCGCCAGGCGCTGCTCGGCGGTGTCTTCGACCAGGTCCAGGCCGGCACGCAGGCGCAGGCCTTCGACCTTGAACAGGTCGCTATAGGCGTAGCCGAAGCGCAGGCCCTTCTTCTCGCTGTTGATTTCCGACTGGTCCCAGATGCGCTCGGCTTCCGGCGGGGCCGGCTTGGTCAGCTGGCGATCGGCGCCGTTCTCGGGCACGTAGCGCATGGCCTGCTCGGCCCAGTACGCATCAACGCTCAGGTCGCCGCCGAAGAAATCGGCATTGGTGTACTTCACCGCGAACTGTTCGAAATCGTTGAACTCGGCCAGCGAGCCGGCGATGGAGCCCTTTTCAGCGGTGTTGGTGGTCGGGTTGGGGCATTCGACCGGATCAAAGCGGCAGCCTTCGACCGGGATGTAGTTGTGCTTGCCGCCGATGTGGAAGTTGCTGTAGCTGGCCTGGATGCGCTGCATCTGGTCTTCGCCGAAGTTGTAGCCACCCTTCACGAAGAGGTTCTTGCTGTACGAATCGGACAGCGAGCCGGAGGTGTTCAGGCCAACGCGGCGGCCGTCGCCGTCATAGGAGATGCCACGGTCGATATAGGCGCCGCTGATCAGGAAGTCGGCCGCATCACCACGGTAGGTGTGGGTGACGCCGATCTTGCTCTGGTCGCTGTTGTCCTTGAACTGGGTGCCGTAGCGGGTGTTGATGATGGTCTGGTGGCCATCCACTTCCGGGTTCTTGGACAGGTAGTTGATCACGCCACCGGCGCCACCAATGCCTTCGGCGGCGGACGGGCCGTTGATGACCTCGATGCGACCGATCACGCCCATGTCGGTGAAGGTGCCGTTGCGGTTGCCTTCGCGCAGCGGCGAGCCCTGCGGCACGCCGTCGAACAGGCGCAGCGCGATGCGACCACGCAGGGTCTCACCGGAGTTGCTCATCGCCTGCGAGGATTCGGAGTAGCCCGGCACCATGCGTGCGAGCACGGCGGTGGCGTCTTCGGTCAGGTTGAGGGTGCGCTGCACCTGCTCCGGGGTCACCAGGGTGACCGCGCCGGGAACCTTCTCGATGGCGACCGGGGTACGGCTGCCGGTGACGATCACCTGGTCCAGGTTGGTGGCGGTGTCGTTCTTGTCTTGTGCAAAGGCCGGGCTGATCGCGGTGGCGAGCAGCGCGGCGCTGATGGCGGCCGACAGTGGCTTGATCATGTTTCTCTCCCCCAGGGTGTGAATGTGTGCCGCCGCCGGCCTGGGAGCCGATGGCGACAGAAAGCGGTCGGGGACTGGCGCCCCTTTGATGGTGTCGTTTGATGCGCCCAGGGCCTGTGGTTGCAGGCGCCGGGCGCAACTCCGACGATGGGCGAAGACTAGGCGCGGCCCCGGCGCGATAGAAGCGCGCCCGTGTATGTTCAAAGCCTAGGGTTTGTTGCGATTGGCCCAGACACCGGTAGTGCCGAGCCATGCTCGGCAGGGGCTTTCCCAGCAAACCCACCCGGTAGTGCCGAGCCATGCTCGGCAGGGGCTTTCCCAACAAACCCACCCTGTAGTGCCGAGCCATGCTCGGCAGAGGCTTTCCCAGCAAACCCACCCTGTAGTGCCGAGCCATGCTCGGCAGGAGCTTTCCCAGCAAACCCACCCGGTAGTGCCGAGCCATGCTCGGCAGGGGCTTTGCCGGGATGTATCAGATAGGTGGCGCGTCCCATGTAAGAACGGCGTAGGCGGCGAAGCCAACCCCTCCCCAACCCTCCCCTTTGCTGCGCAAAAGGGAGGGAGCGGTAGTGCCGAGCCATGCTCGGCAAGAGGCTTTACCGGTAATGCCCTTGCCGAGCATGGCTCGGCACTACAGGGGATTTTCTCAATCCGTCGGCTGCAGCAGCGCCGTGCGCGCCTCGTCCAACAGCACATTGACCTGGCGCAGGCGTACCGACGAACGTGACCAGACCATGCCGATGCGGCGCGGCTCGCTGGGCTCGGGCAGGGGAATGCGTACCACCGAGATGCCTTCCGGCCACGGCTTGGCCCAGTCCGGCACCAGCGACACGCCCAGGCCGCGATCGACCATCACCGCAATTGCATTGAGCGCATTCAGCTCGAACCGTTCACGTGGCACGATGCCGGCCTTGCGCAGGTATTCGTCGGCCTGGCGGCCACCCCATTCGTGGCGGTCGTAGCGGATCAGCGGTTCCTCGCGCAGCAACTGGTGCGGGTCGGCACCGGCCATGCGCGCCGGCGCCAGCACCACCAGTGGCTCCTCGCGCAGCAGCTGCCAGTCGCAGGTCTTGGGCAGCGAGAACGGTGCCTGCAGCACCATCGCCGCGTCCAGATCGCCCGATTCCACCGCACCGTACAGGTCGGCCGAGTAACCGGGTTTGATGAAGACGTTGATCTCGGGGAACTTGGCCACCATCCGCGCCAGGATGTCCGGCACCAGCCCGCCCAGCGCGGTGGGGCAGGCGCCCAGCCGCAGTTCGCCGGCCATGCCGCTTTCGTTGGCGACGCTGCGCAGATCGGCCACGCCGCGCAGCAGATCGCGCGCGCGTTGCAGGATGCGTGCGCCTTCCTCGGTGACGCTGACGGTGCGGCCTGCGCGGGCAATCAGCGGTGCCCCCAGCTCGCGCTCCAGCGTGCGGATCTGCTGGGCCACCGCGGCCGGGGTGATGTGCAGCATGCGGGCGGCCGCGGCCATGGAGCCACGGTCGACCACGGTGACAAAGGTATTGAGAAACTGGGTTTCCACGCGATTACACCTCTCAGCTGCGCGCCAAACTACACCAGCAGGCGCTGCGAAGCGATGCGACCAACGTCATGGTCTTTGCCGATCCTGTCTTCACGCCGCTGCAGGCAGCTGCCGCAGCGGCGTGCCAGCCGGTCTTCACACCGCATCCTGCTTGTAGATGGTCAGGCCCTTCAGCGAGCGCTGCGGCGCCGGGAAGAACAGGCTGGCCACATAGCCGATCACGATGCACAGGAAGATCGAGATGGCCAGGTAGAAGTACGGGTGCACCAGGTTGAACCACCAGGCCACGAAGGTCAGCACGATGCTGGCAGCCACGCCAATCGCCACACCCTGCGAATTGGCACGGCGGGTGAACATGCCCAGCGTATAGGCACCGGCAAAGCCACCGCCGAGCAGGCCGGCCAGTTCGATGGAAACGTCGAACAGCGAGTGGATGTCGTAGCGGGTCATGATCAATGCCAGGCCAATCGCGGTCAGGCCCACCATCACCGTGGAGATCTCGGCGAACAGCACGCTCTTGCGCGGGCTGGGGTTCTTGGCCAGGCGCTCGTAGAAATCCACCGAGATCAGCGTGGCGACGCTGTTCATGATGCTCGACAGCGTGGCCATGGCGGCGGAGAACACGCCGGCGATGATCAGGCCGGTGACGCCCGGCGGCAGTTCGGCGGCGATGAACAGCGGGAAGGTCGCATCGATCGGCAGCAGCGGATCAAGGCGCTGCGGGTTGTTCTTGTAGAACACCCACAAGGCGGTGCCGATGCCGTAGAAGATGAAACCGCCCGGGATCATGATCGCGGCAAAGGCCCAGATCGAACGGCCGGCTTCCTTGTCCGACTTGGTGGCCAGGGTGCGCTGCATCAGCACCTGGTCCTTGGGGAAGGTGAGCACCACGTCGAACACGACCAGGAAGATGAAACCCCACACCGTGGCCTTGGTCAGGTCGAAGCTGAAATCGAACAGCTTGGTCTTGTCTTCCATCGCGGCGGTACTGACGAACTCACCGAAGCCGCCCTTCAGTGTCCACACGATGAACAGGATGGCGAAGATCGCGCCGCCCATCTTCACGATCACCTGCACGAAGTCGGTCCAGATCACCGCCTTCATGCCGCCCATGGCGGTATAGAGGATGGTGAACACGCCCATCATCATGATGCTCCACACCACGCTGATGCCGGTGATGGTGGCGATGGCCAGCGCCGGCAGGAACAGCACCACGCTCATGCGCGCACCGATCTGCATGACAATGCACAGCGCGCTGGCGAGCATGCGGATGGCCGGGTGGAAGCGGGTTTCCAGATAGGAGAACACGCTCATCAGGTCCAGCCGGCGCAGCAGCGGAACGATCCATACCGCCACGAACATCAGGCCGAGCACCGCGATCAGGTTGTTGGTCAGGTACTGCCAGTTGGTCTCGAACGCCTTGGCCGGGATGGCGATGAAGCTGATCGAACTGGTGTTGGTGGCGTACAGGCTGACGCCTGCGGCCCAGAACGGGATGCTGCGGCCACCGACGAAGAAGTCGGCGGTGCTGGCGCGCTTCTCGCGGAAGTAGAAGTAGGCGCCCATGCCCAGCATCGCGGCCAGGTAGATGATGATCACCGACCAGTCCAGCCAGCCCAGCAGGTGCTTGCCGCTCTGCAGTTCGAAGGTGTGCAGGCTGCCGTCGGCGTTTGCCCAGGCCAGACCGTTGCCCCAGCTGGCGCTGGCCAGCGGCGCCTTGGCGGCGGTGTCGGGCACGTCCGCCCAGGCACTGGTGATGGTATGGAAGCTGCGCGCATGGCTGTTGCCGGCCGCATCACTGACCTGCATCAGCAGGTGGGCCTGGCCGAGTGCACGCAGCGAACCGGGCACCACGTCGCCACCGATGGCCGGCAACGCGTGCCAGCCCTTTTCGCTGGTCCAGCGCAACAGCTGTTGCGCGCCATTGGCACCTGCCACCACGTACAGCGCACCCTTCTGTCCCTGCAGGGCGACGGCCGCAGCTGCGCCCGGCCACAAGGGCTGCGGCTGCCACTGCGGTGCATCGGCGGGCTTGCGGTACAGCCGTGTCGCGCCGCTGCCGTCCACGCCGGTGACGAACAGGGCGCCGTCGAGTGCGGCGGCGTGAGCGTTGGCCAGTGGCGTCGGCAACGCCAGCGCCGTGCTCCTGGCCAGCGCATCGCCCTTCAGGCTGACCTGCTGCAGCTGCTCGCTCTGGCCTGCGTCGTTGCCGCTCAGCAGCCAGGTGGTGGTGCCGTTGCGAACTTCGCCCTGCACGGCATGGGCGTCGATCCCTGCCAGCGGCGTCCAGGTCTTGCCGTTCTTGTCCAACAGCCAGCTGTTGCTGCCAGAACCAGCCAGCAGGCGACCATCGATCTCCAGCAGTTGCTGTACCGGTGCCGCGGCGGGCAGGGGCGGCAGCTTGGCGGACTTCACCGCGTTCAGGCTTTCATCGGCGGCAGCCGTACCGGCCAGGGCCAGCAGGGTGGTGACGACAAGCAGGCGCAAGGCTAGCGAGCAGCGGTGTGACAGCGCAGCCAGTGCGGTGGCCATGGGCGTAGGCATGGATGGAACCCCGGTAATGAACGGCGTGGCGGCGAACCGCCGGGTGGAAAGATCAGGCGCGCTGGGCGCCGGCGAGCAGGGCTTGGGCCCGGCGCAGGTAGGGCACGTCGATCATGCGTCCTTCGAACAGGAACGCACCGCGACCTTCCTCGTTGGCGGCCTGCGCGGCGGCCACGATACGCCGTGCCTCGTCCACTTCGGCCGCGGCCACGCTGAACACCGAATTGGCGAGCGCGACCTGGCGCGGATGGATGCAGCTCTTGCCGATGAAGCCCAGCGCCTGCGCCAGGTCGGCCTCGGTCTGGAAGCCCTCGGCATCGGCCACGTTCGGCCAGGCCCCGTCACAGGCAAACACCCCGGCTTCAGTGGCAGCCATCTTCACCGCGAACAGCACCGCATGGACATTGGCCGGGGTGCGGGCAATGCCATTGGGCGCGAACAGATCACCCAGGCCCAGTTGCAGGCCGGCCACGCGCGGGTGCGCGGCGGCCAGCTCGGCGGCCAGGCGCAGGCCACGCGGGGTTTCGATGTTCAGCAGCAGGCCGATCGGCTGGGTGACGCCATTGGCGGCCTCGGCCTGTTCCAATGCAGCGGCGACCTCATGCACCTGCGCGGCCGATTCCACCTTGGGGATGTTCAGCAGCCACAGGCCGGGCACCGCCATCGCGGCCAGATCGGCGGCGAAGTGCGGGCTGTCGGTAGCATTGGTGCGCACGATCAGCAGCTTGCGGGTGGCCGCCACGTCGGCGCGGGCCAGGAAGCCGGCGATGTGCTCACGCGCGGCCTGCTTGCCGGCTTCGGGCACGGAATCTTCCAGATCGAAGGACAGGGCATCGGCGTCACCGGCCAAGGCCTTGTCGAACAGTTCCGGACGTGCGCCGGGCACAAACAGCTTGCTACGCATGGCTTCCCCTCACTTTGAGAGGCAGTCTGCGCGAATCGGAAGGCTGAAAAAGTGTATTCCCCGACATTCACCCGATAGGTTTTGTTGTGGTTTGCGGGGTTTGGCGGGTGGGGAAGCAGATAAAAAGCGGGAAGCTAGCGCTGTCCCCTCTCCCGCTTGCGGGGGAGGGTGCCCCGAAGGGGTGGGTGGGGGGCTTTTGATCTTGCTTTCGCAGTTGCCAAAGCCAAAGCCAAAGCCAAAGCACCCCTCCCCAGCCCTCCCCTGCGCCTTCGGCGCAAGGGAGGGGGCTGATTGCTGCGGGTTTTGGCCAAAGGGAGGGGGTCAACGTCACCCACCCCGGCTAGAATCTCCCCATGAAAATCGCTTCGTGGAACGTCAATTCGCTCAATGTCCGCCTGCCGCACCTGGAACAGTGGCTGGCCGACTTTGCCCCCGACGTGGTCGGCATCCAGGAAACCAAGCTGGAGGACCACAAGTTCCCCGATACGCGGCTGCTGGAACTGGGCTACCGCAACGTGTTCGCCGGGCAGAAGACCTATAACGGCGTGGCGCTGCTGTCGCGCCATCCGATCGAAGACGTGCAGATCGGCATCCCCGGCTTCGAGGACGAGCAGAAGCGGGTGATCGCCGGCACCGTCAACGGCGTGCGCATCATCAATCTGTACGTGGTCAACGGCCAGGACCTGGGTACCGACAAGTACGACTACAAGCTGCGCTGGCTGGAGGCGGTGCACGCCTGGGTTACGGCCGAGCTGCAGAAGCACCCGCAGCTGGTGGTGATGGGCGATTTCAATATCGCCCCGGATGACCGCGATGTCTACGACCCGGCGGTATGGAACGGGGACCACATCCTGACCTCCACCGCCGAGCGCGGCGCGCTGCAGAAGCTGCTGGATCTGGGCCTGCATGACGCTTTCCGCCTGCATAACGATGCAGCTGGCATCTTCAGCTGGTGGGATTACCGTGCGGCCGGTTTTCGTCGTGATCTGGGCCTGCGCATCGACCTGACTCTGGTCTCCGATGCGCTCAAGCCGCGCGCTGCCGCTTCCGGCATCGACCGCGAGCCGCGGACCTGGGAACGCCCCAGCGATCACGCGCCGGCCTGGGTGCAATTGGCACAGGGCTGAAACAACAAGGCCCGGCTGTTGCCAGCCGGGCCCGGGTCGAATCGGCGCCAGAACGGTTAACGCACGCTTTTGCGTGTAAACAGATTGACGATGGCCAGCAGTACGACTGCGCCCACCAGCGACAACAGGAACGAACGGACGGTGATCGCGCCATTGATGCTGCCGCCGCTGAAGAAAAAGCCGGCGATCATGGCGCCGATGATGCCGACGACAATATTGAGAATGATGCCTTGCTGCGCATCGCGGCGCATGATGAGACTGGCCAGCCAACCCACGACGCCACCGACAATCAACCAGATGATGATGCCCATGCGTGAATCTCCTTGCCGAAATGCACCTGGGGGGGTGCGGTGGGTACAGTCAACGCGCGCAGGTGTGAAAACCTTGTTGACCCTTGCAGGCAGCTGTTCAGCATGACCGGCGCTGAGCATGTCTGGCAGTTCGGGCAGGTGAGGGTGTGGCTGTTGCCGCATGTGCCGGGCACCCGTGGCGAGCCACAGGCGCGCGAACTGCTGGCGCGTGAACTGGGCGGCACGCCGCAGGGCCTGCCGTTGACCCGCGATGAACGCAACCGGCCGTGGCTGATCGGCGAGCTGGCCCATTACGGCACCGGCTGGAGCCATAGCGGTGGCCATCTGCTGGTGGGCCTGGGCGAGGGCGCACGGCTGGGGGTGGACCTGGAGCGGCAACGGCCGCGCAAACAGATGCGTGAGGTCATCCGCCGTTTCTTCCATCCGCAAGAGGTCAGCTGGCTGGACGGGCTGGATGACGCGGCCTGCGAGCACTGGTTCTTCCGCGTGTGGTGCGCCAAGGAGGCGCTGCTGAAGGCGCACGGGCACGGTATTTCGTTCGGGCTGGAAAAGCTGCGCTTCGCGCCGGATGCAGCCGGGGCCCTGCAACTGGTGTGGTGCGATCCTGGCCTGGGCGATGCCGCGCGCTGGCATCTATATGAGTGGCAGGCGACGGAAGATTTCCGCGCCGCACTGGCGTGGTATCCGCTGTAGCTTTGCTCCCTCCCTTGCGCGAAGCGCAGGGGAGGGCTGGGGAGGGGTAGCTGTTGCCGCTGCTCTTGCCCTACGCGACAGATCAAAAGCCAGATCCAAAGCCCCCCTCCCCAACCCTCCCCTTGGTTTCGCCAAAGGGAGGGGGCCAAAAGCGCCACTCCTGCGATAATCCCGCCATGAACGACACCACCCTCCCGCGCGAAGTCGCCAGCGACCTCGACCACGGTTTGAAGGCCATGGGCCTGGACGCCGCATTGGCCAAGCCCCTGCTGGCCTACCTGACCCTGCTGGTTCGCTGGAACCGCACCTACAATCTCACCGCCATCCGCGACCCGCGCGAAATGGTGACCCGCCATCTGCTCGATTCGCTGGCCATGGCCGCGCATGTCAGCAGTGGCAGCCTGGCCGATCTGGGCACCGGTCCCGGCTTGCCGGGTATTCCGCTGGCCATCACCCACCCGCAGCTGCAGGTGACCCTGGTGGAGAGCAATGGCAAGAAGGCCCGCTTCATGCGAGAGGCCGTGCGCCAGCTTGGCCTGGGCAATGCCCGCGTGGCCGAATCCCGCGCCGAAGCGCTGGACGAGCCGGGCGCCTATGACAACCTCACGGCCCGCGCCATGGACACCCTGGCCGGCATCATCGAGGTCGGCGGCCATCTGCTGCGGCCCGGCGGCCAGTTGCTGGCGATGAAGGGGGTGTACCCGCACGAGGAAATCGCTCAGCTGCCGGCCGGTTGGCAGGTGCAGGAAGTGCGCCCGCTGCAGGTGCCCGGGCTGGTGGGCGACCGCCACCTGGTGGTGGTGGAGCGCAAGGGCTAGATCCGTAGTGCCGAGCCATGCTCGGCAGGGGCTTTACCAGCCAAGGCCAAAGCGGCCCTCACCCCAACCCCTCTCCCGTGAACGGGAGAGGGGCTAAAGCGGTAGTGCCGAGCCATGCTCGGCAGGGGGCTTTACCGGCCAAGGTCAAAAGCTACCCCTCCCCAACCCTCCCCTTGGCTGCGCCAAAGGGAGGGGGCTAAAGCGGTAGTGCCGAGCCATGCTCGGCAGGGGCTTTACCGGCCAAGGTCAAAAGCTACCCCTCCCCAACCCTCCCCTTGGCTGCGCCAAAGGGAGGGGGCTTAAGCGGTAGTGCCGAGCCATGCTCGGCAGGGGCTTTACCAGCCAAGGCCAAAGCGGCCCTCACCACAACCCCTCTCCCGTGAACGGGAGAGGGGCTTAAGCGGTAGTGCCGAGCCATGCTCGGCGGGGCTTTATCGGCCAAGGCCAAAAGCTACCCCTCCCCAACCCTCCCCTTGGCCTGCGGCCAAAGGGAGGGGGCAGATGCGTGGTGCCGAGCCATGCTCGGCAGGGGGCAAAAGCACCCCGATCGGGGCACATTCCCACCCCAAAGCCGCCCGGAACACGGAAACCGATTTCCGCCTGCGCGCCGCTACCCCCATAATGACCAGTCCAACCCCGCCTACGAGGCTCTCCTGCATGGCTCGCATCATCGCCATCGCCAACCAGAAAGGCGGCGTCGGCAAGACCACCACGGCCGTCAATCTGGCTGCTTCCCTTGCCGCCGCACCCAAGCGTGTGCTGCTGGTCGACCTGGACTCGCAGGGCAACGCGACCATGGGCAGCGGCGTGGACAAGCGTGAAGTCGCGGCGTCCACCTGCGACCTGCTGCTGGGCGAGAACACCGCCGCCGAAGTGCGCGTGGCCACGCCGGAAGGCTTTGACCTGCTGCCAGGCAACATCGACCTGACCGCCGCCGAGATCCAGCTGATGGACCAGGGCGAGCGCGAGCAGCGGCTGAAGCGCGCGCTGGCGCCTATCCGCGATGAATACGACTACATCCTGATCGACTGCCCGCCGGCGTTGTCGCTGCTGACGCTGAACGCGCTGGCCGCCGCTGACTCGGTGATCGTGCCGATGCAGTGCGAGTACTACGCGCTGGAAGGCCTCAGCGCCCTGGTCGAAACCATCGACGCATTGAAGATCAACCTCAACCCGGCGCTGGAAATCGAAGGCGTGCTGCGCACCATGTTCGACGTGCGCAACAACCTGGCCAATGCCGTGTCCGCGCAGCTCACCGAATACTTCGGCGACCGCGTGTTCCGTACCATCGTGCCGCGCAACGTACGCCTGGCCGAGGCGCCCAGCCATGGCCAGAGCATCGTCGGTTACGACCGCGCCTCGCGTGGCGGCGTGGCCTACCTGGGCCTGGCGGGCGAGATCATCCGCCGCAACAGTGAACGCAAGCAGCCCTCCCGGGCCGTGGAGGCTGTCTGATGAGTGCAGCAAAAAAGCGCGGCCTTGGCCGTGGTCTTGATGCCCTGCTGGGCCCCAAGGGTGCGGTAACCCCGGTTACCGTCGCCGCCGTCGCCGAGCCGCAACCCGGCGAAGTGCTGCGCAAGCTGCCCATCGACCAGCTGCAGCCCGGCAAGTACCAGCCGCGCCGCGACATGGACGAGTCCAAGCTGGCCGAGCTGTCCGAGTCGATCAAGGCGCAGGGCATCATCCAGCCGATCCTGGTGCGCCAGATCGCCGGCGGCAACTACGAAATCATCGCCGGTGAACGCCGTTGGCGCGCCTCGCGCTTGGCCGGGCTGGACGAAGTGCCGGTGGTGGTGCGCGAGCTGGAAGACCGCACCGTCATCGCGATGGCGCTGATCGAGAACATCCAGCGCGAAGACCTCAACCCGCTGGAAGAAGCCGAAGCGCTGGCGCGGCTGGTCAGCGAGTTCTCGCTGACCCATGCCGAAGCCGCGCAGGCGGTGGGCCGTTCGCGCGCCTCGGTGTCCAACCTGCTGCGCCTGATCGATCTGCCGATCGGTGTGCGCGTGCTGCTGGAAACCCGCCGGCTGGAAATGGGCCATGCCCGCGCGCTGCTGACGCTGGCGCCGGAACTGGCTACCAAGCTGGCCGAAGAAGCCGCCGAGCAGGGCTGGTCGGTTCGTGAAGTCGAGCACCGCGCCCAGCAGTTTGCCGCCGGCAAGGTGCCGGGTGCCCGCAAGGCCAAGCCGGCGCCGAGCGCGCCGCAGGCCGATATCGCATCGCTGGAAACCGAGCTGTCCGAGTCGCTGGGCGCGAAAGTGGCGATCAGCCACGGCCGTGGCGGCAAGGGCAAGTTGGTCATCCACTACACCGATCTGGACACGCTGGACGGCGTGCTGGAGCGGCTGCGCACGCGCCAGCAAGGCTGACGTTCCTGTTCCCCACCGAGGTGCAAGCAAGGCAATGAACCCCTCCAAGGTCGATCGCAATCATCTGTTGCGTCTGACCGACCTGCCGAATGTCGGGCCGGCCTGTGAAAAGGATCTCCGTCTGATCGGGATCCGGGTACCCGCGCACCTGCGCGGGCGTGATCCCTACGATATGTACGCCCAGCTCTGCCTGAAGACCGGCGTGGTGCACGACCCCTGCGTGATCGACGTGTTCCTGTCCGTCGTCCGCTTCCTGGGTGGCGAAGCGCCGCAGCCGTGGTGGGCCTATAGCAAGGAGCGCAAGGCCACCCTGGCGCGGGAGCCGATGACGCTATGACGGTACTGGTCACCGGCGCGGCCGGCTTCATTGGTGCCTATACCTGCCAGGCCCTGGCGGCGCGCGGCGAGCGCGTGGTGGGGCTGGACAACTTCAACGACTACTACGACCCGCAGCTCAAGCGCGATCGGGTAGCCGCGCTGTGCCCGCAGCTGGATCTGCGCGTGCTCGACCTCACCGACCGCGATGGCCTGGCCGCGCTGTTCGATGAAATCCAGCCGACCCAGGTGATCCACCTGGCCGCGCAGGCCGGCGTGCGCTATTCGCTGGAAAACCCGCACGCCTACGTCGACAGCAACCTGGTTGGCTTCGTCAACATGCTGGAGCTGTGCCGCCACCGCGGCGTGCAGCACCTGGTGTATGCATCCAGCAGCTCGGTGTATGGCAACTCGGCCACGCCGCCGTTCTCCGAAGACCAGCGCGTGGACCAGCCGCGCTCGCTGTACGCGGCCACCAAGGCCGCCAACGAGTTGATGGCCTATACCTATGCGCAGCTATACGGCCTGAAGGCCACCGGCCTGCGCTTTTTCACCGTCTATGGCCCGTGGGGCCGGCCGGACATGGCGCCGCTGCTGTTCGCGCGCGCGGTGCTGGCCGGGCGCAGCATCGATGTGTTCAACAACGGCCACATGCGGCGCGACTTCACACATGTTTCCGACATCGTCGCCGGTATCCTCGGGGCGCTGTCGCATCCCTCCGTCCAGGCCACACCCCACCAGGTGTTCAACCTGGGCAACCACACCCCGGTGGAACTGGAATACTTCATCGACGTGATCGCCTCGGCCGCGGGGCTCCCGGTGCACAAGGTCTACAAGCCGATGCAGCCGGGCGACATGGTGGAAACCATGGCCGACACCGCGCGCGCCCAGGCGGCGTTCGGCTATGCGCCGAGCACGCCGATCGAAGCCGGCCTGCCGCCGGTGGTGGAGTGGTGCCGTGGATATTTCGGACCGCGTGCCTGATTTCATGTTCCGCTAATACGCGAACAGGAAAATGCGCGGTCTTCCTGAATACGTAAAGCAACCGGAACCGCGTCATGAACCAGCCTGCCCTCTCGGTCGTCGTGCCAGTCTTCAACGAACGCGACAATGTCACGCCGCTGGTCAACGAAATCACCGCCGCCCTGCGCGGCCAGATCGACTTCGAGATCGTCTACGTCGACGACAACTCCAAGGACGACAGCCTGCAGGTACTGCAGGCACTGAAGGCCACCAACCCGGAACTGCGGGTGCTGCACCACGTCAGCCAGAGCGGCCAGAGCACGGCCGTGCGCACCGGGGTGAAGGCGGCGCGCGCGCCGTGGATCGCGACCCTGGACGGCGACGGCCAGAACGACCCGGCCGATATTCCCAAGCTGCTGGCCGCACGCGCCAAGGCCGATGCACAGGTGCGGCTGTTTGCCGGCTGGCGCGTCAACCGCCAGGACTCGGGCAGCAAGCGCTGGGCCAGCAAGTGGGCCAACGCCATCCGCGCACGCATGCTGCGCGATGACACCCCGGACACCGGCTGCGGCATCAAGCTGTTCGAGCGTGCGGCCTTCCTCGACCTGCCGTATTTCGACCACATGCATCGCTACCTGCCGGCGCTGATGCAGCGCGCCGGCTGGAAGACGGTCAGCGTGCCGGTCAACCATCGCCACCGCACCGCCGGCGTGTCCAAGTACAACAACCTGGGCCGCGCGCTGGTGGGCATCCGCGACCTGCGTGGCGTGGCCTGGTTGATCACCCGTTCCAAGCGCACCGCGGTGGAAGAGGTCTGAGCATGGAGTTCATGAACCAACCGCTGGCCTGGCTGGAGTGGACCGGCGTGCATATGTCGCCATGGAAGCTGATCGGCCTGACCGGCGCGCTGATGTTCGGCGGCCGCTGGCTGGTGCAGTTCGTCGCCTCGCGCCGCGCCGGCAAGCCGGTGATCCCGCGCCTGTTCTGGTACATGAGCGTGCTCGGCAGCCTGATGACGCTGAGCTACTTTCTGTTCTCGTCCAAGCAGGATGCGGTGGGCGTGGTGCAGAACCTGTTCCCGGCCTTCACCGCGCTCTACAGCCTGCACCTGGACATCAAGCACCGCGGCTGGCAGCGCGACAAGGCCGGTCACTGAGCGGGCAACTATGCCCAAATCCGGCGGTTTGCCGCCCGAATCCGTCTAGGTGGGGCGACAGCTTCAATGCGATGATCGGGGATACCTGAACCATCTGGGGAATCCTGACCGTGAAATCGCCGTTGACCGTTGCCTTGCTGCTCACCCTTGGCCTCAGCGCCACGCCCGCCTTTGCCGCTGCCCCATCGGCGCCGGCCACCCTGGCCACGCAGAGCGTGGACGACCAGTTCAAGGCGATCTACGAGAAGGAGTGGGCCTGGCGCCAGACCGGCGGCGGTGAAGCCAGCGAGGACAGCGACGCACCGGCCAGCAGCACCAAGTTGCCGGATGTGGGCGCCGCCGCCCAGCAGGCGCGGTTGAAGGTTTGGGACGACGTGCTGGCCCAGCTCGAGGCCATCGACCCGGCCAAGCTGTCGGCCGAAAACCAGGTCAACTACGCCATCTACAAGTACCAGGTGCAGAGCCTGGCCGAGGAAGTGCGCCTGCGCAGCTACGAGATGCCGTTCAACTCGGACTCTTCGTTCTGGTCCAACCTCAGCTTCATGGCCCGGCGCGAGATGAAGACCGCGCAGGACTACCGCAACTACATCGCGCGCCTGAATGATGTGCCGCGCTACTTCGACCAGCAGATGGACAATATGCGCGCCGGTTTGGCGCGTGGCTTCAGCGTGCCGCGTGCGGTGCTGGAAGGCCGTGATGTCTCCATCTCGACCGTGGCCGAACTGAAGGACCCGACCGAGTCGCCGCTGTACGAGCCGCTGAAGAAGCTGCCCAACAGCATCCCGGCGGCCGAGCAGGCCAAGCTGCAGGCGGAAGCCAGGCAGGCCATCAGCGGCAGCGTGGTGCCGGCCTTCGGCAAGCTGCTGACCTTCTACCGCCAGGAATATGTGCCGCAGTCGCGCACCACCCTGGCAGCCGAGGCGATGCCCGGTGGCAAGGAGTTCTACCAGGCGCAGATCCGCGAATACGTCACCCTGGACCTGAGCCCGCAGCAGATCCATGCGCAGGGCCTGTCCGAGGTCAACCGCATCCAGCACGAAATGAACGCCATCATCGACAAGGTGGGCTTCAAGGGTAAGAGCGAGCAGACCCGCTTTGCCGACTTCCTGGAGTTCCTGCGCACCGACCCGCAGTTCTACGCCAAGACCCCCGACGAACTGCTGTGGCGTGCGGCGTGGATCTCCAAGCGCGTGGACGGCGTGATCGGCAAGTACATGACCTTGCCGCGCGCCCGCTTCACCATCGTGCCGGTGCCGCCGGACATCGCTCCGTTCTGGACCGCCGGCCGCGGCGGCATGGGCACCTACTGGCTCAATACCTACAACCTGCCGGCGCGCCCGCTGTACAACCTGCCGGCGTTGACCCTGCATGAGTCCGACCCCGGCCACGCCCTGCAGGGCGCACTGGCTGCCGAGCAGACCGGCCAGCCCGAGTTCCGCCGCAGCGCCTATATCTCGGCCTATGGCGAAGGCTGGGGCCTGTACACAGAGAAGCTCGGCGTCGACATGGGCATCTACCAGACCCCGTATGAAGACTTCGGCCGCCTGACCTATGAAATGTGGCGCGCCTGCCGCCTGGTGATCGATACCGGCGTGCACCACTACGGCTGGGACCGCGACCGCGCGATCGCCTACCTGCGTGACCACACCGCGCTCAGCGAGCACGAAGTGACCACCGAAGTGGATCGCTATATCTCCTGGCCGGGCCAGGCCCTGAGCTACAAGCTGGGCGAGATCACCATCGTCAAGCTGCGCGAGAAGGCCGAGAAGGAACTGGGCGACAAGTTCGACATCAAGGGCTTCCATGATGCCGTGCTCAAGCAGGGCTCGGTGCCGCTGCCAGTGTTGGAGCAGCAGATCAACGCTTATATCGCCGAGCGCAAGGCGGCGAAGTAAAGCCTTGCCCCCTCCCTTGCGCAACGCGCAGGGGAGGGTCGGGGAGGAGTGCTCTTGGCCGAAATCCCAGGCGATAAGCCAAAGCCAAAGCCACCCCTCTCCCCAACCCCTCTCCCGCAAGGGGAGAGGGGCTACAGCTGCAATTACAGAGGGTGCTTGCGCTCGCAGCGTTCTAAAGCCCCTCTCCCCTTGCGGGAGAGGGGTTGGGGAGAGGGGGAGCACCGCAGGTGCAACCGCAACAAACAAAGCCCCCCTCTAAGCCTCCCCCTTGGCTATGCCAAAAGGGGAGGGGCAACAGCGCACAGCTGAACCCCCGCCTCCGAACTGCGATTGTGTAACCCCGCAAGCACCGGCTAGGCTGCCCCAATGCTGCAATCCCTGCGCCACCGTCGCCTCCACCTGCTGCGCCTGCTGATGCTGGCGCTGGTCGGCATTGGCGTATTCGGCACCTCGCTGGCCGCAGCACTGACCGACATCCACATGCTGGCGCACACCGACATCGGTGCCGACGTGCATGAGCACGACGACAGCAAGCTGGCCATGGCCCCGGATGCCGAAGACAGCGCCAATGCGCTGCTGCACGCGCTGGTGCATTGCGTGGACTGCCACGGCCACGGCGGCGTGCTGCCCACCGTCACCCCTGCCTGGACCGTGGCGTCACCGCCCGCACAGCAGGCCGTGGCCATCCTCGGCACGCAAGCGGTCACGCACCCGACCGAAAGCCTGTTCCGCCCCCCGATAGCTGTCTGACGTCCCGGCCCCTTGGCCGGTCCCCACGTCTGAACCTGCTATCTGGAGAAACCAATGTGGATGCGCCTGGCGGCGGTTGTCGCCTTTGCGCTGGTGCCCCGCGCGTATGCGCAGGCGCCAGTGCCTGCTGTGCCGTTGACGCTGGACGATGCCATCGTCCGTGTTGCCCTTGATCACCCCGAGCTGCGCCTGATCGATGCGCAGCGGCCTGTACTTGAAGCCCGTCGTGATGCGGCCCTGCTGCGCCCGCCGATGCAGCTGGGCGTGGAACTGGAGAACCTGCTCGGCAGCGGTGATACCCGCGGCGTGCAGGGCGCCGAGGCGACCGTCAGCCTGTCCGGTGTGCTGGAACGCGGCGACAAACTCGATGCGCGCCGCATGCTGGCCCAGGCCAATATCGACGCGTTGGCCCCGCAACGCGCCACCGCCAGGCTGGATCTGCTTGCCGAGACTGCGCGCCGCTACCTCGCCGTAGCGCAGGCGCAATCAGCGCTGCAGATCGCCAATACCGATATCGAGCAGCGCCGCCGCGCCGTTGCTGCCGCGCGCCTGCGCCTGCAGGCCGGCGCCTCGCCGGAGTCGGTGCTGTTCACTGCGCAGGCAATGCTGGCGCAGGCGGAACTGGATCGCGATCGTGCCATCGAAGAAGCCAGCGCAGCACGGCTGTCGCTGGCCGCGCTGTGGGGTGCGCGTACGCCTGACTTCAAGGCGGTGAGTGGAGATGCGCTGCAACTGCCGGCACTGCGTGATTTCGCATCACTCAATGACGATCTGCAACGCGCACCGGAGCTGGCCGAACTGCTGGGCGAGCAGCGCATCCGCGAGGCCCAGCTGCAGCTGGTGCGCACCCGCAGCCGTCCGGATTGGAACTGGCAGGTGGGCGTGCGTAACAGCCGCGCCGACAACGCCACCTCGCTGGTCGGCGGCTTCAGCATTCCGCTGGGCAGCGCCCGCCGCGCCGCCCCGGAAATCCGCGAGGCCGAAGCCGATCTCGCCCTGCTGCCGTATCAACGCCAGGCCCGCCAGCAGCAGCTGTACGCCACCCTGGCCGAGGCGCACGGGCGTTATGTCACCGCACGCCTGGAAGTGCAGCGCATGCAGGCTGACGTGCTGCCGCAACTGCAGAAGGCCGAGCGCGCTGCCGAGCAGGCATGGCGCGCCGGTGCCGCCAGCTACATGGAGTGGGCGCAGCTGCAGGCCATGCGCATTGAGTCGCGCCAGCGCCAGTTGGACGCCGCCATCGCCGCACAGACCGCGCTGATCGAGATCCAGCGCCTCACCGGCCAGGGAATGCTGGCCACCGATGCAACCGTTGCCGTGGAGAACGCAGGATGAGCCGTCCGATCAATGTTGTCGCTGCCGGCGTGCTGGCAATGAGCCTGTTGCTGGTCGGCTGCGGTACCAAGCCGGCGCCTGAGGCCAGCGCTGGCGCCGCAGAAGAAGCGGGCCACGATCACGATGAAGAAAAGGCCGGCGAAGCAGACGCTCACGCCCATGAGGCGGGCGAGGAAGCGGACGCCGACCGCACCACCATCAAGGCCGCGATGGCCGAGCAGGCCGGCATCCGCAGCGCCGCCGCGCAGGCCGGCACCATCGCCGACGAGCATGAGGTGCAGGGCCTGCTGACGCCGGTGGATGGGCGGGTGGCGCAGGTGATGGCGCGCTTCCCCGGCCCGATCCGTTCGCTGCGGGCCAATGTGGGCGATCGCGTCAGCGCCGGCCAGACCCTGGCCAGCATCGACAGCAATCTCAGCCTGACCACCTACAGCATCAGCGCGCCGATCAGCGGCGTGGTGCTGTCGCGGCAGGCGCAGGTGGGTGCGGTGGCAGGCGAGGGCACACCGCTGTTCGAGATCGGCGACCTGTCCGAGCTGTGGGTGGACCTGCATATCTTCGGCAACGACACCCAGCACATCACCGCCGGCGTGCCGGTCACGGTCACCCGCATGACCGATGGCGTCAGCCAGAGCACCACGCTGGAGCGCGTGCTGCCCGGCACCGCCACTGCAAGCCAGAGCACCGTGGCCCGTGCCAGCGTGCGCAATGACGATGGCCTGTGGCGGCCCGGTGCGGCGGTGAAGGCGCGCATCGTGGTGGCAATGCAGCCGGCGGCGGTGGTCGTGCCACTCACTGCGCTGCAGACCATGGAAGGCCGCGAGGTGGTGTTCGTACGTGACGGCGATACCTATACCGCGCGCCCGGTGGTGCTGGGCGCACGCGATGCCGGCAAGGTCGAGGTCAAGGACGGCCTGCGCGTTGGCGAGCAGGTCGTGGTCGAGCAGAGCTATGTGGTCAAGGCCGACATCGGCAAGGCGGGGGCCGCGCATGAACATTGATCATCGTCGCTTCCAACGCGGAGGGTGCCGCCATGCTTGAGCGCATCATCCGCAGCGCCATCGCCCATCGCTGGATGATGATGGTGCTTACCCTGGCCTTGATCGCGATTGGCAGCTGGAGCTTTACCCGCCTGTCCATCGATGCCACGCCCGACATCACCAACGTCCAGGTACAGATCAACACCGCCGCCGATGGCTATTCGCCGCTGGAGACGGAACAGCGCATCACCTATCCGGTGGAAACCGTGATGGCCGGCCTGCCAAAGCTCGAACAGGTGCGTTCGCTGTCGCGCTACGGCCTGTCGCAGGTGACGGTGGTGTTCAAGGACGGCACCGACCTGTACTTCGCGCGCCAGCAGGTGGCCGAACGCCTGCAGCAGGTGAAGTCGCAGCTGCCCGATGGTTTGGATCCGCAGCTGGGGCCGATTGCCACCGGTCTGGGCGAGATCTTCATGTACACCATCGACGCCGATCCCAAGGCACGCAAACCCGATGGCTCGCCCTATACCGCCACCGACCTGCGCACCCTGCAGGACTGGGTAGTGCGGCCACAGCTGCGCAATGTGCCCGGCGTCACCGAGGTCAACACGATTGGTGGCTATCAGCGGCAGATCCATATCACCCCGGATCCGGCCAAGCTGCGGGCGCTGGGCTTCACCCTGGATGATGTCGCCGAAGCGGTGGAAGGCAACAACCAGAACATCGGTGCCGGTTACATCGAGCGTAACGGCCAACAGTTCCTGGTGCGCGTACCCGGGCAGGTGGCCGGTTTGGAGGAAATCGGCAACATCGTGCTGGCCCGCCGCGAAGGCGTGCCCATCCATGTGCATGACGTGGCCGACGTGGCCGAGGGACCGGAACTGCGCAGCGGTGCCGCCACCCAGAACGGCCACGAGGTGGTGATGGGCACGGTGGTGATGCTGGTCGGCGCCAACAGCCGCGAGGTGGCACAAGCGGCCGCGGCCAAGCTGGAACAGGCGCAGCGCAGCCTGCCAGACGGCGTCACCGTCACCGCCAGCTACGACCGCACCGCGCTGGTCGACCGTACCATCCAGACCGTCGCCAAGAACCTGCTGGAAGGCGCGTTGCTGGTGATCGTGGTGTTGTTCCTGCTGCTGGGCAACTTCCGTGCGGCACTGATCACCGCCGCGGTGATTCCGCTGGCGATGCTGTTCACTCTGAGCGGCATGGCGCGCGGGGGCGTGTCCGCCAACCTGATGAGCCTTGGTGCACTGGATTTCGGCCTGATCGTCGATGGCGCGGTGATCATCATCGAGAACTGTCTGCGCCGCTTTGGCGAACGCACACACGCGCTGGGCCGGGCGATGACCCGCGAGGAACGCTTCGCCGAAACCGCCAGCGCCACCGCCGAAGTCATCCGCCCCAGCCTGTTCGGTCTGGGCATCATCACCGCGGTCTACCTGCCGATCTTCGCGCTGACCGGCGTCGAAGGAAAAATGTTCCACCCGATGGCGATCACCGTGGTGCTGGCGTTGAGCGGTGCGATGTTGCTGTCGTTGACCTTCGTGCCCGCGGCGATTGCGATGTTCCTCGGTGGCCGCGTGGAAGAGAAGGAGAACCGTCTGATGGCGTGGCTACGTGCGCGCTATGAGCCGTTGCTGGCCTGGGTGATGCGGCGCGGCCGCCTGGTGGTTGCCGCTGCGCTGCTGCTGGTGATTGGCTGCGGTGTATTGGCAACGCGGCTGGGCAGCGAGTTCGTGCCCAATCTCGACGAAGGCGATGTCGCCATGCACGCCATGCGCATCCCAGGCACCAGCCTCACCCAATCGGTGAACATGCAGAAACAGGTGGAAGCACGCCTGCAGCAGTTGCCGGAAGTCGAAAAGGTGTTCTCCAAGATCGGCACGCCGGAAGTCGCCTCCGACCCGATGCCGCCCTCGGTCGCGGATACTTTCATCATGATGAAGCCTCGCAAGCAGTGGCCGGACCCGCGCAAGCCGCGCGCACAGCTGCTGGCGGAGCTGGAAGCAGCGGTGGAGGAATTGCCAGGCAACAACTACGAGTTCACCCAGCCCATCCAGATGCGCATGAACGAGTTGATCTCGGGCGTGCGTGCCGACGTGGCGGTGATGCTGTTCGGCGACGACATGGAAACGCTGGCGCAGGTTGGCCAGCGCATTGTCGCGGTGGCCAACAAGGTGCCGGGTGCGGCCGATGTGCGGCTGGAGGAAACCAGTGGCTTGCCCTTGCTGACGGTTACGCCCAATCGTGCGGCCTTGGCTGGCTACGGGCTCAACCCGGGCCAGCTGCAGTCCACCGTTTCCACCGCGGTTGGCGGGCGCTTGGCCGGGCAATTGTTCGAAGGTGACCGTCGCTTCGATATCGTCGTACGCCTGCCGGAAACAATCCGCCAGGATCCGGCAGCACTGGCCGATCTGCCGGTGTCGCTGGAGCCAGCGCTGGCACAGGACAGTGCGGATGAATCCAGCCGTGCAGGTGGATGGCGCAGCGGCGATGCACGCACGGTTCCGTTGCGCGAGTTGGCGCGGATTGAAAGCAGTGAAGGCCCGAACCAGATCAACCGCGATAACGGCAAGCGCCGCATCGTGATTACTGCCAATGTGCGTGATCGCGACCTCGGTGGTTTTGTCAGCGAGCTGCAGCAGGCCATCGACACCCAGGTGAAGGTGCCGTCTGGTTATTGGGTGGAATACGGCGGCAGCTTCGAGCAGCTGATTTCGGCCAGCCAGCGTCTGGCGGTGGTGGTGCCGGTGACCTTGCTGCTGATCTTCGCCTTGTTGTTCTGGGCCTTCGGTTCGGCGCGTGATGCCAGCATCGTGTTCAGCGGTGTGCCCTTGGCTTTGACGGGTGGCGTATTGGCCTTGGCGCTGCGCGGCATTCCCTTGTCGATCTCGGCCGGCGTCGGTTTCATCGCGCTATCCGGTGTGGCGGTGCTCAACGGTCTGGTGATGATCAGCTTCATCCGTCACCTGCGCGAGCAGGGCCGCAGCCTGGATGTGGCGGTGCGCGAAGGTGCGCTCGGCCGTTTGCGACCGGTGCTGATGACCGCGTTGGTCGCATCGTTGGGCTTCGTACCGATGGCGTTCAATGTGGGTGCCGGTTCGGAAGTGCAGCGGCCGCTGGCAACGGTGGTGATCGGCGGCATTGTCTCGTCCACCCTGCTGACCTTGCTGGTATTGCCGGTGCTGTACCGTTGGCTGCATCGGAAGGGACAGTAATCAAAAGGCCTCCGTTCATGGAAGGGGTTGGGAAGCGTGAGCGGAGAGCGTAAGGGTGTAGCCCGGGTAAGCGCAGCGCACCCGGGACCCCCGCGCGAAGGGCTCCCGGGTGCGCTGCGCTTACCCGGGCTACGCGGCTTGGAGCCCTTGCTAGGCTTTGCTTGAAGCCCCTCTCCCGCTGGCGGGAGAGGGGTTGGGGTGAGGGCAGCTCTTCGCTGGCAAGGCCTTTGCCGAGCATGGCTCGGCACCGCCGCTGGCGGCTCGCTGATTTCTACCTGCCCTGGCGCATCAGCGCGATAATCCAACAAAACATTCCTGCGGAACCCCAATGAGCGACTGCTGCGGCTGCGGCAAAACCCTGGAAGTCGAGCGCATGCAGGCGCAGCAGCGCCGCGTGCTCTACCAGGTGCTGGCGATCAACCTGATCACCTTCGTGATGATGATGGCTGCCGCCTGGCATAGCGGTTCGGCCTCGCTGCTGTCTGGCAGCCTGGACAACCTCGGCGATGCCCTCACCTATGCGCTCAGCCTGGCCGTGGTCGGCGCAAGCCTCGCCGCCAAGGCGCGGGTGGCCATGCTCAAGGCGGTCTTCATCCTGGGCGCGGCAATCGCAGTGGCGGTGGGCATTGGCTGGAAGCTGGCCCATCCCCACCTGCCGCTGTTCGAGAGCATGGGCATCGCGGCCTTGCTCAATCTGGCCGCCAACCTGTACTGCCTGCGCCTGCTGTGGCCGTACCGGCAGGGTGACATCAACCTGGCCTCGGCCTGGGCCTGCTCGCTGAATGACGTCTACGAAGGTTCGGCGGTGATCCTGGCCGCGCTGGCGGTCTGGGCCTTCGGCGCCGGCTGGCCAGACCTGCTGATCGCCGTGGCCTTGTTGCTGCTGTTCCTGCGCTCGGCCTGGAAGGTGGCGCGGGCGGCCTGGCGGGAATTGGAGGCCGCCTGAATGGACCTGATGGCAGCCACTTCGTTGCTGATTTGCAAGCCAGCGCTGGTCTGGGCATAATACGCGGCTCGCTGTGTCCGGAATTCTCCGGATCGGTGGCCGGGAACACGTCATCTGGCCATCCTTGTCGGCGTAACCCTTTGATTCCCATGACGCGTGGCGGGTAACCGCCGGGGCCGCCGTCTTCCTGGCTAAGGAAGTCATCAACATTACCGAGGTGCGCAATGTCCCGCGTATGCCAAGTTTCCGGCAAGCGAGTGCAGACGGGTAACAACGTCTCGCACGCCAACAACAAGACCCGTCGTCGTTTCCAGCCGAACCTGCACGAGCGCCGTTTCTGGGTCGCCAGCGAAAACCGCTGGGTCAAGCTTCGTGTTTCCGCGCATGCACTGCGCACCATCGACAAGAACGGTATTGATTCCGTTCTGGCTGAGCTGCGTGCCCGCGGCGAAAAGGTCTGAGGAGTAAACGATCATGGCAGGTAAGCGCGATAAGGTCCGTATGATTTCCTCGGCCGGCACTGGCCACTTCTATACGACCGACAAGAACAAGAAGAACACCCCGGGGAAGATGGAATTCCTGAAGTACGATCCGGTTGTTCGCAAGCACGTGATGTACAAGGAAGGCAAGATCAAGTAATCCCTCCGGATTGTTTGAGCTGCTGTTCCACGCAGAACCCGCCGCAAGGCGGGTTTTGTGTTTCAGTGCCGTGAAAAAGTTCCCGGCCTGCCTGCATGAACACATGCAGCGGCAGCATCAGTGGGGTACATGTCATCGCCTACAATCGGACAGATGAGTGCAATCGATACGCCCACTGTGTGTGAAGTAGCCATCGTCGGCGGCGGTGCCGCCGGTGTGCTGGCCGCCATCGGTATCCTGCGTGGTGCATGCCAGCCGCTGCGGCTGTTGATGATCGAGCCGTCGTTGCCGCTGGCCCGTGGCGTGGCCTATGCCACCCCGCGCGAGGAGCATGTGCTGAACGTGCCCGCCGCGAAGATGAGCGGCTTTCATGAACAACCCGAGGATTTCCTCGATTACCTGAGCACTGTACCGGCCTTCGCAGGTGTCCCGCGGGAAACCCTGGCGGCGCAGTTTGTATCGCGCGGCCACTACGCCAATTACCTGCGCGAGCGTCTGCAGCAGGCGGTGGATACCAGCCCGGCACAGCTGGAAATCATTGCCGCGCGCGTGCAGGCCTTGCAGCCGGAAGTGGATGCGGTGCGCCTGCGGCTGGATTCGGGGCGCGAGGTGCAGGCTGGCAAGGTGATTCTTGCGGTCGGCAATGCGCTACGGCCCCTGCCGGCGCGTGGTGCCGGCAGCCTGCCCGAAGCCAAGCGCATCGAGGCCTGGGATTACGCGGCGCTGGCCAATATTTCCGCTGCTGCCGACGTGGCAATCATCGGTTCCGGCCTGAGCATGGCGGATGCGGTGGCCACGCTGCAGGCCAACGGCCACCGTGGGCGCATCCACGTGATGTCGCGGCATGCGCTGCTGCCGTTGCCGCATGCCAAGGGCGCCCCGGCGGACTACGATCCGGAGCCGCTGCTGGCGATGAACCTGCGCCAGCGCCTGCATGCCCTGCGCCAGCATGCCGCCGAGGCGGCCGCGCGGGGCATTCCATGGCAGAGCGTGATGGAGCGCATCCGGCCGCTGGGCCAGGCCCTGTGGCAAAGCCTGTCGGCCGACGACCAGCGGCGTTTCCTGCGCCATGTGGTGCGCTATTGGGACGTACACCGGCACCGTATCGCCGCCCCGCTGCATGCGCAGCTGCTGGACGTGCAGCAGCAGGGCCGTCTGCAGCTGCATCGCGGCCGCCTGGAGACCGCCGTGGCCGAAGGTGCGTGCGTGCGCCTGGCTGGGTTGGACCGCTGGCGCAGGCCGCTGCAGCTGGAAGTGCAATGCGTGATCAACGCCACCGGCGTGGAGATGCGTGCGCAGGCCATGCGCAACCCGCTGCTGCAGCAATTGCTCGGCAGTGGCGTGGGGCGGGCAGGACCGCATGGCATCGGCGTGGATACAGCACCGGATGGCAGCCTGGTCGATGCCGAGGGTGTGGCCGAGCCGCGCGTGCAGGTGATTGGCAGCCTGCGCATTGGCAGCCTGTGGGAAAGCCTGGCGATTCCTGATCTGCGTGGGCAGGCGGCGGCGCTGCAGGCTCCGTGCCGCTGACTTTTCCTGTTCCTCTTGCAAGGGTTGAGGCAATCTTTACTAAAAAAGAACGCCTTTGGCGTTCTTTTTTATCCAAGCCACGGGCTTGTTGATGGTGGCGATGTGGATCTGATGTCTGCTTCAGCTGTGCGGCGGTGCGCGCGAGGGGGTGGGCATGATCAGAGGTGTCTCGTAGGGCTGATTCCAAGGCCGTTCCGAAGGTTTGTAATCGGCCATGGATAGCGCTGGTTGGGTGCTGTTGGTGTTCGCCCAATACCAGCGACCAGTATTCGGAAGACCTTTGATGGATACGTTGGAAAAATGAGCAGTGATCTGGCCGTGTTCTGTTGGCTCGGTGACAAGCTGCATATTGGCCAGGAACTGGCTTTCGATACGGCGTCCGGCGGCGTTGGTGGCTGGCGATACGACCATTTCTTTCATGTTGGTCTGCAGCAACGCTGAAAGCTCATCGGAAAGTTGTGCCCAGGGCGATATTTCGGTGACGTTGCCCGCGGCGTCTACTTTTATAAGGACCGGGATGGTTCCGGCATCTGCGCTCTGTCCTGCGGTTGCAAAGACCGGGTTGCTGAGCGCAAGCAGCGCAACAGTGGCCGCTGAAAGTAAGTTTGGCTTGCTAATCATGTGCTCCTCCAATCCATTCGGGGAACTGGCGTTTGCGGCTAGGGATTTTGCGCCCCCAGCCCGCCCAACCGTTTCATGAAAATATGAAAAAGTCAACTGGCGATGCAGTGCTGGTCGGTGGGTGGTAGTGGGGGCATTTCTATAAAATGGGCGCATGGATGTCTCCCACTTGCTCGACGGGCTGAATGCAGCCCAGCGCGAGGCCGTTTCCGCGCCTCCCGGTCACCACCTGATTCTTGCCGGCGCCGGTTCCGGCAAGACGCGTGTGCTTACCCACCGCATCGCCTGGCTCAACGAAGTCTGTGGCGTGCCTACCCACGGCATCTTCGCGGTCACCTTCACCAACAAGGCCGCAGGCGAGATGCGCCATCGCATCGACGCGCAGCTGGCCAACGGCAGCCGCGGCATGTGGATTGGTACCTTCCACGGCCTGGCCCACCGCTTGCTGCGTCTGCACTGGGCCGAGGCCAAGCTGCCCGAAGCCTTCCAGGTGATGGATTCGGACGACCAGCTGCGCCTGGTCAAGCGCGTGGTGCAGCAGTTGGAGCTGGACGACGGCAAGTATCCGCCCAAGCAGGTGATGTGGTGGATCAATACGCAGAAGGATGAAGGCCGCCGACCGCAGCACATCCAGCCCGAGCCGCATGACCAGTGGGGCGAGACCCTGCGCCAGGCCTATGCGGCCTACCAGGAGCGTTGTGATCGCGCCGGCCTGGTCGACTTCGCCGAGCTGCTGCTGCGCGCGCACGAGCTGCTGCGCGACAACCCGGCGCTGCTGGCGCACTACCGCGCCCGTTTCCGCGAAATCCTGGTGGACGAGTTCCAGGACACCAACGCCATCCAGTACGCCTTCGTGCGGGTACTGGCCGGCGACAGTGCGCATGTATTCGTGGTCGGTGACGATGACCAGGCCATCTACGGCTGGCGTGGGGCCAAGGTCGAGAACGTGCAGCGCTTCCTCAAGGATTTCCCGGGCGCGCAGACCATCCGCCTGGAGCAGAACTACCGCTCCAGTGCCAACATCCTTGGCGCCGCCAACGCGGTGATCGCGCACAACCCGGACCGCATCGGCAAACAGTTGTGGACCGACAGCGGCGACGGCGATCCGATCGACCTGTTCGCCGCCTACAACGAAATGGATGAGGCGCGTTACCTGGTCGAGCGCGCGCGCCAGTGGGTGCGTGATGGCGGCAGCTATGGCGATATCGCCGTGCTTTACCGCAGCAACGCACAGTCGCGTGCCTTCGAAGAAGCGCTGCTCAGCGAGCAGGTGCCGTACCGCGTCTATGGCGGCATGCGCTTCTTCGAGCGTGCCGAAATCAAGGATGCGCTGGCCTACCTGCGCTTGATGACCAACCGCAACGACGATGCCGCGTTCGAGCGTGCGGTCAATACGCCGACGCGTGGCATCGGCGAGCGCACGCTGGACGAAGTGCGGCGCATCGCGCGCCAGCAGGCGCTGTCGCTGTGGGAGGCGGCGATGCTGGCCACGCAGGGCAATGACCTGACTTCGCGGGCAAAGAATGCACTGGCCGGCTTCCTCAACCTGGTCCAGCAGATCACGGTGGAAACCGCTGAGATGGACCTGGCCGAGCGCATCGAGCATGTGCTGTCGCGCTCGGCGCTGCGTGAGCATTGGGGCAAGGAAAGCCGCAACGCCCTGGATTCGGAATCCCGCATCGACAACCTGGACGAACTGATCTCGGTGGCCTCGCGCTTCGTGCGTCGCGAAGACGACATCGAAGAAGGTGCCGAGGACATGACCGAGCTGGTGGCGTTCCTGTCCTATGCCTCGCTGGAAGCCGGCGAAGGCCAGGCGCAGGCCGGCGAGGAAGGCGTGCAGCTGATGACGCTGCACTCGGCCAAGGGCCTGGAGTTCCCGCTGGTGTTCCTGGCGGGCATGGAAGAAGGCTTGTTTCCCAGTGCGCGTTCGCTGGAAGAAAGCGGCCGCCTGGAAGAAGAGCGCCGTCTGGCCTATGTCGGCATCACCCGTGCGCGGCAGAAGCTGGTACTCGGCTATGCCGAATCGCGCCGCATCCATGGTCAGGACAATTACAGTCTGCCGTCACGCTTCCTGCGTGAGATCCCGCGCGAGCTGCTGAACGAGGTTCGCCCCAAGGTGCAGGTCTCGCGCCCGGCCTCGCTCGGCGCAAACCGGGTGATGGGCGGCCACGCCAATATCGAAGCGCCGCCGATCAAGCTCGGTGCCTTGGTAAATCATCCCAAGTTTGGCGAAGGCATGGTCACCGACTACGAGGGCAACGGCCAGCACGCACGCGTGCAGGTCGAGTTCGCCGACGCCGGCAGCAAGTGGTTGGTGATGGCGTATGCGAATCTGACGGTGATCTGATCAAGCAGTGAGCCACGTAGCCCGGGTAAGCGCAGCGCACCCGGGGAGTGGCGCGCGCATGAGCCCCTGCGAGACCGCTTGCCGAGCATGGCTCGGCACTACGGTTGGGTAGCGTGATTCCGCAGCTGTTCCCAATCCAGATCGAACTTGGCCAGGTATTTGCGCAGGCGGTCGGCGTCGTTGGTGCTGGTGCGTTGCGTGCGTGATACCGCGAACAGTTCGCGGCCAGCAGCTGACAGGGTTTTCGAGCGCAGGCAGACGCGTACCACTTCTTCCAGTTGCACGCGGTCGAAGCGGTCCAGTTGGTTTGCGGCATCGCCGAGCAATGCCTGCAGTGGCGATGCATCATCGCCGCCATGCCATTGCGTGCGCAGGCGATTGATCTCCTCATCGACGCCGTCGGTCTGGATGCGGCCGGCATTCGCCAGCGTCGCCATGCGCACCACGCTGGCACCCAGGTCGCGGAAGTTGCCGCGCCATGCGGCTTCGCTGCTGGTGGCGAAATTCAGATAGCGGCTACGCGCCTCGGCGTTGAAGCGCACGCGTTCGTGCTGCTCGCGTGACCAGCGCTCCAGTTCAAACTCGAGGTTGGGTTCGATGTCTTCGCTGCGCTCGGCCAGACCCGGCAGTTGATAGGTCCACAGGTTCAGGCGCGCCAGCAGATCCTCGCGGAAGCGGCCCAGTCGTACGTCCTGCTGCAGATCGCGGTTGGTGCCGGCAATCAGCTGGAAGTCGCTTTCCACCTCGCGATCGCTGCCAACTGGCAGGAAGTGCCTTTCCTCCAGGGCGCGCAGCAGCATGGCCTGTTCGTCCGCACCCAGCTCGCTGATCTCGTCGAGGAACAGCAGGCCCTGGTGGGCCGAGCGCAGCAGGCCGGCGCGGTCACTGCTGGCGCCGGTGTAAGCGCCCTTGGTATGGCCGAACAAGGTGCTCATCGCGCCGTCGCCGCGCAGGGTGGCGCAGTTCACCTCGACGAAGCGACCCGGCAGCTGGTGCTTGAGCTTCTTCAGCTCGAATACGCGCTTGGCCAACTGGCTCTTGCCGGCACCGGTGGGGCCGGTCAGCAGCATCGGCGCGCGCGAGCGCGTGGCTACTTTCTCGATCTGCTCGATCATCCGGTTGAAGGCCGGGTTGCGGGTGGCGATGCCGCTCTTGAGCAGGTCGCGGTCCTGCAGCTGCTGTTGAGCGAAGCGCTGGGCGATGTGGTCGTAGCGCGACAGGTCCAGGTCGATCACGGTGTGGCTGCCGGGGTCGCCATTGCCTTGCTTGCGCGGCGGTGAGGTCTGCAGCAGGCGGCCGGGGAAGTGGCGGCTCTCGGTCAGCAGGAACCAGCAGATCTGGGTGACGTGGGTGCCGGTGGTGATGTGGACGTAGTAGTCCTCCTCGTCCGGCTGGAAGGGATAGGCCGCGAGAAAGTCATGCAGGCGTGCGTACACGCCTTCGAATTCCCAGGGATCGACCAGGTAAGTGTCGTGCAGGCGCAGCTCGGTACCGGGTGATACCAGTGCCAGATCTTCCTGCACCAGTTTGGCTAGCCGGCTGAAGCGGCGCTCGTCCAGCATCAGCTCGATGCGATCGGGCTGGAAGTCTTCATGCATGCCCAGGGCTACGGTGGGCCGCCATTTTTCCCAGCGACCGGGGCCGCTGCCCGAATCGAGCTGGGTGCCGAGCATGCCGAAGATGACCTGACGCTTGGACATATCTATTCCTATAAAAAGCGCGCTGAAAGTATACGTAAGTCCACAACGCGGATGCGCGAATCCTCTCCTGAGAATTAAAAATACCTTTGTGAATCAATGAATTGATCGAGGAATGAAAAAGTTGGCACGGCCATTGCGTTTATTGGGGCAAGACAAGCGGCGGGCAGTTCCCGCCAAGGAGTACGAAATGGCCAACGCAAACCTGTTTGCTTCCTTCTGCGGCGCCCTGCTGCCGAAGGCCACGGTCCGCAACGAAGCCGGTGGATCGGCCTATGCCCGTGACCCGCGTGCGGCCTTGGCTCTGTTCGCCGCCACCGGTTGCTTGAACAGCACCTTCTACGCCAGCGCCGATGCGCAACTGGAGCAGGTGCAGGCGCTGTGCAACGAGGTCGATGCCGGCTTCATTGCCCGCACGGCCGCTTATGCCCACGGCGTGGCGCATATGAAGGACGTGCCGGCGCTGCTGTTGGCAATGCTGAGCGTGCGTGATGGCGAGGCCTTTGCCGCGGCCTTCCCACATGTGATCGACAATGGCCGCATGCTGCGCACCTTCGTGCAGATCATGCGTAGCGGTAGGGTGGGCCGCCGTTCGCTGGGCTCGTTGCCGAAGCGCCTGCTGCGGCAGTGGCTGGAGCAGGCCTCGCCGAAGGCGATCATCCGCGCGGCGATCGGCAACCAGCCGTCGCTGGCCGATGTGATCCGCATGGTCCATCCCAAGCCGCAGGATGCCGCGCGTGAGGCGCTGTATGCCTGGGTGATCGGGCGGCCCTACGACGAAGCCTTGCTGCCAGCAGAGCTGCGTGCCTACGAGGCGTTCAAGCGCGATCCGCGCGGGATGCTGCCGGACCTGCCGTTCCAGTACTACAGCGCGCTGACATTGGATGCTGCGCAGTGGTCGGTACTGGCACGCAACTCGTCTTGGCAGCAGCTGCGGATGAACTTGAACACCTTTGCCCGTCACGGTGTGTTCGAGGAGCCGGCGATGGTGGCGGAAGTGGCAGCGAAGCTGCGGGACCCGCAGCAGATCGCCCGTTCGCGGGTGCTGCCCTACCAGCTGCTGATGGCCTACCACGCCGGTGCGGCGCTGCCGCGTCCGATCCTGGACGCGCTGCAGGACGCGATGGAAGTGGCGACCGCCTCGGTGCCGGCATTGCAGGGCAAGGTGGTGGTGGCGGTGGACGTTTCCGGTTCGATGCAGTGGCCGGTAACCGGCTATCGGAAGGGGGCAAGCTCGGCGGCGCGTTGCGTCGACGTGGCGGCCCTGATCGCGGCCTGTGTATTGCGCGGTCACCCGCAGGCGCAGGTGCTGCCGTTCGATACCGAGGTGCGTCCGCAGCAGCTGAACCCGCGCGACAGCGTGATGACCCTGGCACGGCAGCTGGCGATCAATGGTGGGGGCACGGCGGTAAGCGCGCCCTTGGCCTACTTGAACCGCAAGCGGGCGCAGGTGGATCTGCTGGTGCTGGTGTCGGACAACGAAAGCTGGCGTGACACCCGCGGCAGCCGTGAGACCGCAACCATGCGTGAGTGGGCCGCGCTGAAGGCGCGTTGCCCGCAGGCGCAGCTGGTCTGCATCGATCTGCAGCCGGTGGCCAGCAGCCAGACCGTTGAGCGCGAGGACGTGCTGCATATCGGCGGCTTCAGCGACGCGGTGTTCGAGCTGCTGGCCAATGCCAGCCTGCCGCCGGCACAGCGCCCGCGCTGGGTGGAGCGGATCGCAGCAATGGATTTGTAAGGGCGATACGGATGTCGCCGATGTGATGCCCGGCCGGCAATGGGGCCGGCCGGGCCTGGAGAATTCAGTTATGGGAGAAGGCGGATGCAGGCCTGACTACATTGGTTGTTCATTCCGGTTCGAATCCGGAAAGTCAGTCCAACCCTTGCCGTCTGCTCCCACCCCTTATGTCGGTCTGTACGAATGCCGATGGAACTACAGCCAAGCACGCTCCAGGTCGCGGGTTCGATTCCCGCCCGATGCCGCAAGGCATCGGTAGCTCAGTGGATAGAGCAGGATCGCCGCCTTGCCCTCGTGGCACAGCGGTGAAACGTTCCATCATTCTTGTCGTACTTGCCGGCACCTTGTTCGTATTACTTCGTGCTTCGGCATGAAAGCGTTTCAACGTCGGCATGCACGAATGCCGAAGGAACTACAGCCTCTTAAGCTCCGGGTCGCGGGTTCGAATCCCGCCCGTTGTGGAAACGCAGCGGTAGCTCAGTCTGGTTAGAGCAGGATGTTCCTTCAACCTTCGTCGTGCAGGCCGGCACCTTTTGCAGATGTTGCACGCGGTGAATGCAGGTGGAACTACATTGGAAGCCCTTCGGGGTCGGGTTCAAGTCCCGGCTGCCTTGCCAGACGCGTTCTGGTATTGCGGACAGTTCCACCCCCTTTGTCACCGCACCTTTGATTTGAAGATGACAGGAAAGCCATCAATGAACGACACCAATTACAACGTCATCCAGGAGCCGGGTGCGGCACCGATCAAGCTGTGGACGCGCGGCGTGCCCTTGGAAGACGAAGCCCGCGAGCAGCTGAAGAACATCGCGCGCCTGCCCTTCATCCACCAATGGGTGGCGGTGATGCCCGACGTCCACCTGGGCAAGGGCGCAACCGTAGGCTCGGTGGTACCGACCATCGGTGCCATTATTCCGGCTGCGGTTGGCGTGGATATCGGCTGCGGCATGATTGCCACCCGCACCACGTTGACCGCCAGCGACCTGCCCGACAACCTGTCGGCGCTGCGCAGCGCGATCGAACGCGCAGTGCCGCACGGCCGCAGCGTGACCCGTGGCGGCCGCGACAAGGGCAGCTGGGACACCGCGCCGGAGCTGGCGGTGGAAGGCTGGTCGCAGCTTGCTGCTGACTTCGCCCTGATCTGCGAGCGCCACCCCAAGCTGAAGAACACCAACAACCTCAAGCATCTGGGAACGCTGGGTACCGGCAACCACTTCGTCGAGGTGTGCCTGGATGAAGAGCAGCGCGTGTGGTTCATGCTGCACTCCGGTTCGCGTGGCGTCGGCAATGCCATCGGCACCTACTTCATCGAGCTGGCCAAGCAGGAAATGCGTCGCTGGATGATCAACCTGCCGGACCAGGACCTGGCATACCTGCCGGAAGGCAGCGCGCATTACGGCGACTACGTGTTCGCGGTGGATTGGGCACAGCGTTTCGCCCGCATCAACCGTGAGGTGATGATGCGCAACGTCGTGGCCGCCGCACGTACGGTGATCAGCAAGCCGTTCGAGGCGCAGGCCGAGGCGGTCAACTGCCACCACAACTACGTCAACCGCGAGCACCACTTCGGCAAGGATGTGCTGGTGACCCGCAAGGGCGCAGTGAGTGCGCGCAAGGGCGAGATGGGCATCATCCCGGGCAGCATGGGCGCCAAGAGCTTCATCGTGCGCGGGTTGGGCAACGAGGACAGCTTCCACAGCTGCAGCCACGGTGCCGGCCGCGTGATGAGCCGTACCAAGGCGCGCAAGCTGATCAGCGTGGATGACCACATCAAGGCCACCGCGCACGTGGAGTGCCGCAAGGACGCCGAGGTGGTGGATGAGTCACCGGCCGCCTACAAGCCGATCGAGGCGGTGATGGAGGCGCAGCGCGATCTGGTTGAAATCATGCATACCCTGCGTCAGGTGGTATGTGTGAAGGGATAAGGCAAGATGGCGCTCCACCGCGGTGGGGCGCCACAGGAAGGCAAGACAATGGAAATGATCGAGATAGATGGAAGCCAGGGCGGCGGGCAGTTGCTGCGCTCTGCGCTGAGCTTGAGCCTGTGCACCGGGATTGGCTTTGCCATGCAGGACATCCGTGCCAAGCGCTCACGGCCTGGCTTGATGCGCCAGCATTTGACCGCGGTCAACGCCGCGGCGCGGATCAGCAATGCACAGGTGGAAGGCGCTGCGCTGGGGGCGACCACGCTGCGTTTCGTGCCTGGCATCGTGCAGGCTGGCGACTACCACTTCGCCATCGGCAGCGCCGGCTCGGCGACGTTGGTGCTGCAGACAGTGCTGCCCGCGCTATGGCAAGCCTCCGCGCCATCACGTGTGCGCCTGGAAGGCGGTACGCACAACCCGATGGCACCGAGTGCCGACTTCATCCGCAGCTGCTATCTGCCGGCACTGGCGCGCATGGGCGTGCAGGCCGACTTGCAGCTGCATGTACCGGGCTTCCATCCGGCCGGTGGCGGCGTGCTGGAAGCGACGGTGCAGACGTGTGCGCAGCTGCAGCCACTCGAGCTAAGCGTGCGCGGGCCCTTGCAGGCGCTGGAAGCGCAGGTGCTGGTATCGGGCCTGCCCGCCGCCATCGGTCAGCGCGAGCTGGATGTGCTGGCCAAGCGCTTTGGGCTGGATGCCCATCCACGCCATGCGCGGGTGGTGCGGCCGGCGCTGGGGCCGGGCAATGTGGCTTCGATGACGGTGCAGCATGACCAGCATGTCGAGCACTTCGACAGTCATGGTGAGCGCGGGCTGGCTGCCGAGGATGTGGCGGGTCGGCTGGCCGATACCGTGCAGGCCTACCTGGAGGGCGGTGCCTGCGTGGGCGAGCACCTGTCCGACCAGTTGCTGTTGCCGATGGCGCTGGCCGGCGGCGGTCGCTTCACCACCGCCACGCTCAGCGACCACCTGCGCAGCAATGCGCGGCTGATCGAGAAGTTCCTGCCGGTGGAATTCGACTGGCAGCAGCGCGGACCACACTGGGAGGTATGGGTCAGCGCCTGATTGGCCCGGTTTGATTTGGCGCAAGGCATGGGGGCACCATCGGGTGTGCAATGGTGTCCCATCCCTTTCATCCAAGGAGAACTGCCATGTACAAGCGCATCCTGATCGCCACCGACGGTTCCGAGCTTGCCGCCAAGGGCTTGGCCAAGGGGCTGGAGCTAGCCGCCCAGCTGGGCGCACATGCCGACATCGTCACGGTTTCCGAGCCTTGGGCGGTGGGCATGTACGACGCCATGGGCTGGAGCGCCGGCTATGAGGCCAGTCCGGAATACAAGAAGGACCGTGAGGACGCCGCGCAGAAGATCCTGCAGCCGGCCTTGGCTGCAGCCCATGCGGCCGATATCGCCAACGTCCAGACCCACCATGTGCTGGACCGTTACGCCGCCGACGGCATCATCGATACCGCCAATGCCTGTGGCAGTGACTTGGTGGTGATGACCTCGCACGGCCGCCGCGGCATGACCCGGGTGCTGCTGGGCAGCCAGACCGCCGAAGTGCTGGCCCGCAGCACGGTACCGGTGCTGGTGATCCGCTGAGGCTCCGAGCTCCCTCCCTTTCACGCAGCGAAGGGGAGGGCTGAGGAGGGGCGCTTGGCTGGAACCACAAAACCCCAAAGCAAAACCACCCCCTCCCAACCTCCCCCTTGGCTACGCCAAAGGGGAGGGGCGAAGCTTGGCCCCTCCCTTTTGCCGAAGGCAAAGGGGAGGGTTGGGGAGGGGTGCTTTCCGCTGCCGCCCCAAAAGAAGCCAGCAGCCAGAATCAACAAAGCCCTCGATTCGAGGGCTTTCGGCTTTTGGCTCCCTCCCTTTCGCGGAGCGAAGGGGAGGGCTGGGGAGGGGTGCCTCCCGCTGTGGTCCCAAAGAAACCAGCAGCCAGAATCAACAAAGCCCTCGATTAGAGGGCTTTCGGCTTTTGGCTCCCTCCCTTGCGCGTAGCGCAGGGGAGGGTTGGGGAGGGGTGCTTCTTGAGCAAAGCCAAAGGCTCCCCTCATCCGCCCCTTCGGGGCACCTTCTCCCGCTTGCGGGAGAAGGGAGGTTTCAGGCCCAGCTTTGTCTACTGGCACCCGCCGGCAGCCGGATCACCAGCTATACAGCTTCCAGTACACCGGCTTGGTGCCGTCCTTGTCGCTGTCCATGCGGCCGTCGCCATCGCGGTCATACATGTAGAACGGGGCGCCACGGGACGGGGTGACCTTGACCATGCGCAGGGTGCCGCCGACCCGGTATTCCTCGACGGTATCGCCGTTGTCCATCGACTTGCGGGTGATGTCCGCACCTTTGACATCTACCGGCGGCGCGCCGTCGCCCAGGGTGGCGCAGCCAGCCAGGGCCAGCAGGGGGATCAGCAGCAAGGATTTCATGGTGGTGCTTCCTTCGGTGGGAATGGTCCGATTATGCCTGTCCACGTGCAGCAGCGGCCCGCCGCGTAGAATCAGCGCATGAGCAGATTAGTCCTTATTGACGGTTCCAGTTACCTGTACCGCGCGTTCCACGCGCTCCCGCCGCTGACCAACGCCAATGGCGAGCCCACCGGCGCGCTGTTCGGCGTGGTCAACATGCTGCGTTCCACGCTGAAGGAAAAGCCCGAATACGTCGCCTTCGTGGTGGATGCGCCGGGCAAGACCTTCCGCGATGACATGTACGCCGAGTACAAGGCCAACCGTCCGCCGATGCCCGACGACCTGCGCTCGCAGGTGCAGCCAATGTGCGACATCGTGCAGGCGCTGGGTATCGACATTCTGCGCGTGGACGGCGTGGAAGCCGATGACGTGATCGGCACCCTGGCCCTGGCCGGTGCCAAGGACGGCCTGGAGGTCACCATCTCCACCGGCGACAAAGATTTTGCCCAGCTGGTGCGCCCGGGCGTGGTGCTGGTCAATACCATGACCGGCAGCCGCACCGATTCGGACGCGGCGGTGATCGACAAGTTCGGCGTGCGTGCCGAGCAGATCGTCGATTACCTGGCGTTGATGGGCGACACCGTCGACAACGTGCCCGGCGTGGAGAAGTGCGGCCCCAAGACCGCTGCCAAGTGGCTGGCCGAGTACAACGACCTGGACGGCGTGATTGCCGCCGCCCCGACCATGAAGGGCAAGATCGGCGAGAACCTGCGCGCCGCGCTGCCGCGGCTGCCGCTGAACCGTGACCTGGTCACCATCCGCACCGATGTGCCGCTGCAACAGGGCCCGCGCGACCTGAAGCTGCGCGAACAGCACGTGGAGACGCTGCGCGAGCTGTATGCGCGTTACGGTTTCACCCAGGCCTTGCGTGAGCTGGGCGGCGTGGCGGCGCCGGACGTGGCCGCCGACAGCAAGCCCAGCCTGCGCGGCACCGCCGCCGGCTACGCCAAGGCAGCTGATAGCGAGCCGGTTGTTGGCCTTGACCCAGCGATGGCAGAAAAGGGTGAATACGAAACGGTATTCACCACCGAACAATTGCAGGCCTGGGTTGCGCGTCTGCAGGCTGCCGACGAATTCGCCTTCGATACCGAAACCGACGCGCTGGACGCGATGCGCGCCAACCTGGTCGGCATCAGCCTGGCGGTGGAGCCGGGCAAGGGCGCGTATATCCCGGTGGGCCACACCTATCCGGGTGCGCCCGAGCAGCTGCCCCTGCAGCAGGTGCTGGACGCGCTCAAGCCGCTGCTGGAGGACGCTGGCAAGAACAAGCTGGGCCAGCACGGCAAGTACGACATCCACGTGCTGCGCCGCCATGGCGTGGACGTGCAGGGCTATGCCGATGACACGATGCTGGAAAGCTTCGTGCTCAATTCCACCGCCACCCGCCATGACATGGACTCGCTGGCGCAGCGCTACCTCGGCTACACCACCACCAAGTTCGAGGACGTGGCCGGCAAGGGCGCCAAGCAGATCTCCTTTGCCCAGGTCGGCATCGACGAAGCCGCTGCCTACGCCGCCGAAGACGCCGACATCACCCTGCGCCTGCATCGCGTGCTGGCCCCGCAGCTGGCAGCGATACCGTCGCTGGAAAGCGTGTACCGCGACATCGAGATGCCGCTGGTGCCGGTGCTGGCGCGCATCGAGGCCAATGGCGTGCGCATCGACGCTGCCGAACTGAAGCGGCAGAGCAATGACCTGTCCGCGCGCATGCTGGCCGCGCAGCAGAAGGCCACCGAGCTGGCCGGGCATACCTTCAACCTGGATTCGCCCAAGCAGCTGCAGGCGGTGTTGTTCGACGAGCTTGGCCTGCCGGCGCTGGTGAAGACCCCCAAGGGCCAGCCCAGCACGAATGAAGAGGCGCTGGAGGCGATTGCCGAGCAGCACGAGCTGCCGCGCGTCATCCTCGAATACCGCGGCCTGACCAAGCTGCGCAGCACCTATACCGACAAGCTGCCGGAAATGGTCAACCCGGATACTGGCCGCGTGCACACCAGCTACCACCAGTCCGGTGCGGCGACCGGGCGGCTGTCCTCGTCCGACCCCAACCTGCAGAACATCCCGGTGCGTACCGAGGACGGCCGCCGCATCCGCAAGGCCTTTGTCGCCCCGCCTGGCCGCAAGCTGATGGCCTGCGATTACTCGCAGATCGAACTGCGGATCATGGCGCATCTGTCCGAAGACCCGGGTCTGGTGCGCGCATTCGAGCAGGGCGCCGACGTGCACTGCGCGACGGCGGCCGAAGTGTTCGGCCGCGCGCTGGACGAAGTGACGGCGAACGAGCGCCGCGCCGCCAAGGCGATCAACTTCGGCCTGATGTACGGCATGAGCGCCTTTGGTCTGGCCAAGAACCTCGGTATCGACCGCGGCCAGGCGCAGGATTATGTCGCGTTGTATTTCAGCCGCTATCCGGCGGTGCGTGACTTCATGGAGCGCATGCGTGCGCAGGCCCGCGAGCAGGGCTATGTGGAAACCCTGTTTGGCCGGCGCCTGTATCTGAATGACATCCACGCACGCAACCAGGGCCTGCGTGCCGGTGCCGAGCGTGCCGCCATCAATGCACCGATGCAGGGCACCGCGGCGGACATCATCAAGCGGGCGATGGTCAGCGTGGACGCCTGGCTGCAGGGGTACAGCGACCAGGCCAAGATGATCCTGCAGGTGCACGACGAACTGGTATTTGAAGCCGATGCCGCATTTATTGACACCTTGCGTACCGAAGTCGAGTCACGGATGGCGTCGGCGGCCACCTTGCGTGTACCCCTGGTAGTGGACACCGGAATCGGGGAAAACTGGGATGAGGCCCACTGATTTTCCAGTTTCTTAACGTTAATGCATCAGTTTATGAAACGGTGCGTCACGGCGCGCCGTATTCAAGAAAACCCGCTGTTTTTCGTGGATGAATCCCTCCTAAATATTTTTGGGAGAAAGACGGATTCTTCACGATTCATCAAGGTTGAAGGTGGTGATATAGCTCTCGACAGGCGCAACGTCTGTCGCGGATCTCTCCCATCCCCTGGAGCAGATCTCGGAGCGGGGATTCCTCCCCAAATGCCCGCTCCCCGGCCCCGTCGACCCCCCCCTGGTCGGCGGGGCTTCTTTTTTGTGGCAAATGACACCGATTGTGGCGACCTTGCGGCCGCCGCATTTGTCGCAGCATCTTTATCCGCGTTGGCAGAGGATGACCGCATCGGTTGATGGAGGGGAATCATGTCTGACCTGTTTGCACTGGCCATGCCGTGGTGGGAATTCATCCTGCGCGCAGTCATCGTCTATGTCGTGGTGCTGGCGATGGTGCGGGTGGCCGGCAAACGCGCACTGGGGCAATTCACACCCTTCGACATGTTGTTGCTGGTGCTGCTGGGCAATGCCGTGCAGAACGCCTTGCTGGGGCAGGACACGTCATTGGGCGGTGGCCTGCTGCTGGCGGCCACGCTGATCGTGCTGAATTACTTCGTGGGTTGGATCACCACCCGTAGCCCCATCGTCGAGCGGGTGATTGAAGGCGAGCCGGTGGTGCTGGCGCGTCACGGCCATGTATTGCAGAACGTGTTGCGCCGCGAGCTGGTAAGCAAGGCCGATTTTGCCAAGGCCATGCGCGACGCCGGTTGCGATGAGGTGGGCGAGGTTGACCTGGCCCTGCTGGAAACGAATGGCCACATCACCATCATCCTGAAGAAGGACAGGATGTAGTGCCGAGCCATGCTCGGCAGAGGCGTTACCGATAGAGCCCAACGGTGGTAGTGCCGAGCCATGCTCGGCAGAGGCTTTACCGATAGAGCTCATCGGTAGTATCGAGCCATGCTCGGCAGAGGCTTTATCAGCAATCCAGCTGCGCAGACATGGCGCACGCCACGAAAGCACGTGGCCTATCCGATCGCAGATACCACTTCCATTTGATTGCCGTTGGTTTCGCGGTTTGCGAGGGTTCCACGGTGCTGCTTGTCATGCCCTTGCCGAGCATGGCTCGGCACTACGGGCAGGGGGATTGCTTGTAAAGCTTTTGCCGAGCATGGCTCGGCACTACAAGTTGTGGTGCTGCTTGTAAGGCCCTTGTCGAGCATGGCTCGGCACTACAGCCAGTCGCGGGGGACCAGATACTCGGCCAGGCGTGCTTCATCGCTGCCGGTGTCCGGCTGATAGCCGTATTCCCAGCGTACGCGCGGTGGCAGGCTCATCAGGATGCTCTCGCTGCGGCCGCCGCTCTGCAGGCCAAACAGCGTGCCGCGGTCGTAGACCAGGTTGAACTCGACGTAGCGGCCGCGGCGATAGAGTTGGAACTCGCGCTCGCGCTCGCCGTACGGCGTGTCCTTGCGGCGCTCGACGATGGGCAGGTAGGCATCGAGGAAGCCATCGCCCACCGCCTGCATGTAAGCGAAGTCGGTTTCGAAATCGTGGTGCAGGTCATCGAAGAACAGACCACCGACGCCACGGGTCTCGTTGCGGTGCTTGAGGAAGAAATACTCATCGCACCAGCGCTTGTGCGCGGCGTAGCGGTCGGCGCCGTAAGGCGCGCACAGGTCATGCGCCACGCGGTGCCAATGCTGCACATCCTCGTCGAAGGGATAGAACGGGGTCAGGTCGAAACCGCCGCCAAACCAGGCAGCGACCTTGCGCCCATTCAACTCGGCCTGGAAGTAGCGCACATTGGCATGCGTGGTGGGCAGGTAGGGGTTGCTGGGGTGGAATACCAGCGACACGCCACAGGCCCGCCAGGACGCGCCAGCGAGCTCCGGCCGGTTGGCCGAGGCCGAGGGCGGCAGGCGGGTGCCGGCGACATCGGAGAAGCCAATGCCGGCCTGCTCGAACACCGCGCCATCGCGCAGGATGCGGGTGCGGCCGCCGCCACCTTCGGCACGCTGCCAGCGGTCTTCGTTGAAACGGGCCTGGCCGTCGGCCTGCTCGATGGCGGCGCAGATACGGTCCTGCAGGCCGGTGAGATAGTCGCGTACGCGGTCGAATTCGTTCATGTGCGTACTGTAGCGCAGCCGCGCTGACACGCCTGCTGCAGCGCCGGACATGCAGCGGGTTCAGCTGAAAATGCGGCGGATCTCCGGCCGGTACAGCTTGATGACCAGCCAACCGTGCAGCAGTGCGATCACCAGCGCGCTGCCGCAGGTGAGCAGCAACATGCTCCAGCGTCCTACCAGCAGTTGCACGCGCAGTTCGCGGCCCTGCTCCGATTGCAGGATGTCGGCGGGTATCACGCTCTGCAGGCCAAGCATCACCGCGTCCACCACTGGTATGACGGCCAGGTTGGCCACGGCGATCAGCACCAGCAACATGACAAAGCCGATGCGGCCCCATTCGCGGTGCTTGAGCAACCCCCAGGACACCACCAGCAGCCCCACCGACGCCAGCAGCATCAGCAGGCTCAGCAGTACGGCATGGCGGCCCAGCCAGAAGAACACCGCAGGTACCGGCAGGCCTTCGCCCTGCATCCAGCCGACGATGTCCAGGTGGCCCAGGCCCACCACCACCACGATCTGGCACAGGCACCACAGGATGGACAGCACCGCCATCAACAGCGAGAGCTTGGCGGTGGTATCGATGAAGCGGAGGGGGCTGTCGGGGCGGGAGTGGGTGGCAGTCACATTGGCTCGCAGGTCGGGCGGTGCCGAACTATCGCCTGAATCAGCCGGCCTGCCCAGCACGGTGCTGTAGCGCACGTGCGGCAGGCAGGATGTGCTGGGCGCTGAGCGGGGCCAGTTTCACTCCATGCGGTGGCTGCAGCGGGATCCAGGCCAGTTCGGCGATCTCGGCCTGCACGCGGGGTGTGCCGTCGCCCAACTGCACCAGAAACGCCTCACCCTGTACCCGGCGGCCGGGTTCGTTGACTGCATCGTTCTCGAACACGCCCAGGGCGATGGCGTGCTCCACATCCACGCCGATGTCCAGCTCCTCGCGCAGTTCGCGTGCCAGCGTCTGCAGGGCGTCTTCGCCCGCTTCGCGCTTGCCGCCGGGCTGGATGAAGGTATCCGAGCCGTGCTTGCGCACCACCAGCACGCGCTGCTGTGGATCAAGGATGACGGCGGTGACGATGCGGATGGGGGTGTCGGTGGTGGACATGTGCTTCCAGCGGGTGGGGTTCCTTGGCGGGCATGGTACTGGAGGCCTGGGTGGTGCTGGAGCAAAGGCAACAGCAACAGAAAGAGCAAGAGCACCCCTCCCCAACCCTCCCCTGCGCTACGCGCAAGGGAGGGGGCAGCTTGGCTCCCTCCCTTTGGCGCAGCCAAGGGGAGGGTTGGGGAGGGGTGCTCTTTGGCTTTACGCAAAAAAACACCGCACCCCACAAACAACAAGGGCGCCTTGCGGCGCCCTTGTGGATGCTTACTTCAGTTCCTGCTCGAACAGCTTGAGGATGCGCTTGTACTGGTCCAGCCAGGAGTCGGCACGGGTATAGCCGTGGCGTTCCAGCGGATAGGGCGCGATCGACCAGTTGTCCTTGTGCAGCTCGATCAGCTTCTGGCTCATGTTGACCGAGTCCTGGAAGAACACGTTGTCATCCATCATGCCGTGCGCGATCAGCAGGTTGTCCTGCAGGCCCTCGGCGTACTCGATCGGCGAGGAGATGCGGTAGGCCTCCGGATCGATGTCCGGGGTGTTGAGGATGTTGGCGGTGTAGGCGTGGTTGTACTGGTGCCAGTCACCGACCGGGCGCAGCGCGGCACCGGCCTTGAACGTGCCGGGCGAACGGAACAGCGCCATATAGGTCATGAAGCCGCCATACGAGCCGCCGTAGATGCCGGCCTTGCTGCGGTCACCCTGCTTGGTTTCCACCAGCCAATCCAGGCCGTCCAGATAGTCTTCCAGCTCCGGGTGGCCCATGTTGCGGTAGATGGCGGTGCGCCAGTTGCGGCCATAGCCCTCGCTGCCGCGGTAGTCCATGTCCAGCACGATGTAACCCTTCTGCACCAGCAGGTTGTGGAACATCTGCTCGCGGAAGTAGTTGGAATAACGCGCATGCACGTTCTGCAGGTAGCCGGCACCGTGCACGAACATGGCGATCGGGTACTGCTTGCCGGCTTCCAGCTTTTCCGGGCCGTAATACTTGGCCCAGACGTGGCCGGCGCCGTGCTTGGACGGCACCTGCACCATCTGCGGCTGCACCCACTCGCGGGCCTTGAACTCGGCGCTGCGGGTGTCGGTCAGCTGGCGGGCTTCACCGCCGCTGCTCGGCAGCACGGCGATCTGCGCCGGCAGGTAGGGCGCGGAATAACGCACCAGCAGCTGCTGGCCATCCGGCGACAGGCTGAAGTCTTCCACGCCATCGAGCGCGGTTACTTCACGCACGGCACCGCCGTTGGCGTTGACGTTGCACACTTCGTAATCGCCCGGCCACTTCTGGTTGCACAGGAAGTAGAAGCTGTTGCCGTCGGCGCTGACCACCGGTGCCGAGGTTTCCCAGTTGCCGGAGGTGATGGCCTTGGGCTTGCTGCTGCCGGTCTGCGTGTACAGGTGCGAGTAGCCCGATTCCTCGGACAGCAGCCACAGGGTGCGGCCGTCCGGCATCCAGCCGTAATCGTTGAAGCCCCAGTTGATCCAGCCGGTGTCGGTCAGTCGGTGGCGGTTCTCCAGGCGTGCGCTGGTGGCGCTGGTGGTGGCGATCCAGCGGTCCTTGTTGTCGTTGGCGCGCAGCATGATCGCGGCCTGGCTGCCGTCGGCGTTCCAGCGGATGCCGCCGCCCATGAAGTCACTCATCAGCTCCAGCGGACGATTGCCCTTCAGCGGCTCCTTGCCGGCCTTGCGGCGCAGTTCGGCGAGCGGATCGGTGGCGATGCCGGGCAGGTTGTCCAGCGACAGCGGCTGCACCTTGCCGGTGGCGGCGTCGGCCAGCCAGAACGCATGCGGCTCCGGATCATTGCGGCCGACGCGGGTGCGGGTGTCTTCGGCTTCTTCGTAGCCCGACTCGGTGACGTACAGCGGCATCTTGCCGCCGCGGCCTTCGTCGTAGCCCTTGGGTTTGGTCACCACGATCAGATGCCGGGCATCGGGCGACAGTGCGCTGTCGACGATCTCGACATCGGCGCCGAGGAAGATCGGTGCCGGGGCGCGGGTTGGGTCAGCCTGACGCCAACGCTCGCCCTGCTCGCGCAGTTCCTCGCGCTGGGCGCGATCAGTGCGCAGGGTGGACAGGGTGCGCATCTGCTGGTCGCGCAGTACGTCGGCCTTGGGCGCGTCGGCCGGGTTCTTGTCGGCCTTGAGCTGCGCGACCTGGCTGGTGACGTTGCTGCGCGGATTCCAGTGGAACCAGTTGTTGCCCACTTCCCAGATCACGCCGCCATCGCTGGCGAAATTCACGCCACCGGCGCGCTCGTTGCTGCGGGTCAGCTGGGTCAGCGTGCCGTTGCGCAGGTCGCGCACGAACACGTCGCCATTGCGGACGAAGGCCATGCGCTGGCGGCTGCTGTCATAGACGCGATCAGCGGCATCGAGGGTGCCGCGCTGGTCATCGGCGACCTGCTGGCCGACGCCACCGCTGAGCGGCAGGCGGAAGCTGTCGCGCACCTGGCTGCCCTGGCGCTTGAGCGTGTATTCCACCTGCTGGCCGTTCCACGACCACCAGGCCGATTCCACCGGTGGCCCGATCCAGTCGGGGTTGGCCATGGCCTGCTCGATGGTGATCGGCGTGGGCGCGGCATGGGCGCTGCCGAAAGCGGTCAACAACAGCAGGGACAGGGGCAGCAGCTTGGGCATCATTCGGCACCGGTGAAAGAAAACCCCGCAAGGGTAGCAGCGACCACCTGCGGCGGGCTGGGCCACAGGTCATGGGGGCCGGGTTCGGCGGCTGAGCTGCCGGAATCGGCAATGTTTGCTGCCTTGCTCCCTCCCTTGCGCCATAGGCGCAGGGGAGGGTTGGGGAGGGGTGCTTTGGGTTTTGCTTTTATGGCTTGGAGCTGGTGCTGTAGAGCCCAGAGCAAATGCACACCCCTCCCCAACCCTCCCCTTGGCCTTTGGCCAAAGGGAGGGGGCAAAGCTGACTCCCCCAGCCCTCCCCTGCGCGTTGCGCAAGGGAGGGGGCAAAGCCGACCCCTCCCCAGCCCTCCCCTTGGCTGCGCCAAAGGGAGGGGGCTAGAGCCGCTGCGACTTTTTGACGCACTGCGACATCCGGTCACATCCGGTCTTAACCAATACCGGACCAGAATTGCCCCAATTAAAGGTCATGCGGAGAAGCGCCGTGGAAGCGCTGCTGTTGTCGCGGATCCAGTTCGGATTCGTCGTGAGTTTTCATGTGTTGTTCCCGGCCTTCACCATCGGCACCGCCAGCTGGTTGGCCTTCGTCGAATGGCGCTGGTTGCGTACCCGCAACCCGGTCTGGCGCGAGCTGTTCTTCTTCTGGCAGAAGATCTTTGCCGTGTCCTTCGGCATGGGCGTGGTCAGCGGCATCGTCATGGCCTTCCAGTTCGGTACCAACTGGCCGCGCCTGAGTGAGGTAGCCGGCACGGTGATCGGGCCATTGCTTACCTACGAGGTGCTGACCGCGTTCTTCCTCGAAGCGAGTTTCCTCGGCGTGATGCTGTTCGGCTGGGAGAAGGTCTCGCCGCGCCTGCACTTCTTCTCCACCTGCATGGTGGCGTTGGGCACGTTGTTTTCCACCTTCTGGATACTGTCGTCCAACAGCTGGCTACACACCCCGGCTGGTTACACGCTGGTCGATGGCATCGTGCATCCGCAGGACTGGTGGCAGGTGGTGTTCAATCCCTCCTTCCCGTATCGCCTGGCGCATATGGCTTTGGGCTCGTTCATCACCACCTGCTTTGTTATCGGCGGCGTCGGTGCCTGGTACCTGCGCCGTGGGGTGCATGTGGAAGCCGGCCGCAAGATGCTGGTGGCCGCGGTCGCATTCGCCGCATTGACGGTGCCGGTGCAGATCTTCGTTGGCGACATGCATGGCTTGAACACGCTGGAGCACCAGCCGATGAAGATCGCGGCGATGGAAGCGCACTGGCATGAAACCCGGCCGGGCGAAGGTGTGCCGCTGGTGGTGTTCGCGGTGCCGAACGAAAAGGAAGAGCGCAACGATTACGAGATCGCCATCCCCAAGCTTGGCAGCGTGATCCTGACCCACAGCATGGACGGTAGCTTTGCGCCGTTGACCTCGGTGCCGGCCAGCGAGCGACCGCCGGTGGTGCCGGTGTTCTATGCGTTCCGCATCATGGTCGGCATCGGCACGCTGATGCTGGTGTTGGCGTGGATATCGGCCTTCCAGCTATGGCGTGGGCGTTTGCTGCAATCGAAGTGGTTGCTGCGCGGCTGGAACTGGATGCTGCCCAGCGGCTTCATTGCGCTGGTGGCCGGTTGGTTCGTCACCGAAATGGGCCGGCAACCCTGGGTGGTTTACGGGTTGCTACGTACTGCCGATGCGGTCGGTACGCAGAGCGTGTGGATGACGGTGCTGTCACTTGCCATCTACGTGATCGGCTATCTCTTCGTGTTTGGTTGGGGCATCTGGTACCTGGTCAAGATCATGCGCAGTGGGCCCACGCCACATGACCCGCCGCCGCGCGATGACGGCATGCATACCCCGGCGCGGCCGCTGTCCGGCGTCAACGAACCACTGGAGGAGCGCTGACATGGAGATGACAACCTGGCTGCCGGTGGCATGGTTCGCGGTGATTGGCTTCGGCGTGCTGATGTACGTGGTGCTGGATGGCTTTGTGCTCGGCATTGGCATCCTGGCGCCGTTTGCCGACGACGAGCAGCAACTCGACGTGATGATGAATACCGCCGCGCCGATCTGGGACGGCAATGAAACCTGGCTGGTGCTGGGCGGCGCCGGCCTGTTGGCGGCCTTCCCCAAGGCCTATGCGGTGCTGTTGTCGGGCCTGTACCTGCCGGTGTTGCTGCTGGTGATGGGCCTGGTGTTCCGCGGCGTGGCCTTCGAGTTCCGCTTCAAGGCGCACCGTTCGCGTGCGTTGTGGAGCGTGTCGTTCGCGCTGGGCTCGCTGCTGGCTTCGTTCGCGCAGGGCGTGATCCTCGGCGCGCTGGTGCAGGGCCTGCCGATGCAGGACGGGCATTACAGCGGCGGTGCATTCGGCTGGTTCAGCCCGTTCTCGATGCTGACCGGGGTGGCGGTGGTCACCGGCTATGCGCTGCTTGGCAGTACCTGGCTGATCCTCAAGACCGAGGGCCGGGAACAGGCGCTGGCGCGCTCGCTGACGCGGCCGCTGATGGTGGCGGTGATCGTGTTCATGGGGCTGGTGAGCACCTGGCTGCCGTTCCTGCAGTCGCGGGTGATGGAGCGCTGGTTCAGCGATGGCAATTTCTGGTGGCTGTCGCCGGTGCCGCTGCTGACCATGGCCGTGGCAGTGGCGCTGTGGCGCAGCGCCATGCACCCACGCCGTGACCTGCCGCCGTTCCTGCTGACCCTGGCACTGTTCGTGCTGGGCTTCATCGGCCTGGTACTGGGCATGTGGCCCTACCTGCTGCCGCCGCACCTGACCCTGTGGCAGGCCGCCGCGCCGGCGTCCTCGCTGGGCTTCAGCCTGGTCGGGCTGGTGCTGCTGCTACCGGTGATCCTGGGTTACACGGTGTGGTCGTACAAGGTTTTCCGCGGCAAGGTGACGGCGGAAGCGGGGTACCACTGACGTGGTTTGCGGGGCGGCGATCGAGGTGGCCCGGCGGCGTGCGCCGGGTCCTGTGTTCAGCCGTGCAGACCTTCGATTTCCACCAGCAGTTCGGCGCGGCAGACTTCGCCGTGCAGCACCAGCACCGATGCGTCGGGAATGCCACGCTGCTGCAGGTGCGCGCTGACCGCGGCGGCATCGGCCGGATCGCGGACATAGACCTTCAGCAGTGAGCCGGCACCGGGAGCGGCGGCCAGTGCAGGGCGCTGCTGGCGGGCGCGGTCGATCAGGCTCTGCAGGTTGGCCAGGGTCTCATCCAGCTGCAGCAGCAGCTGGCCCGGGTGCTGGGAACGATGGCCGACGATGGCGGCGGTGCCTGACTGCAGCAGCGGCAGGCCGGAGTCGGGCGCCGGCAGCATGGCGCGGGCGAAACTCGGTGACTGCGGGCCGTACTGGCGTGGGTAGGCATAGGCGCTGACCTGACGCGGGTTTTCCAGCGGTTGGCCGGGTTCGCGCGCCGACAGCCAGTACACCTGCACGCGCCGGCGGCCATCGAAACAGCCAATGCAGGTGGCCGCGGGCATCGCCGCGTCATCGACGCCGCGCAGGCCGCGCACGCGGCCAATGCAGAACTGCCGGTAACGCTCGTCGTCGTCCTCACCTTCGGTGATCGCGTCCAGGTAGTTCCAGGTGCGCAGCAGGTGCGGGTAGCCGCTCTGCGACAGGAACTGGCTGAGTGCGGCGTAGGCCTGGGCGGTGGCGGCCTCGATATCGCCGTCCACCTCGTCAATCTCGATCGCGCTGAACATCAGGCGCTGGTTCTGCGACCAGCGCAGCGCGCCGTGGCGGCCATGCTGCACTGGGCTGTCGCCGCGCCAGACTTCGATGCGGGCCGGGCCGTGCGCATTCAGCGGCACCTGCAGCCAATGCGCCGCCGTGTGTGGGGTGGCTGTGCTGCCAAAGCCGAATACCGCCAGGGTGTGAGGGTCGGCCAATGCGGCCGCGGTCTCCGCGGCGGGGCGGTAGCGGGCCTGGAACGGGGCAGCGGCGGACGCGCTGGCTGCGGCAGCAGCCGGGGAGGAAAAATTGGTGTTGCCCATCCTGTTGCGTCTGCTGCCATTAACCGGGGGGCATGATAGCTTGGCACGCTTCACGCTCCCAGCTGGCGCGGGTACGGTGGTTTGGCTGCGGGTTTGGGGAAATCCGCAGCATCCGTCACGCTGGGTCCATTGGCTTGTTGACGGCGCTGTTGGTACGAATGATCGAGTTTTCAGTAGTGGATTGGTCAGCCTGGGCACCGGGCCTGACCTCGCAGGACCAGTGGCGGCAATGGGCGGCCGCGCCGTGGTTGCCGCAGGGGGAGGATGCGCCGGCGCTGGTGGAAGTGCCGGCGATGCAGCGGCGCCGGATCGAGCGCCTGGGCCGCATGGCCATCCAGGCGGCATGCTGGTGTGAACAGGCCGCTGAGGGCGACGCCGAGGTGCCGCTGGTGTTTGCCTCCCGCCATGGTGATGTCGCGCGTTCGCTGGCCTTGCTGCAATCGCTGGCCGCCAATGAGGCAATGTCGCCGACCGGCTTCGGGCTGTCCGTGCATAACGCCATCGCCGCGCTGTACTCCATCGTGCGTGGCAACCGCAGCAATTACCTGGCCTTGGCCGCCGGTGCCGCGACCGCCGAAATAGCCTGCGTGGAAGCCTTTGGCCTGCTGGCCGATGGTGCCCCCGAGGTACGGGTGGTCGTCTACGAGGCGCCCTTGCCGGCGCTGTTTTCCGAGTTCGCGAGCGAGGCTGATGTGGGCTATGCCTGGTGCTGGCGACTGCGCCGTGCCGATGCCCCCGGCACGCGTATCGGCCTGGGCTGGGAGGCTGCCGCCGCGCTGGCAGGCGACGCCGCTGCGGCACTGCTGCCGGCCGGCCTGGACGCGCATCGCTTCCTGCTGTCCGCCGATGCGCAGCGGCTGCACCAGGCCGAGGGCCAGCGCTGGTGCTGGCAGCGGCATGGCTGAAACCCTGCTCTCCCGGCTCAACCACGGCTGGCGGGTAGTCGCCACCGGGGTGAGTTTTGCCGCCTTCGGCATTGGCGGGCTGATCCTGTGGGCGCTGTTGTTGCCCTTGCTGCTGCTGGTGCGTTCGGCACCGCGCCGGCAGCGCATTGCGCGGCGGCTGGTACAGCTCAGTTTTGCCGGCCATATCGGCCTGATGCACCGGCTGGGCGTGCTGACCTACGAGATCATCGGCCGTGAGCGGCTGCAGCGCGAAGGCTTGCTGGTGCTGGCCAACCATCCCACCCTGATCGACGTGGTGTTCCTGATTTCGCTGCTGCCCAACGCCGATTGCGTGGTCAAGCGGGCGGTGGCCAGCAACCTGTTCATGCGCGGCCCGGTACGGGCGGCCGGCTACGTGTCCAATGACGACGGCGCCGGCCTGGTGGACGACTGCATCGCCGCGGTGCGTGCCGGCGGCACCCTGGTGATCTTCCCGGAGGGCACCCGCAGCGTGCCCGGACAGCCCAGCCGGCTGCAGCGCGGGGCGGCCAATATCGCGGTCAGGGGGGGGCTGGATATCACCCCGGTGCGTATCAGCTGTATCCCATCAACACTGGGTAAAGGGCAGAAATGGTATCGTGTGCCACCCCGGCGGTTTCATGTCCGGATCGAGGTCGGCGAGGACATCCCGGTCTCTCCGTTCCTTCTCGAGGCAGGGCTGCCGCGCGGAGGTGCCTTGGCGGCGCGTGACCTGACCGATTACCTGACCCGTTATTTCGATTTGGCTGGAGACCACAACCGTGCAGGCACTTGAGCACGAGATCAAGGAATTGATCATTTCATCGCTGTCGCTGGAGGACATCACCCCGGAGGATATCGATCCTGCTGCGCCGCTGTTCGTCGAAGGGCTGGGCCTGGATTCGATCGACGCCCTCGAACTGGGGCTGGCGCTGCAGAAGAAGTACGGTGTCAGCCTGTCGGCTGACTCGGAAGAGACCCGCCGCCACTTTTCCAGCGTGCGCGCCCTCAGCGAGTTTGTCGCTGCGCGTCAGGCGTGACGCAAGGTATTGCCATGACCAAGACTGAATTGTTCGACCGCATTGTCCGCATCCTCAATGACAGCTTCGAGATCGAGCCGGAGCGGATCAAGCCCGAGGCGCGCCTGTACGAAGACCTGGACATCGACAGCATCGATGCGGTGGACCTGATCGTGCAGCTCAAGCCGCTGCTGGGCCGCAACCTGCAGCCTGAAGCCTTCAAGACCGTGCGTACCGTGCAGGACGTGGTCGATGTGGTGCACGGGCTGCTGCCCGCCCAAGCCGCTGCCTGACCGGCCCACAGGGGGATAGGGCATGCCGCGGGTCCGTGTTGTCGCCTTTGGCGCATTGACCCTGGCCTATCCCTTGCTGGTGTACCTGGCGATGGGGCGGTTCGAGCCGCGCTGGATGGCCTTGCTGCTGTTCGTGCTGGCGCTGCTGCGCGCGCTTACCACCCGCCAGCCGCTGTGGGGGATTGCTGCGGCCGGTGCCGGCTTGCTGGCGCTGCTGGCTACCGTGTTCAACCAGGCCTTGCCGTTGAAGCTGTATCCGGCGCTGGTCAATGCGGTGATGCTGGTCGTGTTTGCTGGCAGCCTGCGTTTCGGGCCGCCGCTGGTCGAGCGGCTGGCGCGTCTGCAGGAGCCGTCCTTGCCGGATTTCGCGGTGGCCTATACACGCCGGGTAACCCAGGTGTGGTGTGGCTTTTTTGTTCTGAATGGGGGCCTGGCTCTGGTGACCGCGCTGTGGGCGTCGGACCGGACCTGGGCGCTGTACAACGGATTGTTGGCGTACGTGATGATGGGAACCTTGTTTGCAGGTGAGTGGCTGGTGCGGCGGCGGGTCAAGGCGGCGCACGCCCGTGGCTGAGTGGGTTGCGCTGGCGCAGTTGCTGGTGCGGCCGCTGGCCGATCGCTGCATTGCCGTGGGCGATGGACAGCCGTTGATGCAGCCTGCCTTCCGTCAGCAGGTCATCGACTGGCAGGCTGCCTTTGCCGCCAGCGATGGCCGTGACTGGGCCTTGTACTTCGACGAATCCGCGGATTTTGCCGCTGCCCTGTTCGGTGCCTGGCATGCCGGCAAGCGCGTGTTCCTGGCGGCCGACAACCTGCCGGCCACCCTGGCGGCATTGCAGCCGCGGGTCAGCGGTTTTGCCGGCGACGTGGACCCGGCACAGTCACCCCTGCAGCCCCGGCCGGGTAGCCAGGGGGCGCTGCAGGCGCTGGATGAGCGCCAATGCGAGCTGGTGGTGTTCACCTCCGGCAGCACCGGCGAGCCCACCGCCATCAGCAAACGGCTGGACCAGCTGGCGCGCGAAGTCGATGCGCTGCAGGCCGCCTTTGCCGCCGAGCTGGAGGGCGCGCAGGTGCACGGCACGGTGTCGCACCAGCATATCTATGGCCTGTTGTTCCGCGTGCTGTGGCCGTTGGCGGCCGGGCGCGCGCTGCAGCCGCGCCGCTTCTTTCATGAAGACCTGATCCGCGCCCTGGCCACCGAGGCTTCGGTGCTGGTGGCGACCCCGGCGCATCTGAAGCGGCTGCCCGGCCAGTTGGACTGGGCCTGCCTGCACGGGCGCCTGCGTGCGGTGTTTTCCTCCGGCGGTGCGCTGCCGCGCGAAGCCGCGCTGCAGGTGCGCGAGATGCTTGGGGTTGCGCCTACCGAGGTCTATGGCAGCAGCGAGACCGGCGGCATCGCCTGGCGCCGCTGGCAGGGTGAGGATGCCCGCTGGCAGCCGCTGCCCGGTGTGCAGTGGAAGCTGGACGAGGCGTGTCTGGCGGTGAAGTCGGCGCATCTGCCCGATAGCGGGTGGTACCGCACCCAGGACCGGGTGGAAGCGCTGGACGATGGCTGCTTCCGCCTGCTGGGCCGCGCCGACCGTATCGTCAAGATCGAGGAACGGCGGGTGTCGCTGGATGCGCTGGAGCGTGCCGTGCGCGCCGATCCGCGCGTGGCCGATGTCCGTGTGCTGGTGTTGCCCGGTGCCCGTGAGCAGCTGGCGGCGGCGGTGGTGCCACGTGATCCGGCGCTGGTCGGCGCCAGCGATGCGCAGCGTCGTGCGTTCCAGCAGTCGCTGTCGGCACTGTTGGCGCAGAGCCACGACGCGGTTACCCGCCCACGCCGCTGGCGGCTGCTGTCCAGCCTGCCGCTGAATGCGCAGGGCAAGGTGACCCAGGCGGCATTGGCGGCGCTGTTCCAGCCGTTGTTGCCGGTGCCGCGCTGGCTGCAGCGCGAGCCAGCACATGCCGAGCTGGAACTGCTGCTGGACCCGGCCTTGCGGGTGTTCGATGGCCATTTTCCGCAGGCCAGGATTCTGCCTGGCGTCGCCCAGCTGGACTGGGCGGTGCGCTATGGCCGCCAGGCCTTCACGCTGCCGCCGCGCTTCGTGCGCATGGAGGCGGTGAAGTTCCAGCACGTGGCGCGCCCCGGCCAACTGCTGTTGCTGCGGCTGGACTGGGATGTGGAGCGCGGCGTGCTGGGGTTCCGATACACCTCGGACAGTGGCGTGCATGCCAGCGGCAGGGTGGTACTGGCGGATGCCTGACGCCGTGCCCGCTTGCGACGCCCAGCAACTGCTGGTGGTGATACCGGTATACGACCACGAGCATGCCATTGCGGCCGTGGTCGATGGGGTGCGCGCTGCCGGCCTGCCCTGTCTGTTGGTCGATGACGGTTCCCACCAGGCCTGTGCCGAGGTACTGCGCCGTCTGGCGCGGCAGGACGGGGTGAGCCTGCTGCGCCTGGACCTGAACCAGGGCAAGGGCGGGGCGATGCTGGCCGGCTTTGCCGAGGCCGCACGCCGGGGCTACAGCCATGTGCTGCAGATCGATGCCGATGGCCAGCACGACACCGCGGACCTGCCACGTTTCCAGGCGCAGTCGCAGCTGCATCCGCAGGCGGTGATCTGTGGCATCCCTGCCTATGACGCCAGCGTGCCCAAGGCGCGCCTGTATGGCCGCTACCTCACCCATGTGTGGGTGTGGATCAATACCTTGTCGCTGCACCTGCGCGACTCGATGTGTGGTTTCCGCGTGTATCCGCTGGCGCCGGTGCTGCGCCTGGCCGCCGAAGAGACCATTGGCCGGCGCATGGATTTCGACAGTGAGATCCTGGTGCGGCTGTTCTGGCGGCAGGTGCCGGTAGAGCACCTGGCCACGCGGGTGACCTATCCCAGCGATGGGGTGTCGCACTTTGATGTGTGGCGCGACAACGTGCGCATCAGCCGCATGCATACGCGGCTGTTCTTCGGCATGGTGTGGCGCGCGCCGCGACTGCTGTGGCAACGCCTGGGGGGCGCGCGCTGATGGCCGCGCGCGGCGCACCGCACTGGGCTGACATCGGTGAGTCCACTTCGGTGGCCGGTGTGTTGTTCCTGTGCTGGGTGCACCGCTGGTTCGGGCGCTGGCCGTTCCGTGTCTGCGTATGGCCGGTGGTGCTATGCCATTGGCTGGGCAACCGGGTCGGCCGCCAGGCGTCGCTGCAATACCTGCGCCGCCTGCAGGCACATACCGGCGCATTGGGCCATGTACCGGGCCGCCGCGACAGCCTGCGTCACTTCTTTGCGTTCGCCGACACCCTGCTGGACAAGCTGTTGGGGCTGGGCGGGCGCTACCCGCCCGGGCGCATCGAGCTGCAGCGTGATCTGATGCTGCAGAAAATCGCGCGTGGCGAAGGCGGCCTGCTGCTGACGGCGCATATCGGCTGCCTGGAGCTGTGCCAGGTGCTGGCCGAGCAGGTGCCAGGTTTCCATATCACCGTGCTGGTCCACACCGCCCATGCGCAGCGTTTCAACCGCCTGCTGCAGCGGCTGGATCCGCTGGCGTCGGTGGAGCTGATGCAGGTCACCTCGATGGGGCCGGATACCGCGGTGCAGCTGCAGCGGCGTGTTGCGGCCGGTGGTTTCGTCGCCATCGTCGGCGACCGCGTGCCGGTGCAGGGAGGACGCACGGTGATGGCAAATTTCCTGGGCCAGCGTGCGCCGTTCCCGATCGGCGCCTATGCCTTGGCGGCAGCGTTGGGCTGCCCGGTCTACACCATGGCCTGCCTGCACCATGGGCAGGGCTACCGCGTGGTTTTTGAACACTTCAGCGATCGCATCGTGCTGCCGCGTGGCTCGCGCGACGCGGCACTGGCCGACCAGGCGCAGGCATTTGCCTGCTGGCTGGAGCGGCAACTCATCCAGTCCCCGCTGGACTGGTTCAACTTCTTCCCCTTCTGGGACCAAGCCCCCCATGCAGAATAAGCAAGCCCCCGCGTGCCGCTTTGGCGACGCGCCGCTGACCATCGAAGACGTGGTCGCATTGGCCCAGCGCCAGCGCGCCGCGCTGCTCAGCGATGACGCCGGTTTCCGTGGCCGCATCCAGCAGGGTGCTGATTTCCTCGACCGGCTGCTGCGCGACGATGGCGTGATCTACGGCGTAACCACCGGTTACGGCGACTCCTGCACGGTCAATATTCCGCCGGCGCTGGTGGCCGAGCTGCCGCATCACCTCTACACCTACCACGGCTGCGGCCTGGGCCGTTACCTGGACCCGGTGGAAACCCGTGCGGTGCTGGCGGCGCGGTTGGCGTCACTGGTGCGCGGCATGTCCGGCGTCAGCCTGCCGTTGCTGGAAGGGCTGACCCTGCTGCTGCAGCACGATGTGCTGCCGATGATCCCGGCCGAAGGCTCGGTCGGCGCCAGCGGTGACCTGACCCCGCTGTCCTATGTCGCCGCCGTGCTGTGTGGCGAACGCGAGGTGTTCTACCAGGGCAAGGTGCAGGCCGCCGCCGCTGCGTTGGCGGATATCGGCATGACGCCGCTGCGGCTGCGCCCCAAGGAAGGCCTGGCGATCATGAACGGCACCGCGGTGATGACTGGCCTGGCCTGCCTGGCCTGGCAGCGTGCCGATTACCTGTCACGCCTGGCAACGCGGCTGACCGCGTTCAATGTGCTGGCCAGCGACGGCAATGCGCATCACTTTGACGCCACCCTGTTTGCCGCCAAGCCGCACCCGGGTCAGTCGCGCATCGCCCAGCGCCTGCGCGATGACCTGCACAGCGAGCGCCCACCGCGCAACGCCCAGCGCCTGCAGGACCGCTACTCGCTGCGCTGCGCACCGCATGTGATCGGCGTGCTGGAAGATGCGCTGCCGTTCCTGCGCCAGTTGATCGAAACCGAGCTGAACAGCGCCAACGACAACCCGCTGATCGACGCCGAAGGTGAACGCATCCTGCACGGCGGCCACTTCTACGGCGGCCATATCGCGCTGGCGATGGACACCCTGAAGAACACCGTGGCCAATGTCGCCGACCTGCTCGACCGCCAGCTGGCGCTGCTGGTGGACGCACGTTACAACCACGGCCTGCCGGCCAATCTGTCGGCCGCCAGCGGCCCGCGTGCGGCCATCAACCATGGCCTGAAGGCGCTGCAGATCAGCGTCTCGGCGTGGACCGCCGAGGCGCTCAAGCAGACCATGCCGGCCTCGGTGTTCTCGCGTTCCACCGAGTGCCACAACCAGGACAAGGTCAGCATGGGCACCATCGCCGCACGCGACTGCCTGCGCGTGATCGAGCTCACTGAACAGGTGGTGGCGGCAATGTTGATCGCCGCCCGCCAGGGCCTGGCGCTGCGTGAAAGGGTTGGCATGAACGCGCAGCTGCATGGCACGCTGGCTGACATGTATGCCGACCTGGGGCAGCGCATCGCCCTGGTTGACGAGGACCGCGCGCTGGATGGCGAACTGCGGCAGTTGCTGGAAGAGATCCGCGCGCAGCGTTGGGAGTTGTATGTCGAGCGTTGAACTTGTTGGTGAGATCGAGTTGTCCCCGGCCTTCCATGACTGCGACCCGATGCACGTGGTCTGGCATGGCAACTACTTCAAGTATTTCGAGATCGCCCGCTGCGCGCTGCTGCAGCGCTACGACTACGACTACCCGCAGATGCTGGAATCGGGCTATCTGTGGCCGGTGGTGGACGCACGGGTCAAGTACATCCGCCCGTTGCTGTACCAGCAGGCATTGCGCGTGCAGGCGCGCATCAGCGAGTGGGAGAACCGCTTGAAGATCGATTATGAAATCCGCGACGCGGCCACTGGCCAGCTGTTGACCCGCGCCCACACCATCCAGGTGGCGGTGGACGCCACCAGCAAGGAAATGCTGTACCAGAGCCCGGCTGTGCTCTGGGAGCGGCTGGGAGTGCCGGCACCATGACCCCGCGCCTGTTCATTGCCGCGCGCTTGCTGGCCTGTGTCCTGGTGCTGATGCCGGCACCGGTGGTGTTTGCCGCTGATGCGGCGGTGGATGCGATCACCGCCTCGGTGGCGCGGCCGCAGGTATTGCGTGGCCAGTTCACCCAGGAAAAGCAGGTCAGCGGCTTCAAGAATCCGCTGCGTTCGCAGGGGCAGTTTCTGGTCGCCCGCGAACACGGCGTGGTGTGGACCACGTTGCGCCCGTTCCCGTCGGAGGTGGTGATCACCGCCGACCGCATCCTCAGCCGGCAGCGCGACGGCAGCACCCGGGTGGAGCTGGATGCACGCCAGCAGCCGACGATGCGCTCGGTCAACGCCATCATGTTCGCCCTGATCAGTGGCGACGTGCAGTCGCTGTCCAGTCAGTTCACGATCAAGGCCGAGCGCGAAGGGCAGGGCTGGCGGCTGCTGCTCACCCCGCGTTCGGCGATGCTGGCCAAGGCGTTCCAGTCCTTGAGCCTGCAGGGCGACCGTTATGTGCGCCAGGTCGAGATCGTCGAGGCCAACCAGGACCGCACCCGCATCCAGTTCAGCGGCCTGAGCGAAGCACCGGCAACGCTCAGCACCGACGAGGCACGCCGCTTTGACTGAAACAACCGTGGCGGTGCCCGCGCGCCTGCGGCGCTGGTGGCACTGGCTGGGCCTGGCCTGGCTGGTGCTGTTGCTGGTGCTGGGTGTGCAGCAGTGGCGGCTGTGGAGTGAGGCGCCGCGCATCGATACCGACATCCTGGCGCTGCTGCCCCAGGATGCACATGATCGCCTGTTGTCCGATGTCACGCGGCGCATCGCCGATGGCAGTGCGCGCCAGGTGGTGGTGCTGCTGGGCAGCGCCGATGGTGCGGCGGCCAAGCGTGCGCAGGCGGCGTTCAGCGACAGCATGGCGACCGACGAGGAGGCTGGGCTGCTGCGCCCTGCCGGTTCGATCGAGGGCTGGTTCGAGCAGGCCCGTGATTTCTATGCGCCGTGGCGTGATCGCCTGCTCACCGCCGAGCAGCGCGAGCAGCTGCAGCAGGCCGACCCGGCCTTGCTGGGCGAGCAGGCGCTGGCCAGCCTGTACGGGCCGATGGGCGCGCCGCGGCTGACCGAATGGCGGCAGGATCCGCTGTCGCTGTGGCCGCAGTGGTGGCAGCAGCAGGCACGCGGTTCCGGCCTGCAGCTGGGCGAGGACGGCCTGTTGCAGGCCGAAGACAAGCACTGGGCGGTACTGCAGTTCGAGACCCCCGATTCGGCATTCAAGCTTGATGGCGAGCGGCACCTGGACGGTGTGCTGGAGCGCGCCGGGCTGGCCGCGCGCAAGGCCGCGGGCGATATCGAAATCCTGCATGCAGGCGTGCCGCTGCACGCCGAGGCCGCCGCCGCCCAGGCCAACCGTGAGATCAATACCATCGGCTGGGGTTCGCTGGCGGCGGTGTTGCTGCTGGTGTGGCTGGCATTCCGTTCGCTGCGGCCGATCCTGCTGGTGGCCGCTTCCTTGCTGATTGGCTGCGGTGTGGCACTGGCCGCAACCGTGCTGGTGTTCGGCAAGGTGCATGTGCTGACCCTGGTGTTCGGTGCGTCATTGGTTGGCGTTGCCGAGGACTACGGCATTCACTGGTTCGCATCGCGGCAGGCAGAGCCGGGGGACCGTCGCTGGACCTTGCTGCGGCACCTGCTGCCGGGCCTGTGCCTGGCCTTGCTGACCAGTGCATTGGCCTATGTTGCGCTGGGGCTGGCGCCGTTCCCGGGGCTGCGGCAGATGGCCTTGTTCTCGGTGGTGGGGCTGGCAGGCGCGTTCCTGACCGTGATCCTGTGGTTCCCGTATCTGGACGGCGGCGATATCCGCCAGACCCGTTTCTCGCAGTGGCTGGGCAATACGCTGGAGCGCTGGCCGCGCCTGCAGGGGCGCCGCACCGGTGTGGTCGTGGTGCTGGTGCTGCTGGTATCGGCGCTGGGCATGTCGCGGCTGCACACCGACGATGACCTGCGCAGCCTGCAGTCCTCGCCGCCGGCCCTGATGGCCGAGCAGATCCGCCTCAGCCAGCTGCTGGGCATGCCCAGCCCGGCGCAGTTCTACCTGGTGCAGGGCGACGATGCGGCGCAGCTGCTGCAGCGCGAGGAGGCATTGACCGCACGCCTGCGTGCACTGGCCCAGCAGCAACGCATCGGTGGCTATCGCGCCATCAGCGACTGGTTGCCTTCCCCGGCCCGGCAGCAGGCCGATGCCGCGCTGACCGCCGGGGTCGAGCCGCAGGTGCTGGCAATGGTGTCCGAGGCGGTCGGCGAAGAGCTGCAGCGGCCGACGTTCCAGGCGACGCCGCTCAGCGCCGAGGCCTTCCTCGCCTCACCGGCATCGCAGCCGTTCCGCCACCTGTGGGTGGGCAAGCTGGGCGCGCAGATGGCCAGCGTGGTGATGGTGGATGACCTGTCACGCAGCGACGCGCTGGCCACCTTGCGTGAGGCAGCGGACGGCCTGCCGGGCGTGCGCTGGGTCGATCGCACCGCGGATTTCTCAAGATTGCTTGGCCACTACCGAAAACTGATGGGCGGCATGCTGCTGGTCGGTATCGTGCTGGTGTTCGGCGTGCTGCTGCTGCGCTACCGGCGCAATGCCTGGCGGGTGTTTGCCCCCACCGTGCTGGCGGGCATGTTGACCCTGGGCCTGCTGGGCTTGTTCGGCCAGCCCTTGCAGCTGTTCAACATGCTGGCGCTGATGTTGTTGCTGGGCATGGGCATCGATTACGGCATCTTCCTGGTGGAGCACCGTGGCGATGCCAGTGCCTGGTTGGCGGTGTGCGTGGGCGCTGCCAGCACCTGGTTGTCGTTTGGCCTGCTGGGCCTGTCGGCGACGCCGGCGCTGCGCGCATTCGGCTTGACCCTGTTGTTCGGCATCGGCCTGGTCTGGCTGATTTCCCCGCTGTTCCGGCCGGCGCCACATGCGCCGCCGGCGCAATGACCCTTTACTGCAATTCGACTACCAAGGACGCATCGATGGCCCCCACCGTGGAACACACCGAAGTACTGATCATTGGCGCCGGCCCGGCCGGTTCGGTGGCTGCCGCCATGCTGCGCAAGCAGGGCCGGCAGGTGCTGATGATCGAGCGCCAGCAGTTCCCGCGCTTCTCCATCGGCGAAAGCCTGTTGCCGCAAAGCATGGAGTACATCGAGCAGGCGGGTCTGCTGCAGGACGTGGTGGAAGCCGGTTTCCAGTACAAGAACGGCGCAGCCTTCGTGCACGGCGAGGCCACCACGGCCTTCGATTTCCGCCACAAGTTCTCGCCGGGCTGGGGCACCACCTACCAGGTGCAGCGCGCTGATTTCGACAATGTGCTGGCACGGGGTGCCGAGCGCATGGGCACCACCCTGCGCTTTGGCGATGAGGTGCTGGCAGTGGAGCCGGGCGAGCAGCCTGCGGTGACCGTGCGCCGTCCGGACGGCAGCGAATACCGCATCCAGGCGGATTTCATCCTCGATGCTTCCGGCTTTGCGCGCCTGCTGCCGCGCCTGCTGGACCTGGAGTCGCCGTCCAACTTCCCGGTGCGCGGCGCGATTTTCTGCCATGTGCGCGACCATATCCCGGTCGATGCCGGATTTGACCGCAACAAGATCCTGATCACCACCCACCCCGAGCATATCGACGTGTGGTATTGGACGATCCCGTTCTCCAACGGCTGCTGCTCGCTGGGCGTGGTTGCCGAGCCGTCGTTCTTCGAGCGCTACGAGGGCGACGACCTGCAGAAGCTGCAGGCCATCGTCGGCGAAGACCCCAACCTGACCCGGCTGCTGGCCAATGCCGAGTGGGCGGTGCTGCCGGTGCGTCGCATCACCGGTTACTCGGCCAACGTCAGCTCGCTGCATGGCCCCGGCTATGCGCTGCTGGGCAATGCAGGTGAGTTCCTGGACCCGGTGTTCTCTTCCGGCGTCACCATCGCCTTCAAGTCGGCGCAGCTGGCCAGCGAGTGCCTGGCGCGGCGTTACGCCGGTGAGCAGGTGGATTGGGAGGCGGATTTCTCGGTGCCGCTGCGTGCCGGCGTCAAGACCTTCCGTCGCTTCGTCGAGGCCTGGTACCAGGGCGGCTTCCAGAAGATCATCTACCACCCCAACCAGCAGCCGGAGATCCGGGCAATGATCTGTTCGATCCTTGCCGGCTACGCCTGGGATACCCGCAACCCCTATGTCGCCGACGAAAGCGGTCGCCGCATGCGGGTGCTGGAGGAACTGTGCGGCGCCTGATCTTCAGCTTCCTCGCCTGCCTGTCGCTGGCCGCCTGTGCGGGCCGGCAACCGCAGGCACGCGTGCAGCTACCGCGTCTGCAGCTGGCACCGTCCAGCCTGCCGGCACCGTTGGCTCTGCAGCAGCAGCTGCACTTCCGTTTCGGCAGCCATGAACGCGATCTGGAAGCCTTGCTCGAGGCCGACACCGCGCAGGTGCAGCTGGCGGTGCAGGCGATGGGCCGCACCGGCGTGCGCCTGCGCTGGGATGGGCAGCAGCTGCAGCAGGAGCGTGCACCGTGGTTGCCGCCGCAGGTGCGCGCAGAGCGTGTGCTGGATGACCTGCAGTTCGCCCTGTGGCCGGCCGCCGCCATCGTCGCGGTGCTGCCGGCTGGTTGGTCGCTGCATGAAGACGGCAATCGTCGGGAGCTGCGCCAGGGACAGACGCCGTGGCTGCTGCTGGAGCGTGAAAGCGATGGCACCCTGCTGCTGGACAATCGTGCCGAAGGTTACGCGGTGCGGATCGAATCGATGGACATGCAGGCCCCGCAACCATGACGTGCCCGGTGTATCTGAATGAACTTGGCGTGGTCTGCGCCCTGGGTGCGGGCCGTCAGGCAGTCGCCGAGGCGCTGTTCCATCCGCAGGTTGGCGGCGCGGACGTCGATGCAGAACTGCTGCCCCGCCGCGCGCTGGTGCTGGGGCAGGTGCGCGCGCCGCTGCCGTCGCTGGCGGCCTACCCGCAGGCCCTGCAGGGCCGCAACAATGCCTTGCTGCTGGCGGCGCTGGAGCAGATCGCGCCGGCGCTACGCGCGGCAGTGGCCCGCTATGGCGCCGACCGCGTGGCAGTGGTGGTGGGGACCAGCACCTCGGGCATTGGCGAATCCGAAGGCGCACTGGCGGCCTTCCAGCAGACCGGCCAATGGCCTGCCGGCTTTGATTACGCACAACAGGAAATGGGCACGCCGGCGCGCTTTGTCCGCGAATGGCTGGGCAGCAGCGGGCCGGCATGGACCTTGTCCACCGCCTGTTCGTCCAGCGCCAAGGCCTTGATGTCGGCAGCACGCCTGCTGCGCAGCGGGGTGGTGGATGCCGTGGTGGCAGGCGGAGCGGATTCGCTGTGCCGTTTCACCGTGGAAGGCTTCAGTGCGCTGGAGTCGGTGTCCGCGCAGCGCTGCAATCCGTTTTCGCGCAACCGCTGCGGCATCAACATCGGCGAGGGCGCCGGCCTGTTCCTGATGAGCCGCGAACCGGGCCCGGTGCAGCTGGCCGGTTGGGGCGAGACCTCCGATGCCCACCACATGTCCGCACCCGATCCCTCGGGCGAGGGCGCGCGCCAGGCCATGCAGCAGGCGCTGCAGCGTGCCGGCTGGTCCGGCAGCGAGGTGGATTACGTCAACCTGCATGGCACCGCGACCCGCCACAACGATGCGATGGAAGCACTGGCGGTGAGCCAGGCGGTGGGCAGCCAGGTGCCGTGCAGCTCCACCAAGCCGCTGACCGGGCATACCCTGGGGGCCTCGGGAGTGATCGAAGCCGCCCTGTGCTGGCTGGCCATTGCCGACAACCCGGCGCAGCAGCTGCCGCCGCACTGGTGGGACGGCCAGGCCGAGGAATCGCTGCCGCCGCTGGCGTTGACCAGCCCCGGCGCGCGCGCGGCGCGGCCGCTGCAGCGGGTATTGAGCAACTCCTTTGCCTTCGGCGGCAGCAATGCCGTGCTGGCCCTGCAGCGGAGTGGAGATGAATAAGCGCTACAGCATTGACGAGGTGGTGCCGCACCGTGACGGCATGAGCCTGCTCGACAGCGTGCTGCACTGGGACGAAGAGTCGATCCAGGCCGAGCTGGTGGTGCCGCACGAAGGCCTGTTCGTCGAAGAGGCGGGCGTGCCGGCATGGGTGGGCATCGAATACATGGCCCAGGCGATTGCCGCCTGGGCGGGCTGCCGGGCCCGGCGGGCCGGGCGCGAACCCAATATCGGCTTCCTGCTGGGCAGTCGCCGCTACACCAGCACCCGCAGTCATTTTCCCAGTGGCACCCGACTTCTGGTCAATGCGCACTGTGAGCTGCTGGGCGACAATGGGCTGGGGATGTTTGCCTGCAGCCTGCAGGCGGACGATGAGCAATGGGCTGTTGCCAACGTATCGGTGTATGAACCGGCCGATGCGATGGCGTATCTGGAGAGTGGAGAGGCATGACAGGGAATTTGACCGTGCTGGTGACCGGCGCCAGCCGCGGCATCGGCCGCGCCATCGCGCTGCGCGTCGCGCGCGACGGCTATGACGTGGTAGTGCATTGCCGCAGCCGCATCGAGGAAGCGCAGGCCGTGGCCGCCGAGATCCAGGCGCTGGGCCGGCAGGCGCGTGTGCTGATGTTCGACGTGGCTGACCGCGCCGCCGCACGTGCCGCGCTGGAGGCCGACGTGGAGCAGCATGGCGCGTATTACGGCGTGGTCTGCAACGCCGGCATCGCCCGCGATGGTGCCTTCCCGGCACTGGGCGAAGCCGATTGGGATCAGGTCATCCACACCAACCTGGATGGCTTCTACAACGTATTGCAGCCGCTGGTGATGCCGATGGTGCGGCGGCGCAAGCCGGGCCGCATCGTCACCTTGTCGTCGGTTTCCGGCGTGGCCGGCAACCGTGGCCAGGTCAATTACAGCGCCGCCAAGGCTGGCATCATCGGTGCCAGCAAGGCGCTGGCGCTGGAGCTGGCCAGCCGTGGCATCACCGTCAACTGCGTCGCTCCGGGGCTGATCGAAACGGAGATGCTCAACCAGGAAGTAGTCGACCATGCGCTGAAGCTGATCCCGGCCGGGCGCGTCGGCAAGCCTGACGAAGTGGCCGCGACGGTGGCGTTCCTGCTGTCCGAACCGGCGGCCTATATCACCCGCCAGGTGATCTCGGTGAATGGAGGGATGATCTGATGGCACGTAAAGATTGTCGCGTGGTGGTCACCGGCGCCGCCGCGATCAGTCCGCTGGGACATGACTGGCCGAGCATCCGCGAACACCTGCGCAGCTGCCACAATGCAGTGCAGCGGATCCCTGCGTGGGACGTCTATGCCGGTTTGAACACCAAGCTGGCCGCGCCGGCCAAACCGTTTGAACTGCCGTCCAACTACAACCGCAAGACCACCCGCTCAATGGGGCGGGTGGCGGTGATGGCGGTGCGTGCCACCGAAATGGCATTGCAGCAGGCCGGCCTGCTCGGCCACCCGGTATTGCGCAGCGGCATGGCCGGTGTTGCCTACGGCTCGTCCTCCGGCTGCCACGAATCGACTGGCGAGTTCGGCCGCATGCTCAACGAGCACACCACCGAAGGCATCAGCGCCACCACCTACCTGAAAATGATGAGCCACACCGCACCGGTCAACATCGGTGTGTTCTTTGGCCTGTGCGGGCGCGTGTACACCACCTCCAGTGCCTGTACCTCGGGCAGCCAGGGCGTGGGTGCCGCCTACGAGGCGATCCGTTCCGGCAAGCAGACGGTGATGCTGGGGGGGGGCTCCGAGCAGCTTGATGCCACGGCGGCGGCGGTGTTCGATACCTTGTTCGCCACCAGCGTGCGCAACGATGCACCGCAGACCACCCCCAGTCCTTTCGATGCGCACCGCGATGGCCTGGTGCTGGGCGAGGGCGCCTGCACCCTGGTACTGGAAGAGCTGGAGCATGCGCGTGCGCGTGGCGCCACCATTCTGGCCGAGGTGGTGGGTTACGGCACCAACAGCGATGGCCAGCACGTCACCCAGCCCAGCGCCGACACCATGGCCCAGGCCATGCGCCTGGCGCTGGAAGATGCCGATCTGGATGCCGCGCGCATTGGCTACGTCAACGCCCACGGCACCGCCACCGATCACGGTGACATCGCCGAGACCCAGGCCACCGCCCAGGTATTCAGCAACGGCGTGCCGATCAGCTCGTTGAAGAGCTATGTCGGCCACATGCTCGGCGCCTGCGGTGCATTCGAGGCCTGGATGAGCATCGAGATGATGCGTGAGGGCTGGTTTGCGCCGACCCTCAACCTGAATGAGCTGGACCCGCGCTGCGGCGCGCTGGATTACATCACCGGCAGTGGCCGCGAGCTGCAGACCGACTATGTGATGAGCAACAACTTCGCTTTCGGCGGTATCAACACCTCACTGGTGTTCCGCCGTTGGCAGGATTGAACTTCACCATCGCACTGAACCAAGGAGAGAGTTGATGCGTCGTATGAGTTTGTTTGCCTGTGCCGCCTTGCTGGCGATGTCGTCGTCGGCCTTTGCCCGCGAAACCAGGGTGGAGCAGTCGTTGCAGGAGTTGATCAATTCGCCCGAAGCCCGTGCCGCCGGCATCGATGGCAGCGTGCGCTTCTACCTGGCCGGGCAGTCGCCGGCGGTAACCGAGCGCCTGGGCGAAGACATCACCAACAAGAAGACCAACGCCGCCAACAAGAGCGATGCCGAGGCCTGCCGTTGGGTTGCCATGTCGGCGCTGCTGGCGCTGCAGGACGGTGCCAAGTCGCGCGGCGCCAATGCCGTGGTGGATATCGTCAGCTTCTACAAGCGCAACGAGTTCCGCAGCACCACCAACTATGAATGCTATGCCGGTGCCATCCTGGCCGGTGTCGCGCTCAAGGGCACCTACGCCAAGGTGCGTTGAGTGCACGGGCCCGGCGTGGCGTCTGCCACGCCGGGCAGCCCAATGTGATGCACCGCAGATGCGCAGTGCAGCCGGTTTTGATGTGAAAACCGTCATTACTTTGCTGAACAATTGAGAGGAAGCGGTCTGCCAAGTGCCAATTGGTGGGGGCAGCGCTTTCCCCGGTGTCAGCTTTCCGACACAATCACGGTCCTTCCCGGGTTACAGCCCCGCGGGCATGCACGCCTACGTCTATAAAAGCCAACGCAAGCAGGACACCTACGTCTACCTCGCCAAGCGTGATGATTTCGATGCGATCCCGGCCTCGCTGGGCGCCACGCTGGCTCCGTACACTTTCGTGCTGGAGGTTGCCCTGACCCCCGAACGTCGCCTGGCCCAGGCCGACGCCGCACAGGTGCGCGCCAATCTGGCCGAGCGCGGTTTTCACCTGCAGGCGCCACCGATGCCCTTGGCGCCGGTAAAGATCGCCCGCATCGACGGTCGCGATGACTGAAGCCCTGCGTACCCGCGCTGTCGCCGTTGCCCTGGGCATCGGCTTGTTGCTGACCCTGCTGACCGGTTTCGGTGGTGTGGTGGCGGCCGTGTGTGGCGTGCTGGCGCAACCGGCGTTCGCCCTGGCGGTGTCCTGGCTGCGCCGCAGCCGCACGCTGGCGCCGTCGGCGACCCTGTTCAAACGACAGCTGCCGGGCCTGCTGGGGCTGTGGGTGGCTGGCCCAGCGGCTTTGGCGTTGCTGGTGTCCTGGCCGCTGGCGGCGCTGCACGACAGCGGCAGCCTGGCGGCCGTACTGGCGCTGAGTGTGGCGGTCAGCGTGGCCGTGCTGGCGCTGTGGCGCACCTGGCCGTTGTGGCATGCGCTGGAGCGAGAGGACAGCGAGCTGCGCGCGCAGTGGCATTCCCTGGCCGGTCGCGGCCTGGATTCCTGGCACGGCCTGGGTGCGGCCGCCGTACTGCTGGTGCTGTGCGCGGCGGTGGTGGCACCGGCCTGGCCGACCCTGCTGCCCAGCCACCTGCGTTGGCCGCTGGCCATTGCCAGCCTGCCGTTGATGCCGTTGCTGCACTACCTGCTGCAGGCCATGCGCGCGGCGCCGGCCTTGGCCACGGTGCCGGCCGAACCGCAGTTGGGTGAGCGTGTCGAAGGCTTCGACCCGTTTGCCGAGGCGCTGCAGGCCCCGCAACCGCTGGAACCGCTGGACCAGCATGAACTGGTGCCGCAGCTGTATGCCGCGGCCCGCGGTGGCCGCGTTGACCGTGCCCTGCAGCTGCTGGATGCCGGTGCCGACGTGCATGCCGCCCCGCCGGCCGATTCGCGTGACCAGCGCAGCCTGGTGGTACTGGCGGCGGTATTGCCGGACCTGCGCCTGCTGCGCGCGCTGATCAGCCGTGGCGTGGACGTCAACCAGCCGCATTGTGGGGTGACCCCGCTGTTGGCAGCCACCCGCGACAGCTGGCACGGCCGTCCCGAGGCGGTGATGACGCTGCTGGCCAATGGCGCCGATCCGCGTGCCACCGATGCCGAGGGCAACACCCCTCTGCACCATGCCGCACGCAGCTCCGACCCGGGCGTGGCTGCGCTGCTGCGTGACGCCGCGGCCGAGATCGACGCCCTCAACCATGAAGGCCACAGCCCCTTGGCGGTGGCCTGCCAGGCAGGCAACTGGCGCTTGGCCAAGTTCCTGCTGGAGCGTGGCGCCAAGGTCGAGCCCAGCGACGGCGTGCCGGTGCTGGTGCAGGCTGCGGCCACCGACGACGACGATCCGGCCGGCGTGCAGCTGCTGCTCAAGCACAAGGCCCGGCTGGATGCGCGCGACCGCCAGCGCCGCAGCGCGCTGCATGAGGCCGCCTTGGCCGGTCACGTCGATATCGTCGAAACCCTGCTGAACGCCGGCGCCAACATCGAGCCGCGCGACGCTGCCGGCCGTACCCCGTGGCTGGATGCTGCCGCACACGGCCGTGCCGGTGTGCTCGAACGCCTGCTGGCACACCAGCCCGACGTCACTGCGGTGGACGGCGAGGGCAACAACGCCGTGCTGCTGGCCAGCCGCGCCGAGCAGGTCTCGGCAGCGCTGATCCGGCGCCTGCTGGACCTGGGCATTGCCGCAGATACCGTCGGCAGCGATGGCCGCCGCGCCATCGACCATGCCGCCGCTGCCGGCCGCTGGAGCATTGTTTCGCTGCTGGACCCGAGCTACCCGCTGCCGGCCGCGGTCAGTGATGCCGCCCAGGCCAGCACCGATGGCGAGGGTCTGGTGGCACCGGTGCTCAACGACCGCGCGCCGTTGGCCCTGCTGCGCGAGGCGCTGGTGTTCGGCAATGTCGACGGCATGGCGCCGCTGGCCAAGCTGTGCTCGGCCGATGAACTGGGCGGCCTGCTGCATGATCCGGAACTGGCCCTGCAGCCGCGGGTAGTCGATTGGTTGCTGGGCCACGGCGCCGCAGCGGAAGTTCTGGACGCCTGCGGTGACACGCCGATGTTCGCGCTGCTGTCGCGCGGTGTGGATGCGATCCCGACCCTGCAGGTGCTGCTGCACCACGGTGTCTCGCCGGCCGGCAAGGGTGGCCTGACCCGCCTGCTGGCGGCCTGCGCGCAGCATGACCACGGTGCCCGCAGCACCGAGCAGTTCGCGCTGGAGTTGCTGGAGCGCGGTGCCGACCCGTTTGGTGCCTCGCCTGCCGGTGATCCGGCCTTGTCGCTGGCGGTTCGCCTGGGTTGGCTCAAGCTGCAGCATTGGCTGCTGCTCAACGGCGCCGACCGTGAAGCCCGCGACAGCCACGGCATGACCGCCCTGCACCTGGCCACCGCGCTGGCACGCGAGGCTGCACTCAAGCAGCTGGTGCTGCAGGGGGCATCGCCGGATGCGCGCGCAGCCGACGGCCAGACGCCGCTGGGCGTGGCCCTGTCCAGTGGCCGCCGTGATCTTGCCGACCTGCTCGACTGGCGTGGCTGGTCACTGCCGCTGCGCGCGCTGCGCGATGCCGATGTACCGGCCGCGGCGATGGCCGGCGACGCCGATGCGGTGCGCCGCCTGATCAACCTGGGTTTTGCCGTGGACGCGGTGGACGCACAGGGTTGCAGTGCACTGTTGCGGGCTGCCGGTGGTGGCCACGCGGCGGTGGTCGATCTGCTGCTGTCGCTGGGTGCTGATCCGCAGCACGCCGCTGCCAGTGGCGCTACCCCTCTGTCGGCCGCGGTGAGCATGCGGCAGACGACGATTGTCGCCGCGTTGCTCGCAGCCGGTGCCAAGTTGGAGCACCGTCTGCCCGGCGGGGTGACGGTGCTGATGCTGGCTGCCGCGCTGGGCCTGCCGGATATCGTCGCGCGCCTGCTTACCGCCGGTGCCGACGTGCATGCCGGTGACGACCAGCAATTGGCACCGTTGCATTGTGCTGCGCTGTACGGCTTCACCGCGCGTGATCGCGGCCGTTTGCTGGCCCTGCTCGATGCCCTGCTGCTGGCCGGTGCCGAGCCGGACCAGGCCTCGGCGGGCACGGTCACGCCGCTGTTGCTGGTGCTGGGCGCCCGTGCCGAACCGGGCACCGCCTGCGACGAGCACGTGGTGCTGGCGGCGGTGGAGCGCCTGCTGGACGAGGACGTATCGCTGGAGGTGCGCGACCCGCGTGGTTTCGGCCCGCTGCACCTGGCCGCCCTGCATGGCCTGCCGCTGCTGGTGCAGCGCCTGCTGCGGGCCGGCGCCGACCCGGAAATGCGCGATGCACTGAACCGCACGCCGCGTGACATCGCGATCATGCGTGGTTTCGTCGACGTGGCCGGTGAGTTCGAGCCGGCGGTGCCGGGGGTATCGTCGATGGCCCGCTTCCTGCGCGACAGGAACTGATTCTCCTGCGGATTGGGGTCGGCTGATTCGGGGCTCGCAGAAGCGTGCGTCTGCCGGCAATGCCCGCTGCCCCTGTGCAGGGAACCCGGCTTTCAGTGTTGAGTTGCTGGCCTTTGCCAATCCGCGATCACCTCAGCCCCTGCCTTCATCCGCGTCCGCTTCAAACAGCTGCATCAGATCCGCGCGCGCGTCGCGCGAGGTCTGCATCACCGCCGCTTCATCGTCATAGACCAGGTGCTGGGCCTTGAGCAATTGCTCGTCGTGCTCGCGGAAACGCTGCACGTGGTCGCGGGCCACGCTGTCGGGAATGCCCAGTGCGGTGAGTACGCGCTCACTGGCCTCCAGGCTGGAGCCGAACACCTCGCGGAACGGTTCGGCCGACATGTCCATCAGCTTCCACGCGTGCTGGCGGTTGCGGGCGCGCGCCAGCACGGTGGCGCCCGGGTACAGGCGGCGTACCAGGCGTACCGCGCGCAGGTTGGTTTCCGGGTCGTCCATGGCCATCACGAACACCCGGATGTGCTCGGCACCGGCCGAGCGCAGCAGCTCCGGGCGGGTTGGGTCGCCGTAGTACAGCTGGTTGCCGAAGCGGCGCATGTCCTCCACCGTGTCCGGGTCGGCTTCCAGGGCGACGAACGGAATGCGCTGCGCGGTCAGCAGGCGGCCGATGATCTGGCCGAAGCGGCCCATGCCGGCGATGAGTACCTGCGGTCGCTGCGCGCCGGCATCCTTCAGCTGGGCATCCGGTGCATGTTCCGGCGCGGCTGCCTGCGGCTTGAGCTGCAGCAGGCGCTGCAGGGCCAGCAGCAATAGCGGGGTGATCGCCATCGACAGGCTGACGATGGCCACCAAACGGTCATGGTTGATGCGGCCCAGCAGGTGCGCACGTTCGGCTTCGTTGAACACCACGAAGGCGAACTCGCCGCCCAGCCACAACACGCTGGCCAGTATCAGCGCATTGCGCAGCGGCAGCTTTGCCAGCTTGCCCAGCAACAGCAGGATGGAAAACTTCACCAGCAGCAGGATCAGCACGCCGGCGGCGATCAGTTCCGGCTCGGTGGCCACCCGTGCCAGGTCGATGCCCATGCCTACGGCAATGAAGAACAGCCCCAGCAACAGGCCCTTGAACGGCTCGATCTGCGATTCGATCTCGTGGCGGAACTCCGAGTCGGCCAGCAGCACGCCGGCCACGAACGCGCCCAGGCTGGCGCTGAGCCCGGCCTCGGCCATCAACCAGGCGGTGCCCAGCACCACCAGCAGGGCGGTGGCGGTGAACACCTCGGGCATGCGGGTGCGCGCCACCACCGCGAACAGCCGCCGCAGCAAGGGCCGGCCCAGCACGATGGCCGCGGCCAACGCGCCCAAGGCAACGCCGGCGTCCTGCCAGGTAAGGGTTTCGTTCTTGACCCCGCCCAGCAGCGGGATGGCGGCCAGCAGCGGAATCGCCACCAGGTCCTGGAACAGCAGGATGGCAAAGCCCAGCCGGCCATGGTCGGTATTGAGGGCCTTGTGCTCGGACAGCAGCTGCAGGCCCACCGCGGTGGAGGACAGCGCCAGCGCGGTGCCTATCACCAACGCGCTCTTCCACGAGAAATGATTGAGCAGCAGCAGGCCGCCGAGTGCGGCGGCGCTGAGCAGCACCTGCAGCGCGCCGGCACCAAACACCGTGCGTCGCATCACCATCAGCCGCGAGGGCGACAGTTCCAGCCCGATCACGAACATCAGCATCACCACGCCGATCTCGGCGGCGTTGAGGATGCGGTCGGTGTCCTGCACGAAGCCCAGCACCTGCGGCCCCAGCACCACGCCGGCGGCCAGGTAGCCGAGCACGGCGCCCAGCCCGAAGCGCTTGAATACCGGCACGGCGATCACCGCCGCCAGCAGCAATACCAAGGCTAGTTCGAGGCCGGTGCCATGCATGGGGTGTTCTTCGGATGCACCGGTGTACCCCGGCAGCACCATTATGCGGACTGCACCGTCAACGAATGCGAATGCAGGCCCAATCATGATCAGGACAATGTGGCCCAAGGTTGACCTTGCGCGCCAGCAGGGCCAGACTCGCCGCGCTGCCGGCGTTTCCGAGCGGCATATCCCGGAGTCCAACCCCATGTCCAGCGACAGTAGAAGTCGACCGCGTTCGACGCCAGTGATGGCAATCGCCTGAGTGGGGTGATTTGCCTGTGCTGGCGTTGCGGACGCAACCAGGAACAGGTGAATCACGATGAACCAGAAGCAGCTTCTGCGGCCGGTGGTGGATGCAGCCACCCTGAGCGCCCCCATTGCCAATTTCAACACCGCCGACGCGGTGGAATTCCTCAATACGCTGAGCGTGCCGGCCGCGGCCGACGTGCTTGCCGCGGTGCCGGTGGCGCGCGCGGTGAAGTTGCTGGAGGCGCCCGAACTGCAGCGTGCCGGTACCCTGGTGGCGGCCCTGTTGCCGGCGCGTGCCGCGGCCCTGCTGGGGCTGATGGCCGATGACCGCGCCACCGACATCGTCCATGAACTGGATGCTGCCGAACGCGCCCGGCTGATTCCGCTGCTGGCGCCGGAGGCGCGGCGCGCGATCCAGCAACTGCTCAGCTACCCGCCCAACACTGCCGGTGCGCTGATGACCACCGAATTCGTCGGCGTGCCAGCCGACTGGACGGTGGCGCAGACCCTGCAGCATATCCGCGAGGTCGAGCGCAGCCGCGAGACGGTGTACGCCATCTATGTGCTGGACCCGCTCACCCGCCAGCTGCAGCAGGTGGTGACGATGCGGCGCCTGATCACCGGCGAGCCGGACGATTCCATCCTCTCGGTAGCGCAGGTCAACCCGCCGGTGACGGTGGGGCCGCTGCTGGACCAGGAGGAGGTGGCGCAGCAGATCCGCCGCCACGACCTGTTGGCCATCCCGGTGGTGGACGCGCAGTTGCAGATGCTGGGCATCGTCACCGTCGACGACATCCTTGATGCATTGATCGACGAATCCACCGAGGACGTGCACAAGTTCGGCGGCCTGGAGGCGCTGGACAAGCCCTACATGCAGATCGGTTTCCTGGAGATGCTGCGCAAGCGCGCCGGCTGGCTGAGCGTGCTGTTCCTGGGTGAAATGCTGACCGCCAGCGCCATGCAGCACTACGAGGACGAGCTGGCACGCGCGGTGGTGCTGACCCTGTTCATTCCCCTGATCATGAGCTCGGGCGGCAATTCCGGTTCGCAGGCCACCTCGTTGCTGATCCGCTCGCTGGCGCTGCGTGAACTGCGCCTGCGCGACTGGTGGAAGGTGGCCCTGCGCGAGTTGCCGACCGGCGTGGTGCTGGGCTCGATTCTTGGCCTGCTGGCCATCGTGCGCATCACCGTCTGGCAGCTGGCCGGTCTGCACGACTACGGTGAGCACTGGAAGTTGCTGGCACTGACCATTGGCGCGGCACTGATCGGCATTGTCACCTTCGGCTCGCTGTCCGGCTCGATGCTGCCGTTCGTGCTCAAGCGCCTGGGCTTCGACCCGGCCAGCGCCTCGGCACCGTTCGTGGCGACGTTGGTGGACGTAACCGGGCTGGTCATCTACTTCAGCATTGCCGCAATGATCCTCGGCGGCACGCTCCTCTGAATGTAGTGCCGAGCCATGCTCGGCAGGGGCTTTACCGGCAACCCCAACGGCAAACGCAAAAATCACCCCTCCCCAACCCTCCCCTGCGCTGCGCGCAAGGGAGGGGGCGGTTCGCGGCCATCTGCCAGTTCGCCGCTTGTCTCCCTCCCTTTGGCATAGCCAAGGGGAGGGCCGGGGAGGGGTGCTCTTCGCCGGCCCCCGCCCCACGCTTGATCCAACGCAGCCCACCCCACGCCGCAGCCGTGTACCTTTGGACCGGTTACCCGCAACAGGCGTCGCAATGAGTACCTATCACCTGCAGACCGTATTCCGCCCGCGTTCGGTGGCCGTGGTGGGCGGCAGCCCGCGTGATCGCTCGGCCGGCCGCGCGGTGATCCGCAACCTGCGCGCCGGCGGCTTTGCCGGGCAGATCGGCTGGGTCAGCCCGCGCTACGCCGAGATCGACGGCATGCGCACGGTCAAGCGGCTCAAGGACCTGCCGTGGATTCCGGACCTGGTGGTGATCACGGTGCCGGCCAGCATCCTGCCGCAGGTGGTGAGCCAGGCCGCCGAGCTGGGCGTGGCGGGGGCCATCATCCTCACCTCCGGGCTGGGCAAGGGCCCCGGTTCGCTGGCCGCGCAGGTGGAAGCGGCCGCACGGCCCAAGGGCATGCGCGTGCTGGGCCCGCACTGCCTGGGGGTGATCGCCCCGCATGCGCGGCTCAATGCCAGCATCGCCGCACACACCCCGCAGGCCGGCGATGTCGCGCTGATCTCCGAATCCAGTGCGATTGCCGCGGCGCTGGTGGAATGGGGCGTGGCACGATCGATCGGCTTCTCCGCGGTGGTATCGCTGGGCGATGCGCTGGACGTGGATTTCGGCGACCTGCTGGATTACTTCGCCACCGATTACCGCACCCGCGCCATCCTGCTGTACGTCGATCAGATCAGTGATGCGCGCAAGTTCATGTCGGCCGCCCGTGCGGCGGCGCGCGCCAAACCGGTGGTGGTGGTCAAGTCCGGTCGCCAGCCCAAGCGCGGCGACGGCGAGGTCAGCACCCATTCGCAGGCGCTGGCCGCCTCCGACGCGGTCTATGGCGCCGCCTTCAACCGTGCCGGCCTGCTGCGCGTCAATGCGCTGGACGAGCTGTTCACCGCCGCTGAAACCCTGGGCCGGCTGGGCACGTTCCCGGGCCGCCGCCTGGCCATCCTCAGCAACGGCGGTGGCGTGGGCCGGCTGGCGGTGGACCAGCTGCAGGCACTGGGCGGCACGTTGGCCGAACTGTCACCGGCAACCATCGCCCAACTGGACAAGGCATTGCCGCAGGGCTGGTCACGCGACAACCCGGTGGACATCGTGGTGGATGCCGACGGTGGCCGCTATGCATCAGCCATCGAGGCCCTGCTGTCCGACGATGCCAACGATGCGGTGCTGGTGATCAACGTGCCCACCGCATTCACCTCGTCGGCCGAGGCCGCGCAGGCGCTGACCAGCACGCTGGGGCTGCGCTCGCGGCAGCTGCGCGACAAGCCGGTGTTCGCGGTATGGCTGGGCAATGATGACCGCGCCACCGTTACCCTCAACACCGCGCGGGTGCCGACCTATCCCAGCGAGGCCGAGGCGGTACGGGGCTTCCAGCACCTGGTGAAGTACCGCGAGGCACAGGCTGCGCTGATGGAAACCCCACCCAGCCTGCCCGCCGATTTCGTGGTGGACGTGGCTGCGGCGCGCGCGCTGGTGGAGACGGCACTGGCCAACGACCAGCAATGGCTGGACCCGGTGGCTACCCACAAGCTGCTGCAGGCCTATGGCATTCCGTCGCTGGAGGTGATGGTGGCGCGCGACGCGCACGAGGCGATGGACCTGGCCCAGCCGCTGCTGGAAAAAGGCCTGAGCGTGGCGGTGAAGATCTTCTCGCCGGACATCCCGCACAAATCCGAAGTCGATGGCGTGCGCCTGAACCTGAGCACCTTGCGTGCGGTACAGGCGGCGGCCACCTCCATCCTGCAGCGTGCCCGCGAGCAGCGCCCGCAGGCGCGCATCGAGGGCGTGCTGGTGCAGCCCAGCCTGACCCGGCCCAAAGCACGCGAACTGATTGCCGGCATTGCCGACGACCCGGTGTTTGGCCCGGTGGTGGTCTTCGGCCGTGGCGGTACCGCGGTGGAAGTGATCGACGACAAGACCCTGGCACTGCCGCCGCTGGACCTGCGCCTGGCCCATGAGGTGATAGGACGGACCCGTGTATCGCGCATCCTCAAGGCCTATGGCGATGTGCCGGCGGCGGACGAGCGTGCGGTGGCGCTGGTGCTGGTCAAACTGGCGCAGCTGGCGGCGGATATCCCGCAGATCCGCACACTGGACCTGAACCCATTGCTGGCCGACCGTAACGGCGTGATCGCACTGGATGCACGCATCGCCATCACCCCGGTGCGACGCCTGCACAAGGGCAGGGGCCACCCGCGCTTTGCGATCTTCCCTTATCCCACCGAGTGGGAGCGCACCATTGCCCTGTCCGACGGCGGCAAGGCCTTCATCCGGCCGGTGCGGCCGGAGGACGACGGTCTGTTCCGCGCGTTCTTCGCCCGGGTGACCGACGATGACCTGCGCCTGCGCTTCTTCCAGTCGGTGAAGCACTTCAGCCACGAGTTCATCGCGCGGCTGACCCAGCTGGACTACGCCCGCTCCATTGCCTTGGTGGCCATCGACCCGCGCAGCGGCGAGATGCTGGGTGCGGTGCGCCTGCATGCCGATGCCGATTACGACCGTGGCGAATACGGCATCCTGATCCGCTCCGACCTCAAGGGCCACGGGATTGGCTGGAAGCTGATGCAGATCATGATCGAGTACGCCCAGTGGCAGGGCCTTAAGGTGGTGGAGGGGCAGGTGCTGCGCGAGAACACCACGATGCTGGCGATGTGCCAGAGCCTGGGGTTCAAGGTGAAATCCGACCCGGATGACTCGACCATCATGAACGTGACACTGCCGGTGGGTGAGGTTAAGAGCTAAGAGTCAAAGGCCAAGCGCCCAAAGGCACCCCTCCCCAACCCTCCCCTGCGCTACGCGCAAGGGAGGGGGCCGCTTGTCTCCCTCCCGTTGCCGCAGGCAAGGAGAGGGCTCTGCCTGGCTCCCTCCCTTTGCCGCAGGCAAGGGGAGGGTTGGGGAGGGGTGCTCTGCCTGGCTCCCTCCCTTTGCCATAGGCAAGGGGAGGGTTGGAGAGGGGTGCCGTTCGCTGTTGCTCCACCCCCAATCCACCCCAAGGCGCGACAATAGCGCCATGCAAACGCACCAAGCCCCCGCCACCCGAACCCCGCTGCTCCTGCTCCCCGGCCTGCTCAACGACGCCACCCTCTGGCAGGCCCAGCTCGACGCGCTGGCCGACATCGCCGATTGCCAGGTCGGTGATCTCACCCGGCAAACCACGATGCGCGCGGTCGCCGAAGACGTCCTGGCCAAGGCCCCTGCACAATTTGCCCTGGCCGGCTTTTCCCTCGGTGGCTACGTCGCCCAGGAAATCCTGCGCATCGCACCGCAACGCGTATCGAAGCTGGCACTGCTGGACACCTCGTTCAAACCCGATTCGCCCGAGCGTGCCGCCCAGCGCCTGGCGCAGCAGAACAGCGTGCGCCTGCCCGGCACCTTCCATGGCTTCGGCGACAAGCTGATGCGCAGCTATATCGATGCATCGCGGCTCGAAGATCATGCATTGGTGGATACCGTGCGCAGCATGACCGCACGCCTCGGCGCTGAAGTCTTCCTGCGCCAGAGCCAGCTGCAGCGTGCCGAGGGCAGCGAGGTCCTGCGTGCCTGGCAGGGCCCGGCCTTGATCGTCTGCGGGCGCAATGATGCAATCACGCCCTTGCCGGTCAGCGAGCAGATGGCTGCGCTGATGCCGCAATCAACGCTGGTGGTGATCGAGGACTGCGGTCATCTGGCACCGTTGGAGAAGCCGGCGGAAGTGAACGCTGCGATGCGTGCCTGGCTGCTATCGACGCCAGGCTGATCGATCTCAATCCCAAGCTGGCGCGATGCCCGGGTTGGCCACGCGTTCGCCACGGTCCAACTCCGCGATCCGTGCCATGTCTTCGGCGTCCAGCCGCAGCTGCACCGCCTGCAGGTTGCCGGCAAGGTTCTCGCGCTTGGTCGACGACGGAATCACCGCATAGTCCTGCTGCAGTGCCCACGCCAAGGCAACCTGTGCGGTGCTCGCTTGGTGCTTGTCGGCAATGGCCTGGATCACCGGGTCCTTCAGCACCGCGCCATAGGCCAGGCTCATGAATGCGGTGACAGGGATGCCCTGCTTACGCAGGTAGGCGATCAAGGCGCGGTTCTGCAGATAGGGATGCACTTCGATCTGGTTGGTGGCGATGGCATCGGCACCGAGGATGGCGATGGCCTGGCGGGTCAGGTCGATGGTGAAGTTGGAAACACCTATCGCCTTGGTCAAACCCAGCGACTTGGCTTCACGCAGCGCACCGAGGAACTCGGCCATCGGCACTTCGTCCTTGGGCGAGGGCCAGTGGATCAGGGTCAGGTCGACATGATCGGTGCGTAGCTTGCGCAGGCTCTCGCGCAGGCTGGCCAGCAGATCATCGTGGTGGAAGTTGCTGATCCAGATCTTGGTGGTCAGGAACAGCTGCTCGCGCGGCACCGTGCCGCTGGCAATCGCTGCGCCAAGGTCGGCTTCGTTGTCGTAGATCTGTGCGGTGTCGAAAGCGCGGTAGCCCAGCTCCAATGCATTGTGCACGGAGTCGGTCAGTACCTGGCCCTTGAGGCGGTAGGTGCCAAGGCCGATAGCGGGAATAGTCATTCAAATCTCCTGAAATTCGCACTCACAGGCTACGCCGTGCAGCGCGAACGAAAAGGTAAAAGGGAGTAACAGCGTGTTCCGTCAGTGCGCGCTGACGGCAATGCCTTCGGCACGCACATTCAATCCATCGCGGCCATCCAGGCGGCCGCTCAATACCGTCAATGCCAGCGCACCCAGCACCACCAGCGCGCCCATCCACGGCGTGTGCATCAGGCCAATGTGATCGACCACCAGGCCACCAAGCGAGGCGCCCAGCGCAATGCCGATGTTGAAGGCGGCGATGTTCAGACCGGACGCCACATCGGTTGCCTGCGGTACGAAGCGCTGTGCCTGCTTGACCACATACACCTGCAGGCCCGGCACATTGCCGAACGCCACTGCACCCAACGCCAGCACCGTCATCAGCACCAGCCAGCGGTTGTAGGCGGAGAAGGTGAGCGCCAGCAGCACCACGGCAAGCAGGCCGAAGATCAGGGTCAATGCGGGCACCGGGCCCCGGCGGTCAGCCAGACGCCCGCCCCACAGATTGCCGATCGCCACCGACACGCCGTAGACCAGCAACACCGCGCTTACTGCATTGGCCGAGAAGCCGCTGACGTCCTGCAGGATCGAGGCGAGGAAGGTGAAGGACAGGAAGGTGCCACCGTAGCCCAGCGCAGTCATTGCATAGACCAGCAACAGTCGCGGCTGTGCCAGCACCGCGAACTGCTGGCCGAAGGTTGCCGGCGCGCTGCGCGGCAGGTCACGCGGCACGAACAGCAGGCTGCCTAGCAGGGCGATCACGCCCAGGCCAGCCACCGCCAGGAAGGTCGCACGCCAGCCAAGATGCTGGCCGATGAAGGTGCCCAGCGGCACGCCGGTCACCAGCGCCACCGTCAGCCCGGTGAACATGATCGCGATGGCACTGGCGGCCTTGTCCTTGGGCACAACCGAGGTGGCGATGATCGAACCGATCGAGAAGAACACACCATGCGCCAGCCCGGTCAGCACCCGTGCCACGATCAGCGAGCCATAGCCGGGCGCCATCCACGCAATCAGGTTGCCGACGGTGAACAACAGCATCAGCGCGACCAGCAAGGCCTTTCTCGGCACCCGCCCGGTCAGAGCGGTGAGTACCGGTGCACCCACCGCAACACCCAGCGCATACAGGGAAACCAGCAGGCCGGCCGAGGGCAGGCTGACCTGCAGGTCGGCGGCAATGGTCGGGATCAGGCCGACGATGACGAACTCGGTGGTGCCGATGGCGAACGCACCCAGGGTCAGCGCCAGCAGGGCAAGGGGGATACCGCGGGACATGGGCGATTCCTCGGAAAGGGGCGCGCAGTCTGGCGGGGTCACTGTTGCCGAAAAAGCCGGTTTGCACCCAATGACTATTGAATTCTGGTCAATAATGGGTCCGTCCTCCTGCTGCCTTTGATCCGATGAAAACCACCCTCGATGAAATGCAGGCTTTTATTGCAGTGATCGATACCGGTTCGATCACCGCCGCCGCCGAGCAGTTGGGCCAGACCACCTCCGGCGTGAGCCGCGCATTGGGGCGATTGGAGGAGAAGCTGGGCACCACCTTGCTGACCCGTACCACCCGCCGCCTGCAGCTCACCGCCGAGGGGGAGTCCTTCCTGGCGCAGGCGCGCGCCATCGTCGCCTCGGTGGATGCCGCCGAGGAGCAGATCGCCGCGCGCCGTGGCACGCCCTCGGGGCGATTGCGGGTGGATGCGGCCATGCCCTTCGTGCTGCATGTGATCGCGCCGCTGGTGGCCGAGTACCGCAGCCGCTATCCGCAGGTCGCACTGGAGCTCAACAGCAGCGAGCGTTACATCGACCTGCTCGAGCGCCGCACCGATATCGCCATCCGCATCGGCCCCTTGGCCGACTCCACCCTGCATGCGCGGCCATTGGGCCACAGCCGGCTGCGGGTGCTGGCCAGCCCTGCGTATCTGCAACAGCACGGCACGCCGAAGACGGTGGCGCAGCTGCAGGCGCATGCGCTGCTCGGCTTCAATGAACCGGATTCGCTCAATACCTGGCCGTTGCCGGACGCCGATGGTGGCCTGTTGCATGTGCGGCCAAGCCTGGCGGTGAACAGTGGCGAGATCCTGCACCGCCTGGCGCTGGAGGGCGTGGGCATCGTCTGCCTGTCCGACTTCCTGACCGAACAGGACCGTGCCCAAGGCAGTCTGGTACAGGTGTTGCCAAAGCAGACCGTGGAAGTGCGACAGCCCATCCATGCGGTGTATTACCGCAACACCGCGGTGTCGGCGCGGATCCGCTCGTTCCTGGACTATCTGGGCGAGGCCATGGCGAAGGCGGCGTACACGCAGTAAGCCGGCGCAGCTGACAGGCTGGTGTTGGGGCGATGAGGCAGTGCAGGGCGGCCACCCTGTAACACCCACCCCTGTCGCGGGTGCAGGGGTGGGTGTGTTGCAGGCGCTGCCGTGGTTTGGCGGCGTGCGCCGCGGCTACCGCCGCTTGTCAGTGCTGCTCGGCGTGGTGCCAGGCGTGCCGCACCAGCCAGCGTGCTTCGTCCCAGGACACGGCCAGTGCCGGGTTGTGCCGGTGGTAGCTGTCCTGCAGCACTTTGTAGAGCTGTTCTTCAGTGGCGCGCGGATACGCCTGGTACACGTCATAGCCCATTTCCAGCAGTCGCTGGTAATGGTCGAAATCGTGCTGGCCGAGGTGGCCGATGGCATGTACGCCGCGCCAGTAGGTCAGCTCGGCGTCACGGTCGAAATTGCGTTGGGCTGCGGATGTGGTCTGCATGGGTAGGACTCCATTCGCGGTCTACCCCCTGTCCAACGATGCTAAGTCCGGCGCAGGGGGGGAATCAAGCAAGCCGGTTCACGTTTCGGTACTGGCGCTGTCCAGCTGCGCCAGCTGAACCGGGGTCAATGCCAGTTGCGCCGCGGCAAGCACTTCCTGCAACTGCTGCACGCTGGTGGCGCTGACGATGGGGGCGGTGATGCCGGGGCGGGCGATCAACCAGGCCAGGGCAACCTGCGCGGGCGTGGCGTTGTGGCTGGCGGCCACGTCGTCCAGCGCCTGCAGGATGCGCAAGCCACGCGGGTTGAGGTACTGCGCGGCCACCTTGGCACCGCGCGCGGCGCTCTTGCCCACGTCCTGCGCTGTACGGTACTTGCCGCTGAGAAAGCCGCTGGCCAGCGAGTAGTAGCTGATCACGCCCAGGCCCTGTTCGCGCGCCAACGGTTCCAGTTCGGCTTCGTAGCCGGCGCGGTCGTACAGGTTGTACTCCGGCTGCAGGGTCTCATAGCGCGGCAGGTGATAGTCGGCTGACACCTTGAGTGCCTCGCGCAGGCGCGCGGCACTGTAGTTGGAGGCACCGATGGCGCGGACCTTGCCGGCCTGCACCAGGCGCGCGAACGCACCCAGCGATTCCTCCAGCGGCACCGACTCATCGTCTTCGTGTGCCTGGTACAGATCAATGACGTCGGTCTGCAGGCGGCGCAGCGAATCCTCGATGGCGGCATTGATGTTGTCCGCCGACAGGCCGGGGCGTTCTGCCCACTTGGCTACCTTGGTGGCGATGACCACCTTGTCGCGTTTGCCACTGTGCTGCAGCCACCGGCCGATGATGGTTTCCGACTCGCCGCCACGGTTGCCCGGCACCCAGGCCGGATAGACATCGGCGGTGTCGACCAGGTTGAAGCCGGCATCGACAAAGGCGTCCAGCAGGGTGAACGCGGTTTTCTCGTCGGCACTCCAGCCGAACACGTTGCCACCGAAGGCAATGGGACTGACCTGCAGGCCGGAGCGACCAAGTTCGCGTGACTGGGGCATGCATTCCTCCTTTGTTGTCCAGTTCTCCAGCATAGACGCAAGGCGTTCCAATTCCGTGGCAAAGCGGTGAAAACAGCGTTCCGTTGTGCTTGTCCGCGCTAACGTGTTGTAAACATTTCGTGCTGCAGTGCGATTGCAATGGCGTGCTAGGCTCGGCGTCTCAACCGCCGGAGACTCACATGAAAACGCGTGCGCCCCTGTTCTGTGCCTGCCTGTTGGCGGTGGCTTCCGCCCTGCCGTTTGTCACCGTAGCCAGCGAACCTGTTGTTGCTGCCGACAGCGCCCAGGTGGCACCGGACCTGCAGGCGGCCATTGCCGCCAACTGGCGCAGCCCGGCCAACGTGGCACGTGACAACTACCGCCATCCCGCGCAGACACTGGCTTTCTTCGGCCTGCAGCCGAACCAGACCGTGGTCGAGATCACCCCGGGTGGCGGCTGGTATGCGGAGATCCTGGCGCCCTACCTGCGTGAGAACGGCAGGTATGTGGCAGCAGTGGTGGACCCGGCGGCGTTGCCGGCCGGTGGTGGCCGTGATTATCAGCAGCGTTCGCGCGATGGCCTGGCCAGGAAGTTTGCCGATTCACCGGCGCAGTACGACCGTGCGGTCGAAGTGGCCTACGATCCGGCCGCACCGGTGCTGGGTGCACCGGGCTCGGCCGACCTGGTGCTGACCTTCCGCAATGTCCACAACTGGCGTGCCAATGGCCAGGCCGAAGGCATGTTCAAGGCCTTCCATGACGTGCTCAAGCCCGGCGGCACGCTGGGTGTGGTCGAGCACCGCGCCAAGGCCGATGTGCCGGCAGACGACAAGAGCGGCTACGTGGGCCAGGCGCAGGTGATCGCGATGGCCGAGGCTGCCGGTTTCAGCCTGGTCCAGAGCAGCGAGATCAATGCCAACCCGGCCGACACCAAGGACCATCCCAATGGTGTCTGGACCCTGCCGCCGTCCAACAACCATGAGGCCGCCGATGCCGCCAAGTACAAGGCCATCGGCGAAAGCGACCGCATGACGCTGCGCTTCGTGAAAAACTGAGCGCCGTTGGCGGGGTGGCTGCGCGCGGGGCTTTGCCCCATCATTGCGCGCGCTGCGTGCGACGGGACGCCTGTTGATCCTGCCGCACGCATTCCTCCCCTTCGAGCCATCCCCGCCGTCGCGGGGACAGGCTTGTTTCCCGTCGCCACGGGAAGAGAACGTTCAATACCGTCCGCTCATGCTCATCGCCTTCAACAAGCCCTTCAACGTGCTGTGCCAGTTCACCGATCGCAGCCAACCGCCGCGGGCGACGCTGGCCGGCTTCGGGCTGCCGGCAAACGTGTATGCGGCAGGTCGCCTGGATTACGACAGCGAAGGCCTGTTGCTGCTCACCGACGATGGCAACCTTGCCCATCGCCTGACCGACCCGCGGCACAAGCAACCCAAGACCTATTGGGTGCAGGTGGAGGGCGTGCCGAGCGCGGAGAAGCTGCAGGCATTGCGCGATGGCGTGCAGCTCAATGACGGGCCCACCCTGCCGGCACAGGTAATGCTACTGGAGCCGGCCCCCAGCCTGTGGCAGCGTGACCCACCGGTGCGGTTCCGCAAGACCGTGCCCGATGCCTGGTTGGCGATCACCCTGCGTGAAGGGCGCAACCGCCAGGTGCGGCGGATGACGGCGGCGGTCGGTCTGCCGACCTTGCGGCTGGTGCGCGCCTCGATGGGGCCGCATGCGCTGGATGCGCTGCAACCAGGGCAATGGCGCCGCATCGACGGCTGACTGCAATGAAAAACGGGAGCGCTGTGCGCTCCCGTTGGTGTTGCAGCCGACTCAGGCGTCGCTGCCGATATCGCTGGTTTCGTCGGTGACGCTGGCCGCGTGGCGGCGGCGCTGTGCGATCTGCCGCGACTTGGCCTCGATGGCTTCGTTGTCGCGCTTGTTGCGGCGGTACAGCGCATAGCCAAGCAGGCCCAGGCCAACGGCCGCAACGGCGACGGTAGCGGTGGGGTTGCGCTTGGCGACGCGGGTAACGGCACGGCCGCCGGTCTTCATCGCACCAATGGCGGCACCGGTCTTGAGCCACTCGGCGGCACTGGAGCCACCGTGCTTGATGTTGTCGCCGGCGCTGTTGACCAGTTCCAGGGCGCGTTCCAGTGCCGGTCCGGTGATGTCGCTGAACTTGCTCATGTGGGGACTCCATGTAGATGAGGGTCAGACGCCTAGTGTTGCCGCGTAGGCGTGTAGGGGATGTTAGCCGGGAAGTGATGACCGTGGCTGTGGCAGGCTGAAGCTGAATTAACGGTGACGGCATACGGCAAAAGCTACCTCTCCCCAACCCTCCCCTGCGCTACGCGCAAGGGAGGGGGCCAAAGCGGTTGCGCTGCAATCCGAAAGCTTGCCAGGACCCACCCCCTCCCTTTGCCGCAGGCAAGGGGAGGGTCGGGGAGGGGTGCTCTTGCTCTCGCTTTCGCTTCTGCCTCTGCCAGCCCCCAGTCCCAACTAAGTCCCCCGCGGCTTCGCTCTATGCGTAGCGGTAGCGCTCCACGGATCATCCGGCCACGGGTGCCTTGGGTAGCGCCCCTTCATTTCCTTCTTCACCTCGGCATAGGTGTTCTGCCAGAAGTTGCGCAGGTCACCGGTCACCTGCAGCGGCTTGCCGCCCGGTGACAGCAGGTGCAGCAACAGCGGCACGCGGCCATCGGCGATACGCGGCGTATCGGCCAGGCCAAACAGCTCCTGCAGCTTCACCGCCAGTACCGGCGGGCGCGGGCTGAGACCATCGTCATCGAGCGCGTATTCGATGGGCCGCTCCATCCCCGATGGCACGCTGATACGCGTGGGCGCATGCCGGTCCACCAGCTGCCGCGTGTTCCAGCCGATACCGGATTTCAGTGCTTCGCCCAGTTCCTGTTCGGACAAGGCTTCCAGCCGCGTCTTGCCGTTGAATGCAGGCAGCAGCCAGTGATCCAGTGCATCCAGCAAGGCCGCATCGGAGAGGTCGGGCAGTTCCAGTTCCGGCATCCACTGGCGCAGGCCCATCACCCGCCAGCGCCATTGCTGCAGGTTCCCGGTCCACGGCAATGCGTCCAGGCCCAACTCGCGCACCGCATCGGTAAGCGCACGTGCGGCGCGCGCCGGATCCACCTGGCCGGCCGGGCGGCTGTCCAGCACGATGCGCTCGAAGCTGCTTTCACGACGCGCTTCGAGGGCGCGCTTGGCGCTGTTCCAGCGCACCACGTCCTGGGTCTTGAAGCGCCCGGGGAAATCGCGGCGCAGGCGCCGTTCGTCCACCGGTGCCGCGCGCAGGATCAATGCATCGCGCGGGTCGTGGCGCAGCTCGCTGATCACCAGCCAGGGCTCGCCGCGCAGATCGCTATTGTCGAACTGGCGCGCGCTGCGGCCATTGGCCAGCTGGTAGCGCAGCGGGTCGCTGGGGTGCTGGGTGGCGATGCGGTCGGGGAAGGCATGGGCGAGCAGATCACCGAGTTCATGCGCTTCGATATCGGCAGGTGGCGCCGCATCGCAGCGCAGGCGGCGGCGCCATTGTTTGGCGGCGGCATCAATGGCGGCCAGTCCACCGCGGTTGGCGTCGTAAGGTGCGCGACCATTGCGGAAGGCGGCAAGGGCGCGCCAACGCGCGGCCAGTGCATCACCGCCCTGACGCAGTGGATCGCGAGCTTCCAGCAGGGCGGCTATATCTGCCGCCAGGGCCTGCTCGCGCGGATTGCCGGCAGACAACAGCATCGCCGCCATGCGCGGATGCGTGCCCATCGCCAGCATGCGCTTGCCCAGTGCGGTGATGGTATTGGTGTCGCTCAGCGCGCCCAGCCGCTGCAGCAGTTCCCGCGCGGCCGACAGTGCGCCGGTCGGTGGCGGATCGACAAAGCGCAGTTCATCGCTGCCCCAGGCCGCCAGTTCCAGGGCCAGCCCGGCCAGTTCCACCTGCGCCATTTCCGGGCGGCGCTGCGACTCCAGCCGCTGCGATTGCGGCCACAGCCGCCACGCCCAGCCGGCGGCCACACGACCGGCGCGGCCGGCGCGCTGGTCGGCCGAGGCCTGCGAGATGGTCACCGCATCCAGCCGCGAGAAACCGCTGTTGGGGTCGTAGCGCGGCTCGCGCGCCAGGCCGGCATCAATCACCACCCGCACGCCGGGCAGGGTGACCGAAGATTCGGCCACGTTGGTAGCCAGCACCACCCGGCGGCGGCCGTCGGGATCGGGCTGCAGCACGCGGGTCTGCTGCTCGATGGGCAGTTCGCCGTGGAGGGGGAGCACGTCATACCCTTCTCCCGCCGGGAGAAGAGCCTGTCCCCGCGAAGGCGGGGATGGCTGAGCGCCGGATGAGGGTACGGGCGAAGCCTCCGGCAATGGGACAGAGCGGGTGGCTGCGCCACCTACCCTCTCCCCAACCCCTCCCCCGGCGGGGAAGGGGCTCAAAGCGGCCTGCACTCTGGCAATCTCGCGCTGCCCTGGCAGGAACACCAGCACGTCGCCGGGATGCTGGGCCACGGCCTGTTCCACCGCGCGGCGGGTCTGCGCTTCCAAGGCCTCGTCACGCCGTGCCGGGAAGTGGCTGACGTCTACCGGGTAGCTGCGGCCTTCGCTGGACAGGCGCGGCGCGTCCAGGAACTGCGCCAGCCGCTCACCGTCCAGGGTGGCCGACATCACCACGATGCGCAGGTCATCGCGCAGCTGCGATTGCACGTCCAGCGCCAATGCCAGGCCGAGGTCGGCCGACAGGTGGCGTTCGTGGAATTCGTCGAACAACACCGCGCCCACGCCTTCCAGCAGCGGGTCGTCCTGCAGCATGCGGGTCAGGATGCCTTCGGTGACCACCTCGATGCGGGTGCGCGCCGAGACCTTGTTCTCGAAGCGGATGCGATAGCCGACGGTCTCGCCGACGGGTTCGCCCAGCTGCCGGGCCATGAAGGTGGCAGCGCTGCGTGCCGCCACCCGGCGTGGCTCCAGCATGATGATCTTGTTGCCCTGCAGCCACGGCGCGTCCAGCAGCGCCAGCGGCACCTGGGTGGTCTTGCCGGCGCCGGGCGGCGCTTCCAGCACCAGCCGCGGCTGCGCGGCCAGGTGCTGGAGGATGTCGGGGAGCAGGGGAGTGATGGGGAATGCTATTGCCATCGGCGCATTGTAGAAGCCGTGCACGAGAAGCGCCGCCCGAAGCACGGTAGCCCGGGTAAGCGCCGCGCACCCGGGGCTCTCCGCGGAGTCATCGGGTACCTCGCACAGAGCCCCCGGGTGCGCGGCGCTTACCCGGGCTACGGGGCGCTGTTCATGCTGTGCGGGGCCTGTTCGCGGGCAAACCTCTACAATTCCCTGTTCCTGCCTCACCGCACCCAGCTCAATGCAACTGATCGACATCGGCGCCAACCTCACCCACGAATCCTTTGATCGCGACCTGGACGCGGTGCTGGAGCGCGCCAAAGCCGCCGGCGTGGTGCAGATGGTGATCACCGGTGCCAGCCGCGAGCACTCGCCGATGGCCTTGGCGTTGGCGCAGCGTCACCCCGGTTTCCTCTACGCCACCGCAGGCGTGCATCCGCATCACGCCAGTGAGTACACCGACGAATGCGATGCCGAAATGCGCGCCTTGCAGGCCCATCCGGAAGTGGTGGCGGTGGGCGAGTGCGGCCTGGACTACAACCGCGATTTCTCGCCGCGCCCGGCCCAGCGCAAGGCCTTCGAACGCCAGCTGCAGATCGCCAGCGAGAACGGCAAGCCGCTGTTCCTGCACCAGCGTGATGCGCACGATGATTTCATCGCGATAATGAAGAACTTCGACGGCAAGCTCGGCCCGGCAGTGGTGCACTGCTTCACCGCCGAGCGCCGCGAGTTGTTCGATTACCTGGACCGTGACTGGTACATCGGCATCACCGGCTGGCTGTGCGATGAGCGCCGTGGCGCGCACCTGCGTGAGCTGGTCAAGCACATCCCGGCCGAGCGCCTGATGATCGAGACCGATGCGCCCTACCTGCTGCCGCGTACGCTCAAGCCGCTGCCCAAGGACCGTCGCAACGAGCCGGCCTTCCTGTCGCATATCGTCGAGGAGCTGGCCCGCGACCGTGGCGAAGATGTGGCGGTGACCGCTGCCAACGCCACTGCCGCCACCCGTGCCTTCTTCCGCCTGCCGCCGGTCTGACGGCAGGCGCTGGCTTCAAACGGCGCGCTGCGCCTCGTAGGCCTGCAGGTGGCAATACGCGGCCTGCAGCAGCGGCGCGGACTGGCCGGCGGCAAGTGCCCGGCCCAGCATGTCACCGACGATATGCGCCGCTTCCACCCGCTGTCCGGCTTCCAGATCGCGCAGCATCGAGGCCTTGATCGGTGAGCCTGGCTTGGTGATGGCGCCCAGTGCGATTTCCTGTGCCTTGGCCGGAATGGCGTGCCCAGCCTGCTCGGCGACCGCCAGACATTCGGCGTACAGGGCCTGCATGAAGGCGGTGCCGTGGTCGCTGGCGACGATAGCGCCCACGTCGGCGCGCAGCAGGCAGGTGCCGGCGGCCAACGCGGTCAGGAAGGTGTACTTGATCCATTGCTCCTGGGCGATATCAGCCGAGGCGACATGGTCGATGCCGGCCTGTTCGCAGGCCTTGGCAAGTGCGCTGACGCGGGCGCTGTCGGTGTCGCCATCACGTTCGCCGAAGGTCAGCTTGGCCGGCTTGTCCAGATGCAGCACGGCGCCATCGTCGGCCTTGGTCGCACTGATGAAGCACAGCCCGCCAAGCACATGCTCGCGCCCGAAGCGCGCGTCCAGTGCGGTGTAGTGGCGCAGGCCGTTGAGGATGGGCAGCACCGTGGTGTGGGCGCCTACTGCCGGCGCGATGGCCTCGATCGAGCTGTCCAGGTCATAGGCCTTGCAGCTGAGGATGACCAGGTCGAAAGGGCGCTGCTGCGCATGCTGCGGTAGTGCTTCGGCAGTGACATGGGCGACCGCGAAGGCGGCATCGCCGAGCGGGCTGCGGATCACCAGACCATCGCGGTCCAGCTGCGCGGCGCGGTTGGGCCGCACCAGGAAGGTGACATCAATGCCGGCCTGGGCCAGTCGGCCACCAAAGTAACCGCCAGTGCCACCGGCACCGAGAATCAGGATGCGCATCAGCTTGGATATCCATCAACGAAGGGGAGTGAAGACATCATAGGTGTTCGGCGTGCGGTTGATGTTGTGGGAGCGGCGTAATCCGCGAAGCTGTTCCCCCTCCCTTTGCCGAAGGCAAGGGGGTGAAGAAGGCCTGCTTGCGCGCCATTGGCGCGCGGCCTGATGAACGACCGAAGGCCATGCCTTCGGGCCGGACGGGTTGGGGAGGGGTGTGCTTTTGGCGTTTGGATCTTTTGCTTCGCGGCTTACGCCGCTCCCACAAGAACCAAAGCAAAGAGCCAAAAAAAAGGCGCCTTGCGGCGCCTTTTCTCAGCTGCGCAGGCCTACGCCCCGTCGCAGCAGCCACAGGGCCACGGCGGTGAGTGCGGCGACAAAGCCCAGCATCAGCGCGTAGGACACCCACAACGGCACGTCGCTGCTGCCCAGCAGGCCGTAGCGGAACGCATTGACCATGTAGAAGATCGGGTTGGCATGGGTCATCGCCTGCGCCCAGCCCGGCAACAGCGTCACCGAGTAGAACACGCCGCCCAGGTAGGTCAGCGGGGTCAGGATGAAGGTTGGCACGATCGCCACGTCATCGAACTTCTTTGCATAGACGGCATTGATGAAGCCGGCCAGCGAGAAGATGGTCGCGCCCAGCAGCACCGTGCTCAGCGTCACCAGCGGGTGCGGGATGCGCACCGGGGTGAAGAACATGGCGATGATCAGCACGATCACGCCGACCATCAGGCCGCGCAGCACCGCGCCGGCCACATAACCCCACAGGATCACCCAGTTCGGCATCGGGCTGACCAGCAGTTCCTCGACATGGCGGCCAAACTTGGCACCGAAGAACGAGGAGCTGATGTTGCCGTAGCTGTTCTGGATCACGCTCATCATCACCAGGCCCGGCACGATGAACTGCATGTAGCTGTAGCCGCCCATCTGCCCGATCTTGGAGCCTATCAGGCCGCCGAAGATCAGGAAGTACAGGGTCATGGTGATGGCCGGCGGCACCAGGGTCTGGCCCCAGATGCGCAGGATGCGGTTGACCTCGCGACGAACGATGGTGCCCAGCGCCACCCAGTTGCGGCTGCTGTCGGTCACGGGAGCGGGGGTACTCATGCGGCGCTGTTCTCCAGGTTGCCGGTGAGGCGCACGAACAGCTCCTCCAGGCGGTTGCTCTTGGTACGCATCGAACGCACGCGGATGCCGGCGGCATTGAGGGCGTCGAAAACACGGTTCAGGTCCATCGCGCGCGGCATGTCCAGGTCCAGCGTGTGCGCGTCGGTGGCAATCAGGGTGGCGCCTTCGATCTGCGGCAGCTGGGCGGGCAGCTCACCGTCGATGTCGAACAGGAAGCCTTCCACGTCGAGCTTGGCCAGCAGGCCGCGCATCGGGCCCTGCTCGACGATCTGGCCATGGTTGATGATGGCCAGGTTGCGACACAGCTGCTCGGCCTCTTCCAGGTAGTGCGTGGTGAGGATGATGGTGGTGCCGGCGGCGTTGATCTCCTGCAGCGTTTTCCACATGTCGCGGCGGATCTCGATATCCACGCCGGCGGTGGGTTCGTCCAGGATCAGCAGGCGCGGCTGGGTCATCATGGCGCGGGCGATCATCAGCCGGCGCTTCATGCCGCCGGACAGGGTGCGGCTCATCATCTGCGCCTTGTTCCACAGGTGCGCGCGCTTGAGCTCCTGTTCGGCGCGGACCTCGGCCTCGGCACGCGGAATCCCGTAGAAACCGGCGTAGTTGACCAGGATGTCGAAGGGCTTCTCGAACAGATTGAAGTTGATCTCCTGCGGCACCAGCCCGATCAGGCGCATGGTCGCGCTGCGGTTGGCGACCAGGTCGCTGCCGAACACCTGCACCTGGCCTTCGCTGAGGTTGACCAGCGAGGAGACAATGCCGATCAGGGTCGACTTGCCGGCGCCATTGGGGCCGAGCAGGGCGAAAAAGTCGCCGGGGGCGACCTCCAGCGACACGCCCTTCAGGGCCTGTACGCCGTTGTCATAGGTCTTGCGCAGGTCGGTGATGCGCAGCGCAGCTGTGCTGGATGGGGTACGGGAGTCCAATCTCGGGCCTTCGCGCCGGGTACAGGCGTCGGATAAGTGCAGGCGGCTATTATAGGAGGCCCCGTGGTCCATACCCGGTTACACACTGTTCCTCTCCTGTGCCAATCCAATTCCCCCTCAAGCTGGTCGGCCGCCGCATGCTGGCGCCCAGCATCGGCCACTACCAGTTCGTCCGTGATGACGGCCAGCCGCTGGATTTCCTGCCCGGCCAGTTCATTCAGGTCCATTTCGACTACGCCGACGGCACCGCCACCAAGCGCAGCTACTCGCTGGCCACCATCCACGACCGTGCGCTGGGCCCGGGCGAGGCGGTGGAGATTGCGGTCAGCTTTGTTCCCGGCGGCGCTGCCACGGCCCTGTTCGAAGGTATGGCACTGGGCGACCACGTCAGTGGCAGTGGCCCGTTCGGGCGGTTCTGCCTGCAGCCGGGCGACCACAATGCCCGCTACCTGCTGATCGCCACCGGCACCGGCGTCACCCCGTACCGCTCGATGCTGCCGCAGTTGCGTACCGCCATGCAGGAGCGCGGCGTGGAAGTGGTGCTGCTGCAGGGCGCACGCAGCCCCGACGAGCTGCTGTACAGCGAGGATTTCTACGCTTTTGCCGCCGCCAACCCGGGCTTCCGCTACATGCCCAGCCTGTCGCGCGAATTGCCGGACAACCCGCATGCCGACGTCCGCCAGGGCTATGTGCAGCAGCAGCTGGCCGAGATCGCGCCGGACCCGGCCCGCGACATCGCCTACCTGTGCGGCAATCCGGACATGGTCGATACCTGCGTGGAAGCGTTGAAGCAGGCCGGTCTGCCGATGCCGCAGATCCGCCGCGAGAAGTACGTCAGCAGCAAATAGTCCGGGCTGTCTGCCTGGAACGGAAAAGTGTTTCGTGACTGGCCTCGCGTTCGCCCTGCCCTGAACGCGCGGTACGGCGCGTATCGTTCCTGCGTACCAAGCAACGGACGCTGCAGCCATGACGCCGGATCTCAGCAGTTTTCTGGGCACGATCAGCGTGGTGGTCAGCGTTGGTGTGGCGGCAGGATTTTCGGTATTGCTGCTGGTAATGCCGCGACGTCCGGCCCTGCGTGCCTGGGTGGCCAGCCTGTGGCTGCTGGCCCTTGCTGTATGCATGCGCCAGCTGCCTGGCGGCCCAGTCGGTGCCGCACCGGTGGCTGTGTCGTTCGCCGTCCTGGCGCTGTGCGGTGGTGCCTTGTTGCTGGTGGGTGTGTCCCAGCATGTGCAGCGTCCATTGCCGTTCTGGAAGCCAGCACTGGTGCTTGCGCCGCTGTTGCTGACCATGTTGCTGGACGGCTTGCTGCTGCACCTGCATGGCATGCAACGCAATCTCTCCAACCTGTGCGCAGTGGTCATGTACGCATGGATGACCTGGATGCTGTTGAGCAGGACAGCACCGCAGCTGCGGCTGAGCTATTACGTCGCCGCCGGCGTGTTTGCTGCACATACGGTCTATGCCCTCTATGGGTTGGGGCTGTCGCTGGAGCTGACCTTGCACGGCAGCGATGAGACGCTGGCGGCGGTATCACGGCGTATCGTCGCTGGTGTGGTGCTGCTGATCGCCCAGTCATCGGCGTTGATGTTGTTGATCGTCGAAGAAATAGTGTGCGAGTTGAAGCAGCGCGCCAGCATCGATGGGCTTACCGGCCTGCTCAATCGCAATGCGGTATGGCAGGCTGCGCAGGCAGGGCTGGACGCATCGTTGATGGCGCACGCACCGTTCGCGGCATTGATCATGGATCTGGACTACTTCAAGCGCATCAACGACAACTGGGGACATCTGGTTGGCGATGAGGTGCTGCGCCATTTTGCCGACCTGCTGCGGCGGGCGGCGCCGGGGCCGGCAACCGTGCTCGGCAGGTACGGCGGTGAGGAATTCGTCGTGGTACTGCCGGGTGCCGATGCCGACGCGGCGATGGAAAAGGCGCAGTCCATCGTCGAGCAGGTGCATGACGCGCGGGTTCCCACCCAGGCCGGCGAGCTGCGCTACACGGTGAGCATTGGTGTGGTGGTCAGTACCACCTGCCGCGACCTGGAGCAGCTGATGTCACGCGCCGATGCCGCGCTGTACCACGCCAAGGCCACCGGCCGGGATAGCGCCTGCCTGGCGGTTCCATGCGCCGAAACACCCGTGCAGGCGATGGCTCCGGATGCTGTGCCGCAGCCACCACAGCGGCGTCAACGCCGAAGCTGGTGTGTAAAGGGTGCTTGACATGCGGGTAAGGAGACGAGCAGGATGTGTAAAGCACGCTTTACAGGTCTTCTGCCATGTCCTCCTTCAGTTCACGCAGTGCCGCCGTTGAGATTTCTGTCTACCGTGGCCCGGCCTGCAATGGCAGGGCGGGGCGATGACGCGCGTACGCCGTATTGCCCTGACTCTGCTGGGTGCTGTGTTGAGTGCAGCAGCAGGCGGGGGCCTGCTGCTGTGGGCGCGCTTCGATGGCAGCCAGCGTTTGGCCGGGGTGTTGTTCGGGGTGGCGCTGGGGCTGGTGCTGGCGGCGCTGCTGCAACGGTTGATGCCTGAGGGGTGTGACAGCGCACCACCGGCATTGCGGCGCCGCTATACCCGCGAGGTGATGGTGGCGATGGGCGGTTACGTCGTGCTGCTGCTGGCTTCGACCCTGCTGCTCAAGCGGGTGGACGAGCCGCTGCTGCGCGCGGCGGTGGCACTGCTGCCGGTGCCGCCCATCGTGTTGATGCTGCGGGCGATGATCCGCTATATCCGCGATGTGGATGAGTTGCAGCAGCGCATCGAGCTGGAGGCGGTGAGCTTTGCCACCGCCTTCGTATCGCTGGTATACCTGACCGGGGGTTTTCTGCAGGTGGCGCGGGTGATCGACGTGCCGTCCGCGGCGGCGATGATCTGGGTGTTTCCGTTGGTGTGCCTGTCCTACGGCCTGGCCAAGGCCGTGGTCATGCGGCGCTACAGCTGAGGCGCGCGGATGGATAACCGCCTGCGCGAGCTGCGCGATGCCCGGGGCTGGTCACAGGGGGAGTTGGCCGAGCGCCTGCAGGTATCGCGGCAGACGGTCAATGCGCTGGAAACCGGCAAGTACGATCCCAGCCTGCCGCTGGCCTTCCGTATTGCCGGCCTGTTCGGGGCGAAGATCGAGGAAATATTCTTCCCCGCTGTCACATAGCTGCCGCCGCTGCGTCTGGGTGTAGGCAGGACCGTTGTTCCATTCAACCGTGAGGGGCTGTTCCGATGATGTCCCGCAATACCCGAACCACCTTGTTGGCCGCCGCCGTGCTGGTGGGCGTGCTGGGTTGCAAGGCAACCAGCCCGTCGGCCCATGCCGACGGCACGCCGACGGCAGGCAAATCCCTGCAGCTGGGCACGCTTGCATTCAAGCCATGCACCTTGAGTTCGCCCTTCAGCCGTGAGGCACTGGAAGCCCAGTGCACCACCTTGCAGGTGCCCGAGGACCGCGCCAATCCACAGGGCCGCAAGATCGGCCTGAACATCGCACTGCTGACACCGGAGAAGGAAGGCGAGGTACAGCCGGACCCGGTGTTCTTCCTGGCCGGCGGCCCGGGCCAGGCCGCGGTGGCGACCTATCCGCAGGTGGACGCGGCCTTCCGTGAGGTACGCAAGCACCGCAACGTGGTGCTGGTCGACCAGCGTGGCACCGGCGAGTCCAACCTGTTGTCCTGCCCGGCGTATGATGGCGATGACATGTCGGCCACGGCGATGCAGGCTGCCGCGGCCAGCTGCGCCACGCAGCTGTCGCAGAAGGCCGATCTGCGCTTCTACACCACTACCGAAGCGGTGACGGACCTGGACGCGGTGCGCCAGGCCATGGGGGTGGCGCAGATCAATCTGGTCGGGGTCAGCTATGGCACCCGTGTCGCACAGCAGTACGCCATGCGCCACCCGCAGGCCACCCGCAGCATCGTGCTGGATTCGGTGGTGCCCAACAGCCTGCAGCTGGGCAACATCTTTGCCCGCAACCTGGACGACGCGCTGGCCCTGCAGTTTGCCCAGTGCACCAACGCACCCGCCTGCAAGGACAAGCTGGGTGATCCGCGTGCCGAGCTGGATGCGCTGTTGGCCAAGCTGCGCGCGCAGCCGGTGACGGTCCGCTACCGCGACTCCGCCACCGGCCAGTCGCGTGAGGATGTGCTGCGTGCCGAAAGCGTGGCCGGGCTGGTGCGCATGTACGCCTACATGCCTGCCGCTGCGGCGCTGCTGCCCAAGCTGATCCACGAGGCCAATGCGGGCCGCTACGAGGAGCTGATGGCGTTGGCGCAGATGATGCAGGACGACATGAAGGACGCCATGGCCATGGGCATGCAGTTGTCGGTGGTCTGCAGCGAGGACGCCGACAGCTTTGCCGCTGCTACCGCCAGTAGTGACGCCGGCACCGTGTTGGGCGACCAGATGGCGCAGGGCCTGGGCGCGATGTGCGCGGCATGGCCCAAGGGCAGCGCGCCGGCCGACTTCCACAAACCCCTGGCGGGCAACGTGCCGGCGCTGGTGCTGGAAGGTGAGTTCGATCCGGTGACGCCGCCGCGTTACGGCGAGGAAGTGGTCAAGACCCTGGCCAAGGGCCGACTGTTCGTGCTGCGCGGGCAGGGCCACAACGTGATCGGTGCTGGCTGCATGCCCAAGCTGTTCGGGCAGTTCATCGACACCGCAGATGCCAAGGCGCTGGATGGCGCCTGCCTGGACAAGCTCAATTACGTGCCGCCGTTCACCAGCTTCAATGGCTGGGAACCGTGACATCACCGCATCACTGAGGAATCCGCTTCCATGATCGTTGCAGAACGACTCCGCAAGACCTTCCCCGGCAAGGGCAAGGACAAAACGCCAGTGATCGCCGTGGATGACGTGGGCTTCACCGCCCACGACGGCCAGATCACCGGCCTGCTTGGCCCCAACGGTGCCGGCAAGACCACCACACTGCGCATGCTGTACACCCTGATGACCCCGGAGAGCGGCCGTGTGCTGGTTGACGGCGTTGATGCGGCGGTGGACCCCAACACCGTGCGCCGCAGCCTGGGCGTGCTGCCTGATGCGCGCGGTGTCTACAAGCGCCTGACCGCACGCGAGAACATCGATTATTTCGGCGAGCTGCATGGCATGTCGGCGGCGGCCATCGCCGAGCGCACCGCCCGCCTGGCCAAGGCGTTGCAGATGGAGGATTTCCTGGATCGTGCCACCGAGGGCTTCAGCCAGGGCCAGCGCACCAAGACCGCCATCGCGCGGGCGTTGATCCATGACCCGCGCAACGTGATCCTGGACGAGCCGACCAATGGCCTGGACGTGATGACCACCCGTGGCCTGCGTGGCTTCCTCAAGGAGCTGCGCGAAGAAGGCCGCTGCGTGATCTTCTCCAGCCACATCATGCAGGAGGTGGCTGCGCTGTGTGACCGCATCGTGATCGTCGCGCAGGGCAGGGTGGTGGCCCAGGGCACGCCGGAGGAACTGCGCGAGCAGGCCCACGAGAACAACCTGGAAGATGCGTTCGTGAAACTGATCGGCAGCGAGGAGGGCCTGCACGCATGAGCCAGACTGGATACTTCCGCGCCATCATCACGGTGATGCGCAAGGAGCTGCGTGACTTCGCCCGCGACCGCCGCACCTTCCTGCTGACCCTGCTGACCGCACCGCTGTTGTACCCGCTGCTGTTCCTGGGCATGAACAAGCTGACCAACCTGCGTGCCGAAACGCAGCTGGAAAAAGACTTGAGCATTCCGGTGGAGGGCATGGCACGCGCGCCCAATCTGGTCGCGTTCCTGGCCAGCCGTGGCATCAATGCAACCGAGGCGCCGGCCGATATCGAGGGCCTGATCCGCAGCCAGCAACAGGATCTGGCGCTGGTCATCGACAAGGACTTCGCTGCCGACTGGCATGCCGGCAAGCCGGCCAAGGTGGAGATCGTGGCCGACACCACCCGCCGTACCGGTGACGTGCAGATCGCCCGTGTGCGCAATGTGCTCAACGAGTATGGGCAGTCGGTGGGCGCATTGCGTCTGCTGGCACGCGGGGTAAACCCGATGGTTGCCGCGCCGGTCAATGTCGGCACCCGCGATCTGGCAACGGCGGAAGCAAAGCGTGGCATCTTCCTGTCGGTGGTGCTGCCGCTGGTGCTGATGCTGTTCGCCTTCATCGGTGGTTCGCACCTGGCCATGGATACCACGGCCGGTGAGCGCGAGCGGCAGTCGCTGGAGCCCTTGCTGGCGACACCGGCTGCACGCGGTGCGCTGGTCAGCGGCAAGATGCTGGCGGCGGTGGTGCTGGGCCTGGCTTCGATGCTGCTGATCCTGGTCTCGTTCAAGGTCAGCGCCAGTATTGGCGGGGGAGCCGCGCGCTCGCTGGATGTCAGCTTCGCGGCAATGGGCAAGCTGCTGGTGATCCTGCTGCCGCTGGTGTTGATTGGTACCGCACTGCTCACCTGCCTGTCGGCCAGTTCCAAGAGCATGAAGGAAGCACAGAGCCACATGGTGTGGTTGATGCTGCTGCCGATGCTGCCTGGCTACGCGCTGATGGCCTACCCGTTGAAGGACACCCAGCTGTGGCAGTACGCGGTGCCGTTCCTGTCGCAGAACCAGATGCTGGTGAAGGTGACACGCGGCGAGATGCCCTCGGCGACGCAGTGGGCCGTATACCTGGCGGCCTCGGCGGCACTGGCCGTGGTGTTGTGGGCGGTAGCGGTATGGCGCTACCGGCAGGAGCGGCTGGCCATCGCCGGCTGAGCACGTAGCAACAAAGGCCCGGAGTGATCCGGGCCTTTGCTTTTGATGCACCTGTAGTGCCGAGCCATGCTCGGCAATGGCCGTGCCGGTAGAGCCCCAGCCGAGCATGGCTCGGCCCTACCAAAGGCGAAGAGGGGTTGTTCGTTTGGCGCGAACGTCGCAAACAACAAAGGCCCGGAGTGATCCGGGCCTTTGCTTTTGGTGCACCTGCAGTGCCGAGCCATGCTCGGCAATGGCCGTGCCGGTAGAGCCCCTGCCGAGCATGGCTCGGCACTACCAAAGGCGAAGAGGGGTTGATCGTTTGGCGCGAACGTCGCAACAACAAAGGCCCGGACTGATCCGGGCCTTTGCTTTTGATCCACCTGTAGTGCCGAGCCATGCTCGGCAATGGCCATGCCGGTAGAGCCTCAGCCGAGCATGGCTCGGCACTACCAAAGGCGACGGGTGCTTACTTGTTCGGCGCGAACGCCAGCGTGCGGCGGGTGGTGACCGGGCTGCTGATTGGCTCGAACTTCCAGCGGCGCACGGCATTGAGTGCTTCGCGGTCGAAGGTACGGGCCGGATTGGCGCGCAGCACGCGGGCATCGGTGACCGAGCCGTCGGTGCCGACCGTCAATTCCACCAGCACTTCACCCGAGGTGCCAGAGCGCAGTGCGTCGGGTGGGTAACGCGGGGCCGGGGTGCTGACCGCGCGCAGGGTCGGTGCTGCGGCCGGCTTGGGTGCAGCCGCCTGCTGGGCAGCGGCGGCAGCAGCGCTGCGCTGCTCGGCTTCGCGGCGCGCCGAGGCCTGGCGTTCGGCTTCCAGGCGCTCGCTTTCCTTGCGGGCGGCTTCCTGCTTGGCGGCGAGCTGTTGGGCGGCGCTGGCTTCGGCGGCCTGCTGCTGGGCCAGGCGCTGCTGCTCGGCCTGCTGCTTGACCTTGTTCTCGGCGTCCTTCTTGGCCTTGTCGGCCTCTTCCACGGTGCGGCGCTCGGCCACCTGCATGCCGCCGGTCACGCCCTGCTTCAGGCGCGGCAGTGCCGGTGCGCTGGGGTCCACTTTTTCCAGCAGCGCGATCAGGCGCTGGGCTTCGCTGAAGTCCTCGCGGCCCAAGGCCTGCTCAGCGGCGATCAGGGTGTAGGGCTGCAGGTCGGTCAGCGCGCTCTTGATGGTGGCGTCGTCAGGCAGTTTGTCGCGCAGGGCGACGTAATACTCCAGTGCGTTGTCGCCGGCCGGGGCATACATGCGGTTCTCGCGCAGTGCCGCGCTGGCTGCGTCGCGCAGCTGGGTGGTGTCCATGCCCTGCACTTTTTCCGAAGCGGCCTTGTCGGCAGCAGCGGCAGCGGCCGGGGTGGCGGCAGGCGTGGTGGCGCCATCGGCAGCGGCCGGCGCGGTTTCATCCTTGCCCGAGCAGGCGGCCAGCGTGGCCAGCAGCAGGGCGGGCGCCAACAGGCGCAGCTTCGTGACGTGCGACATCAAACATCCCCTTGAATCGACGGACAGCGTGGACTGCATGGGCCCGGCAGGCGATGAGCGAAGGCACTCCCGATGCCTTGCCACCCAGCAATGAAGGGCGAATCTAGCATCGTGTGCCCGGTCTGCGGCAGTACCAGGGGGGGATCAGGCAAAAAGGTGATGGGCGTCACACGTTGTGACGCCCATCCGATGGCACTCAGTGCGCGCCGTTGGCCGGCTTGGCGTGGCCGTTGGACATCAGCTTGTCGGTCCAGGCGATACCAATGGCCGACAGGATGAACACGCAGTGGATGATGGTCTGCCACATCACGCCGTCGCTGGTGAACTTGGTGCACAGGTCGCCGGAGGCGATCAGCTCCTTGCTGCACAGCGGCAGGCCGACCTGGCTGGCCTCGATGAAGGTCTTGAGCAGGTGGATGGAGGAGATGCCGATGATCGCCATCGCCAGTTTCACCTTCAGCACCGACGCGTTGACGTGGCTCAGCCACTCCGGTTGGTCCGGGTGGCCCTGCAGGCGCAGGCGCGAGACGAAGGTTTCGTAGCCGCCGACGATCACCATCACCAGCAGGTTGGAGATCATCACCACGTCGATCAGGCCCAGCACGATCAGCATGATCTGCTGCTCGCTCCAGGTGAAGGCATGGGAGATCAGGTGCCACAGCTCCTTGCCGAACAGGAACACGTACACGCATTGCGCGACGATCAGCCCCAGGTACAGCGGCAGCTGCAGCCAGCGCGAGGCGAAGATCAGGGACGAGAGCGGGCTCAGCGGTTTGTACTCGGACATGAAAGGGATGCTGCGTTGCGGAAAGCGGGCAGGGTAATGGTCGATCCTGCACCTTGCCAAGCGCCGCGCCTAGGTACACTCGGTGTCAGTCTTGATGGAGGCGCATTCATGATCGACCTGTACTACTGGCCCACCCCCAACGGCCACAAGATCACCCTGTTCCTGGAGGAGGCGGGGCTGGACTACCGCCTGCACCCGGTCAATATCGGCAAGGGCGACCAGTTCCTGCCCGAATTCCTCGCCATCTCTCCGAACAACAAGATGCCGGCCATCGTCGACCACGCGCCGACGGACGGGGGCGCGCCGCTGAGCGTGTTCGAGTCCGGCGCCATCCTGCTGTACCTGGCCGAGAAGACCGGCCAGTTCATCCCCGCCGACCTGCGCGGCCGTGCCGCCACCCTGGAATGGTTGTTCTGGCAGATGGGCGGGCTGGGCCCGATGAGCGGGCAGATGGGGCACTTCAACGTGTATGCGCCCGAGCGCATCCCCTATGCGATCGAGCGCTATGACAGCGAGGTGCGACGCCTGCACCGGGTGATGGACAAGCGCCTGTCCGAAGCTGCTTTCCTGGGCGGTGAGGACTACGGCATCGCCGACATGGCCAGCTACCCGTGGATTGGTGCCTACGCCAAGCTGCCGGTGGACTTCGACGCATTCCCGCACCTGCGCCGCTGGCACCAGGCCATCGCCGCCCGCCCGGCCACGCAGCGGGCCTATGCGCTGGGGCCGACGGTCAACCCGCAGGCCGGGCAGCCGCTCAGCGACGAGGAGAAGCGGCTGCTGTTCGGCAAGCGCGACTGACTGACGGCAGGGGCGACAAGGGTGGGGCTCGGCTAGGATGGCCTGATCCGTGCTGTCACCGACAGGTAACCCATGCGTCCCTTGTTCCTAGCCCTTGCCATGATCCTTGCCACCCCCGCCGTGCACGCTGAAAAGCTCACCCTCGAAGCCATCACCGGCAATGCGCCGCTGTCCGGCCCCACGTTGATGAAGCCCAAGGTGGCGCCGGACGGCTCGCGGGTGACCTTCCTGCGTGGCAAGGACAGCGACGTCAAGCAGCTGGACCTGTGGGAATACGACATCGCCAGCGGCCAGACCCGGCTGCTGGTCGACTCCAAGGTGGTGCTGCCCGGCACCGAGACCCTGAGCGATGCCGAAAAGGCCCGCCGCGAGCGCCAGCGCATCGCCGCCTTCAGCGGCATCGTCGATTACCAATGGTCGCCGGACGCCAGGACCCTGCTGTTCCCGCTCGGCGGCGAGCTCTACCTGTACGACCTGGGCAAGCAGGGCCGCGATGCGGTGCGCAAGCTCACCAATGGCGAAGGTTTCAGCACCGACGCCAAGCTCTCGCCCAAGGGCGGCTTTGTCAGCTTCGTGCGCGAGCGCAACCTGTGGGTGATCGACCTGGCCAGCGGCAAGCAGCTGCAGCTGACCCGCGACGGCAGCGCCACCATTGGCAACGGTGTGGCCGAGTTTGTCGCCGACGAGGAAATGGACCGCCACACCGGTTACTGGTGGGCGCCGGATGACTCGGCCATTGCCTTCGCCCGTATCGACGAATCGCCGGTGCCGGTGCAGAAGCGCTACGAGATGTATGCCGACCGCGTGGAGATGATCGAGCAGCGCTACCCGGCTGCCGGCGACCACAACGTGCTGGTCACCCTGGGCGTGGTGGCGCCGCGCGCCGATGCCGCGGTCAACTGGGTGGACCTGGGCAAGCAGACCGATATCTACCTGACCCGTGTCAACTGGCGTGACCCACAGCACCTCACCTTCCAGCGCCAGAGCCGCGACCAGAAGACGCTGGAGCTGATCCAGGCCAACCTGGCCGATGGCCGCCAGCAGGTGCTGGTCACCGAGACCGCGAAGACCTGGGTGCCGCTGCACAACAGCCTGCGCTTCCTCAAGGATGGCCGCTTCCTGTGGTCGTCCGAGCGCAGCGGCTTCCAGCACCTGTACGTGTCCAGCGCCGATGGCCGCAGCCAGACCCCGCTGACCACCGGCAACTGGCCGGTGGACGAGCTGCTGGCGGTGGATGAAGACGCCGGCACCGTGTATTTCCGCGCTGGCGTGGAATCGGCGCTGCGCAGCGAGATCTACGCCGTGCCGCTGGCCGGTGGCAGCCCGAAGAAGCTCTCGCAGGCCCCGGGCATGCACAGCGCGGCGTTCGCCAACAACGCCAGCGTCTATGTGGACAGCTGGTCCAACAGCACCACGCCGCCGCAGATCGAGTTGTTCCGCGCCAATGGCGAAAAGATCGCCACCCTGTTGGACAACAACCTGGCCGATGCCAAGCATCCGTATGCCAGGTACCGCGATGCACAGCGTCCGGTCGAATACGGCACGCTGACCGCTGCCGATGGCAAAACGCCGTTGAATTACAGCGTGATCAAGCCGGAAGGCTTCGATCCGGCGAAGAAGTACCCGGTGGCTGTCTACGTGTACGGCGGCCCGGCCTCGCAGACCGTGACCGACAGCTGGCCCGGCCGTGGCGATCACCTGTTCAACCAGTACCTGGCCCAGCACGGCTATGTGGTGTTCTCGCTGGACAACCGTGGCACCCCGCGCCGTGGCCGTGACTTTGGTGGTGCGCTGTACGGCGTGCAGGGCACGGTGGAAGTGGCCGACCAGCTCAAGGGCGTGGAATGGCTGAAGGCGCAGCCGTGGGTGGATGGCAGCCGCATCGGCGTGCAAGGCTGGTCCAACGGCGGCTACATGACCCTGATGCTGCTGGCCAAGGCCTCGGACCAGTACGCCTGTGGCGTGGCCGGCGCACCGGTCACCGATTGGGGCCTGTACGACACGCACTACACCGAGCGCTACATGAACCTGCCGGCCGCCAATGTCGACGGCTATCGTGAGGCGCGCGTGCTCACCCACATCGCCGGGCTGACCTCGCCGCTGCTGTTGATCCATGGCATGGCCGATGACAACGTACTGTTCTCCAACTCGACCAGCCTGATGAGCGCGCTGCAGAAGCGTGGGCAGCCGTTCGAGCTGATGACCTACCCGGGGGCGAAGCATGGGCTGTCGGGCGTGGATGCCTTGCACCGTTACCGAGTGGCCGAGAACTTCCTGGGGCGTTGCCTGAAGCCCTGAGGCGTGTCGCTGTTTTGATGTGTGGGTGAGGGGCTGCTGGTCAAAGCCAGAAGCCCCCCTCCCCAACCCTCCCCTTGGCCTTCGGCCAAAGGGAGGGGGCTGAGCTTTGCTCCCTCCCTTTCGCGCAGCGAAGGGGAGGGCCGGGGAGGGGTCAGCTTTCGCTCCGGCAATCCCCCAACACCCCCACTTCCTACCCTTGCCGCCCTCGCAATGACTGCGTACGGTCAGCCCATCCCTTATGGAGCTGCCCATGAAACCTCTCGTCCTTGCCGTCGCCCTGGCCCTGGCCGCCCCGCTGCCGTTCACCGCCGTTGCGGCACCGGCACCGGCCAAAGCAGCACCGGCCGCGCCGGCCTGGGTTGCCCACAGCAATGAACTGGCGCAGGTCCTGCTGCAGGCGCAGGCACCGTTCCAGCCGGAGATGACCAGCTTCTTCGGCGTGCCGGGTTACGACGACAAGGTTGTCGACCTGGGCCCGGACAACGGCAACCGTTACCGCGCTGCGCTGGGCAAGGCGCGCGACCAGCTGCGCGAGAAACTGCAGGTGGAGCGCGACCCCAATGTGCGCCAGGACCTGCAGATCCTGATCGCCGCGGCCGAGCGCAACATCGAGAGCAGCACCCTCAACGAACAGCACCTGATGCCCTGGGTGGATGTGCCGCAGGCAGTGTTTGGCGGCATCAACGGCCTGCTCTCCGACCAGGTACCGGAAGCGCGCCGGGCCAAGGCCCTGGATCGCCTGAAGGCCTATCTGGGCCAGGCCCCGGGCACCCAGCCGCTGGCCACCCTGGCGCGCCAGCGCTATGAGGAAAAGAGCGGCACGCCCAACCTGCTGCAGCCGACCAGGATCGAGGTCGACCAGGCCCTGGCCAACGTCGACACCTACATCGCCGGCATCGGCAAGCTGTTCGCCAAGTACAGGATCGACGGTGCCGATGCGTCGCTGGCCGAGCTGTCCACGCAGATGAAAGACTACATCGCCTGGACGCAGAAGGAGGTGCTGCCCAAGGCGCGTACCGACACCCGTCTGCCGGCCGAGCTGTACGCCTTCCAGCTCAAGGAAGTGGGCGTGGACATCGATCCGGCCCTGCTGATGCAGCGTGCCCAACTGGAGTACATGGAAACCCGCGCGATGATGCGCCAGCTGGCGCCGTTGGTGGTGCAGGCCAAGGGCCTGAAGGTGGCCGACAACACCGACTATGCGGCGGTGATCCGCGCGCTGAAGCAGGACAAGATCGGCAACGACCAGCTGGAGTCGCATTACCGCGGCGTGATCGACGCGATCGACCCCATCATCCGCAAGCAGGGTATCGTCGATGTGCCGCAGCGTCCGCTGCAGATGCGCCTGGGCAGCGAGGCCGAAAGTGCCGCCTCACCGGCCCCGCATTACCTGCCGGCACCGTTGGTCGGCAACACCGGCCAGCAGGGCACCTTCGTGCTGCCGCTGGGCAACCCGGCCTCGGGCGAGAAGGCGCAGTACGACGACTTCAACTTCGGTTCGGCGGCGTGGACGCTGAGCGCGCATGAAGGCCGCCCCGGCCACGACCTGCAGTTCGCGGCGATGGTGGAGCGCGGCATCTCGCTGGCGCGCACCCTGTTTGCCTTCAATTCGGTCAATGTCGAGGGCTGGGCGTTGTATGCCGAAGCCGAGATGGTGCCGTTCGAACCGCTGGATGGGCAGATGATCGCCCTGCAGTTCCGCCTGCTGCGTGCGGCCCGCGCCATGCTCGACCCGGCCCTCAACCTGGGCCAGACCGACCGCGAAAGCGCGCGCAAGGTGCTGGTCGAGGGCGTGGGCCTGTCCGAGGCCATGGCCACGCAGGAGCTGGACCGTTACACCGTGCGTTCGCCGGGCCAGGCCTGCAGCTACTTCTACGGCTATACCCGGATCATGGAGCTGCGCATGCAGACTGAGCTGGCCTTGGGCGACAAGTTCGACCGCCTGGCCTTCAACAACTTCCTGCTCGACCAGGGCCTGCTGCCGCCGGACCAGTTGGCCGCGGCGGTCAACGAGGTCTTCATTCCGGCCCAGCGCCGCTAACAGCGGGCACTGGGGTGGCGCCCCCTCCTGCGCCGTCGGCGCAGGGGAGGGTCGGGGAGGGGGTGGCTTCTGGCGGCTACCGCGTTGGCGCTTGGTTGCCAGCGCCCGGCGGCACCCAGATCGCCACGCCGGCGGCGCGTTTCTGCTGGGTGGGGATGCCCACGCTCAAGCCACCGGCGGTATGGCGGCCAAAGCTGCCGGCCCCCACCGACATGCCCACCGGCGAACCACCGGCACCCACGCCCATCAGGATCACGCCGTTGGCGCCCAGTGCGGCGGCCTCGCGCTTGAGCCGGGCAATGGCGGCATCGGTCTGGCCCTGGGTGCCAAAACCGACCGCGCTGGAGGATTCCAGTTGGGCGATCTCCACCGATCCGGCCGGTGGGGTGGAATAGATCTGCACGCTGGCCGGGTCCACCGGCGCGCGCGCCTGGCCCAGCATCACCTTCGAGGTGCTGGCACAGCCGCCGGTTACCAGGGCCAGGCCCAACGCTATGGCAAGCGGAAATTTCATGGTCGCACTCCCCGATCAGTGGGTATTTCAGGATGATCCGTCGCCCTCACTGAATCCGGCGACAATCCGGCCATAGGCAGGGCCGGGGTTCCCCGCTATCTTGGGCCTGGGTTTCTCAAGAGGGAATACGCATGGGCTTGATCAGTCTGATCTGGGGCATCGTTGCCCTGTTGTGGATGATGCTGGCGTTCATACCGTTGCTGGGCTGGGGCAACTGGTTCCTGATCCCGTTCGCGGCGGTCGGTGCGATCATCGCCGCCATCGGCCTGCTGTTCACGCATGAGGCCAAGCGCGGCCGCGCCAAGACTGGCCTGATCCTCAATGCCATCGTCATTATTGTCGGGGTGTTCCGCCTGAGCATCGGCGGCGGCTTCATCTGAGCCAATCTCCCGGCCCGGTGCGATACAGGCGGCAGGCGTAAAATAGTGGGGCTGGCCGGAAGCACTCCGGCGCCCCTTGCCCTGTTGCAGGCGTTTCCCGCCCATGATCATCCGCCCCCGACCCACTGGCTGGCAGTTGCTGTACATCCTGCGCGGCTCCATCGTGCCGGCCATCGCCCCCAAGGTGCTGGCGATCGGCGTGTTGGCAGTGCTGGTGGCGGCATTCAGCCGCAGCTGGCATCCGCTGGGGGGCAGCGGCCTGTCGGTGGTGCCGTTCACCCTGCTGGGCCTGGTGCTGTCGATCTTCCTGAGCTTTCGCAACAACGCCTGCCACGACCGCTGGTGGGAAGGCCGCAAGCTGTGGGGGCAACTGGTCATCGAATCGCGCGGCTTTGCGCGCGCGGCAGGCGCGTTGCTGGCAGGTGATCCACCGCTGCGTGAACGCAGCACCCGCCTGGTGATCGGCTTTGCCCACGCCCTGGCCGCCCGCCTGCGCGGTGGCGACCAGGCGGCGGCCTGTGCGCCCTGGCTGCCGGCCGACGCGCAGGCGGTGCTGGCGCGGCAGAACATTCCCGACGGCGTATTGGCGCAACTGGCCGATGCGCTGGCCCTGCCACTGCGCGAGGGCCGCCTGGACCCTTACCTGTACGCCCAGTTCGACGCACGCCTGCAGGGCATGGCCGGTGTACAGGCCGGCTGCGAGCGCATCGCCGGCACCCCGCTGCCGTTTGCCTACACCTTGCTGCTGCACCGCTGCGCCTGGCTGTTCTGCGTGCTGCTGCCGTTTGGCCTGGCCGGCGCGCTGGGCTGGGCCACGCCGGTGGTGTCGATGCTGCTGGCCTACGCCTTCTTCGGCCTGGACCAGCTGGGTGAAGAGATGGAAGAGCCGTTCGGCATCGAACCCAACGACCTGCCCCTGGACGCCATGGTGCGTACCATCGAAATCGACCTGCTCGACGCACTGGGCCAGCGGCCCTTGCCCGAGCCCCTGCAGCCGCAGGGTTACCGGCTGCAGTAAGCCCCGTTTCCAGAATCAAGGAGTACCGCGATGATCCACCCCCATTACCGCCCGCGCCGCATGCGCCATGACGAGTTCTCGCGCCGGCTGATGCGCGAAAACACGCTTACCAGCAACGACCTGATCTGGCCGGTGTTCGTGCATGAGCTGCAGGGCCGCGCGGCAGTGGCATCGATGCCGGGCGTGGACCGCATGTCCATCGACGAACTGCTGCGCGAGGCCGAGCAGGCGTTGGAACTGGGCGTGCCGGTGATCGACCTGTTCCCGGTGATCGACCCCTCGCGCAAGTCGCTGGACGCGGCCGAGGCCTGGAACCCGGATGGCCTGGCGCAGCGTGCGGTGCGCGCGCTGAAGCAGCGTTTCCCCGAGCTGGGGGTGATGACCGACGTGGCCCTGGACCCGTACACCACGCATGGCCAGGACGGCATCATCGACTACACCGGTTATGTGCTCAACGACATCACCGTCGAGGCGCTGGTCAAACAATCGGTGTCGCATGCCGACGCCGGCGTGGACATCATCTCACCCTCGGACATGATGGACGGCCGCATCGGCGCCATCCGCACCGCACTGGATGACGCCGGCCATATCAATGCCCGCATCATGGCCTACTCGGCCAAGTACGCCTCGGCCTTCTATGGCCCGTTCCGCGATGCGGTGGGCAGCTCCGGCAACCTGGGCAAGGCCGACAAGAAGACCTACCAGATGGATCCGGCCAACAGCGACGAGGCCATGCGCGAGATCGCGCTGGACCTGGACGAAGGCGCGGACATGGTGATGGTCAAGCCGGGCATGCCCTACCTGGACATCGTGCGCCGGGTGAAGACCGAGTTCGGCGTGCCGACGTTTGCGTACCACGTCAGTGGCGAGTACGCGATGCTGAAGGCGGCTGCCGCCAATGGTTGGCTGGACGAGCGCAAGTGCGTGATGGAGACCATGATCGGCTTCAAGCGTGCCGGTGCCGACGGCGTGCTGACCTATTACGCGCCGCAGATCGCGCGCTGGTTGAAGGAGGGCTGAGATGAACGTGCCCGGTCTTGAGGCCTATAACTGGACGGTGTGGTTGATTGGCGTGGTGCTGTTTGCGCTGGTCATCGGCCTGGTGATCGCCGCCATCCTGCGCGCGCGCAAACGGCCGGTGCAGCTGCACTCGGCGGCCGAGCGGCTGCAGCGCGAGCAGGCACTGGGGGCTGAGGTTGAAACCCGCCTGCGTGAGCTGGAGCAGCGCCGGCAGGGCGGCCAGATTGGTGAGGTGGAGTACGAAGCCCTGCGCGCCGCGGCGCTGGCGGCTGCGAAGGGCTGAGGGCGGCGCTGTAAAAGCACCCCTCCCCGGCCCTCCCCCTGCGCCTGTGGCGCAAGGGAGGGGGCAAGGCAGCAAGGCAGAAAGCCGAGAATCCCGCAGCGCCCATGACCTTCCCCCTCCCTTGCGCCGCAGGCGCAGGGGAGGGCCGGGGAGGGGTAAGCTTTTCGCCCCCCTTCTTAGCCCGGCGCGCAGCAAAGGCCTTAGACGCCGCATCCACCCTCAGCGGCAGGACGCATCCCCCTCAACCGCCGGAGCCTTCATCCGGTACAGGTCCAAGCCACCGGCGCGCGGCGCGCGCGCCTTGCCGCTGACCAGCAGTTCGCCGGGAGCGTTGTTGTCCAGCGCGGCACCGCGGGTATCACTGTCGGCGCTGTTGAATGACAACGTCAGCAGCGTTGCCGCCTGCCATTGCCCCTGTCGGCATTGCGACAGCCACAGCTGCGCACCGCCACCGGCATTGGCGCGGGCAAACACCACGCCACGGCCGCCGCTGAGCCAGCTGCCATCCAGTTCGTCGCCGGCGCTGTTGATGCCGGCCAGCGGCGTCGGCGCGGCGAAGCCTGCGGCACCCGCGCGTGCCTGCCACAGGTCCCAGCCACCCGCGCCACCGCGGCGGTTGCTGGAGAACAACAGCCCACCGTCTTCGGCTAGGGCGGGCGACCGTTCGTCCTGCCGGCCATTGACGGTGCTGCCCAGGTTTTCGGCGGCGCCCGGCTGGCCATCGGCGTCCAGTGCGGCACGGTAGAGATCAAAGCCGCCATGGCCACCGGGGCGGTTGGAGGCAAAGTACAGCCAGCGCCCATCGCTGCTGAGGAACGGGTCCAGCTCGTCGGCGCTGCTGTTCAGTGCCAGCGGCTGCGGCTGTGTCCAGCGCTTGTCCTGCAGGCGGGCCTGCCACAGGTCCCAGCCACCGGCACCACCCGCGCGGTTGCTGGCCCAGATGATGCGTTGGCCGTCAGCGCTGAGGGTGGCGCGCAGTTCATCGGCGCGGGTGGACACCACCCCCATGCCTTCGATGCCGTATTCGGAAAGCGCCGAGGCGGCGGGGGTAAAGGGTAGACTCACGGTCAGCGCGAGCAGCAGCAATCGGGTCCGCATAAGGGTCCAGCAGGCAAGGTCGCGTCCAGTCTAGGTCATGCAGAGGATCCCCATGAGCGCTCCACGTTACGCCGTTTTCGGCCAGCCCATTGCCCACTCGCAGTCGCCGCGCATCCAGTCCGCGTTCGGCAAGGCCCATGGCATCGACGTGGATTACCGCGCCATCGAGGCCGCGCCGGAAGACTTCGCGGCGGCCCTGGAGGCCTTTGCCGCCGATGGCGGCGTGGGCGCCAATGTGACCCTGCCGCACAAGGAGGCAGCGTTCGCGCTGTGCACCACCACCACCTCGCGCGCGCAGCGCGCCGGCGCGGTCAACACGCTGCTGCGCAAGGGCGAGCGCTGGCACGGCGACAACACCGATGGCATCGGCCTGGTCCGTGACCTCACCGGCCGCCACGGCCTGGACCTGCGCGGCCGCCGCGTGCTGCTGCTTGGTGCCGGTGGCGCCGCCCGTGGCGTGGCACCGGCACTGCTGGATGCCGGCATCCTGGAACTGATCGTGGTCAACCGCTCGCCGGAACGTGCCGATGCACTGGTCGACGCCATGAGCGAACCCGGCCGCGCCATTTCCGCCTATTGGGAGGCGCTGCGTGAGCAGGGCGATTTCGAGCTGATCATCAACGCCACCTCGGCCGCGCGCGGTGACAGCAACGGCTTCAACCTGCCGTTGTCGCTGGTCAACAGCATGACCACGGCGGTGGACCTGAACTACGGCGAGGCGGCCATCCCGTTCCTGGCCTGGGCGCGCGCGGCGGGTTGCCGCAATTACTTCGACGGGCTGGGCATGCTGGTCGAACAGGCGGCCGAGAGCTTCCAGCAGTGGCATGGCATGCGCCCGGAGACCGATGCCATCTACGCCGAGCTGCGCGAGCGTGCCGCGCTGCTGGTTTCGGCGGACTGAGGGCGGCCCATGCAACCCATGGAATTGCTGACCACCCTGCTGGTGTCCATCGGCTACCGCCTGCCGATCCTGATTGCGCTCGGCGTGGCGATCGTGATGTTGCTCGATACCCCACGCGGCAAGGTGCGCAGCGTGGCCTTGTCGGCGCTGGCCCTGCTGCTGGCCGTCACCCTGATTGGTGGCGTGCTGAGTGCAGTGCCCCTGCTGCTGATTGCAGGTGGCAATTACGGTAGCGTGGGTTCGATGAATACCCTGCTGAGTGCTGGCCACATTGCGCTGTCGCTGCTGGAAGCGGTCGGTTACATCATGCTGGCCTGGGCGCTGGTGCAGGCCCTGCGGCGGCCACAGGCTCCCGGTAAACCCTGAGCCCGCAACGCATTCGGTGAATGCGGGCGGGTATGGGAAAATGCCCGCCTTGATTGAGCTGCTGGCAGATTGGCGTGACGGAAAAAGTAGAAGCACCACGGACGCTGACCGAAGACCTGAAAACCGGCATCCGTGACGCCTACGCCAAACTGCAGGCGAACACGCCGGGGTTCAGCACGCGTCGCTCGCAGAGCCAGATGATCGGCGTGGTGTCGCGCGCGCTGGGCACCGGCGGCGTCGGTGTGGTGGAAGCGCCCACCGGCGTCGGCAAGAGCCTGGGCTATCTCACTGCCGGCGTGCCGATCGCGCTGGCCAGCAAGAAGAAGCTGGTGATCAGCACCGGAACCGTGGCCCTGCAGTCGCAGCTGGTCGAGCGCGACATCCCCAACTTCCTCAAGTCCACCGGCCTGCAGGCCACCGTGGCGCTGGCCAAGGGTCGCACCCGCTACCTGTGCACGCGCAACGCCGCCGAAGCACAGGGCGAGGGCGTGCAGGAGGGCATGTTCGGTGACGACGTGCAGCTCTATGACCGGCCGTTGGCACCGATTGAAATGGACGTTGCCGAGAAGCTGACCAAGGCCTTCATCGAAGGCCGCTGGAACGGCGACCTGGACAACGCGCCGGAGAATGTCACCCCTACATTGCGCATGCGCATCACCACGCCGGCCTCGGCCTGCGCCGGTCGCCGCTGCGCGTATTCGGCGCAATGCCCGGTGCTGCGTGCGCGTACCGAAGTGCGCGACGCGCAGATCATCGTCACCAATCACGCGCTGCTGTTGTCGGCGCTGTCCTTGGGCGACAGTGACAGTGGCCAGCCCTTGATCGCCCCGCCGGGCGACATGCTGCTGGTGCTGGACGAAGGCCACCACATCGGCAACGTCGCCATCGACCAGGGCGCGGCCAACCTGCCGCTGGACGACATGGCCAAGCGCACCGGCCGCCTGCAGATACTGATTGCCGGCGCCTACCGCGCGGTGGACAAGGACAAGATCGGCAACCTGCTGCCGAACGAAGCCATCGATGTGGCCTCGCGCGTGAGCAAGTTGCTGAAGGCGTTCCGCGACGATATCGGCAACGTCTGGATTCCGCAGCCCGACGAGCGCGAGCCGATGTGGCGTGCCGCCAATGGCCGCCTGCCTGAATCCTGGCGCCAGCCCATCGAAGTGCTGGCCGATGAAACCCGCACCCTGCTCAACTGGGCAACGGCGGCGGCTTCGGCGGTGGCCAAGGGCAAGCAGGATGACCCGGCGGTCGAGCGGCTGCAGCGCAACCTGGGCATGGCCCAGGAAATGGTCGAGCAGCAATACAACCTGTGGGCCGGCTGGCGCCGCGAGGACAAGGAAGGCCAGCCGCCGATCGCGCGTTGGGTGACGATGTCACGCGATGGTGACTACATCCTGCATTGCTCGCCGGTGTCGGCGGCGATGGTGCTGCGCAAGCTGCTGTGGGATGAAGTGGACTCGGTGGTGATGACCTCGGCGACGCTGACCGGTGGCGGCGATTTCCAGTCACTGGCAATCGACAACGGCATTCCCGAGGAAGCGGAGATGGTGTCGCTGGCCTCGCCATTCGACCTGCCCAACCAGGCCGAGCTGATCGTGCCGCAGTTCCCGGTGACGCCGGATGACCGCGAGCGCCATCCCAAGGAAGTGGCCAAGTACCTGGTGGCCGAGCTGGATTGGGACAAGGGCAGCATGGTGCTGTTCACCTCGCGCTGGAAGATGGAGAAGGTGGCCGAGCTGATGCCGGCCTCGCTGCGCAAGAAGATCCTGGTGCAGGGCGACGGCGCCAAGCAGAAGATGATCGACGAGCACATCAAGCGCACGTCGGCGGGCGAGGGCTCGGTACTGTTTGGCCTGAACTCGTTTGGCGAAGGCCTGGACCTGCCGGGCGAGGCCTGCACCACGGTGGTGATCACCCAGGTGCCGTTCGCCGTGCCTACCGATCCGCAGACCTCGACCTTGAGCGAGTGGTTCGAGAGCCGCGGCTTGAACTCGTTCAACCTGATCGCGATCCCGCATGCATTGCGCACCTTGACCCAGTTTTCGGGTCGTTTGATCCGCACTTCGACTGATACCGGGCGGGTGATCATCCTGGATTCGCGCCTGCTGACGCGCCGGTATGGCAAGCGCATCATTGATTCGCTGCCGCCGTTCAAGCGGGTGATTGGTTGAGGTAGGAGGCTTTGCTTCCAATCCCTTTTCCCTTGTCCCTTTCCCCTCTCCCCAACCCCCGCTCCGCGCCCCGGCCCTTGCGCCAGCGCAAGGTCGTTCAAGGTGCCACGAACCTTCGGTTCGTCAGCCGGCCCCTTTCACCCCGCAAGGGGAGAGGGGCTCGAAGCAAAGCTGCACTTTCAAGCGATGCTTCAATGTGCAGGATCCTAGCCCCTCTCCCCTTGCGGGAGAGGGGTTGGGGAGAGGGGAAAGGGGAAAGAGGGGAGAAAACTCTTCGCTGGAACATCCCCGTTCCACCTCGTAAAGTTCGCCACCTCCCACTATTCCAGGCTGCCATGGCTACCCCTCCTGCAACTTTCCCGTGGACACAGCAGCTGCAGCGACTGCAGCACCGCGATGGCGCACTGGCGCTGTTGGGGACGCACGCGATGTTCATTGCCGATGGCGATGCACTGACTGCCGCGGGTTCGGCGCTGGAACAGCTGTTGTTGGCCGGTGAGAGTCAGCTCAAGGCAGACAACGACGTGGGTCTGGTTGCCGACGAGCTGCGCCGCTACCAGAAGTTCGCGCCGCCGGGGCGGCCGTCGGTGCAGATTGTGCAGCTGCGCAGGCAGCAGTCGACGGTGCAGCAGGCGCAGCGGATCGCACGCCAGACATTCATTCGAAACGCAGATGGCTTTGCGCGAGCAATTGCGTTGGACGTGCCGCAAAAACTGGGTGTAGTTGAAACAGTGATGCGCTGGCTACGCGCAAACCTGGCGTAACAACGCTTTGCTCCCTCCCTCGCGCAAAGCTGCTTAACGCCCTCCCCTTGCCTGCGGCAAAGGGAGGGGGCTAGAGCAACAGCAACAGCAACCGCTGCTACTACCGGCTTAATGCCACAGGCCGAGGATCAGGCCGAACAGCACGAACTGTACGGTGTGGTAGCCACCATCAATCGCCCACAACTTTCCGCTGCGCTGGGCAAATTGATAGTTGATGCAGAAGCTGGCCGCGACCATGCCGAAGCCGGCCACCAGACCGCACAGCAAGGCCTTGTGCAGTTCCGGCTGTGGGCCGACAAACCAGGCGAAGGCGAACGCTGCCAGCAGCGAGAACACGAAGGCCACGCCGAACACCTTGCCCGGATGCCCTTGCGGGACTTCACCACCGTTCTCGCGGTTCCAGGCGCGGCCGAACAGGACGGGGGAGTACCACAAGCCGCCCAGCAGGAAACTCGATACAGCGGCCAATACCACGGCATAGACGTTCATGCATTTCCCCTGGGCAGTGAGTGATGCCGCATCCTAGCCTTGCCGCCTGCGCTTGCGTAGCCGCTGCAACAAAGAAGACCGGCGGGTCTCCCCGCCGGCCTCCTACCTCGCACACGTTTGCGGCTGCGCCGCTCAGGCTTCCAGCGCAGCGGCCGGGCCGAAGAACTCGTAACGGCTCTGGGCTTCCGGAACGCCTACGTCACGCAGCAGCTTCTTCACCTGCGCCATGAACGGCTTCGGCCCGAGGAAGTAAGCATCCATGTCGCGCTCGGCCGGCAACCACTGCTCCAGCAGCTCGCGGCTGAGGAAGCCTTCGGCATCGGCTGCATCGCCCGGCAGGGCTTCGCTGTAGCAGGTGTAGCTGCGCAGCTGCGGGTGCTGTTTCTGCTTGTCAGCGATGAATTCACGGAACGCATGTACGTCGCCATTTCGCGCGCAATGGATGAAGTGCACCTGGCGACCGCTGGCCAGCGCCTGCTCCAGCATCGGCAGGGTCGGGGTGATGCCGACGCCACCGCTGATGAAGGCGACCGGGCGCTCGCTGGCCACCAGGGTGAAATCACCGGCCGGGGCAAACAGTTCCAACGTGTCACCAACCTGCACCTTGTCATGCAGATGGTTGGACACCTTGCCGCCGCCTTCGCGCTTGACGCTGATGCGGTAGCCGACACCGTTGGCTGCGCGCGACAGCGAATAGTTGCGGCGGGTTTCCTCGCCGTCGAGTTCCAGCTTCATGCCGATGTACTGGCCTGGCTTGAAATCCACCACCGCACCGCCGTCAACCGGGACCAGGTGGAAAGAGGTGATCTCCGCACTCTCGGGCACCTTCTCGGCAACGCGGAAGGTACGTGCGCCGCGCCAGCCACCCGGGGCCTTCTCATTGGCTGCGTAGACTTCTTCCTCGGCGCCGATCAGCAGGTCGGCCAGCATCTGGTAGGCCGCGCCCCAGGCGTCGATGATTTCGTCGGTGGCAATGTCCGGGCCCAGTACTTCACGGATCGAGGCCAGCAGATGGTGGCCGACGATCGGGTAATGCTCAGGCAGGATCTGCAGGGCAACGTGCTTGTTGACGATCTGCCCCACCAGCGGACCCAGCGCTTCCAGGCGGTCGATGTGCTTGGCATACATCAGCACCGAGTTGGCCAGCGCCCGCGGTTGGTCGCCGCTGCTCTGGTGCGAGGGGTTGAACAGCGGGCGCGCGACATCGCTCTGGCTCAGCATCCGCCCATAGAAATGCTTGGTCAGCGCCTCGCCGCCGGTTTCCAGCAACGGTACGGTGGCTTTGATCAGGTCGCGTTGGGTGGGACTGAGCATGGTGCGAGGTTTCCTGCTTTGGGGGTGTCCCCATGTTCGTCGCTCTGCAGCGCTCCCCTCGATGACTTAAATCAAGCAATGGCGAATTTGCAGCACAGGGCCATGCCCGGCAAGGGGCCTCACCCGCACAGTCCACGTAGTGCCGAGCCACGCCCGGCAAGGGCTTCACCCGCACAGCCCATGTAGCGCCGAGCCATGCTCGGCAAGGGGCCTCACCCGCACAGCCCGTGTAGTGCCGAGCCATGCTCGGCAAGGGGCTTCACCGGTGTAGCAGCAAGACAGGTCAGTCCGCCTCGGGGCGGTTCAGCGCCGCCGTCATCGCCGCGGCGTCCTCGCGTGACAGGAACAGGTATTCCAGCTCGGCCCCCCCGAACTTGTCTTCCAGCTCCTGCAGGCGCACCGGATGGCTGCCAAAGCGGTAATGGGTGCCATCGTCGGTATCGATCACATACACGCCGAACGAGGGGGGATTGGTAAGCGTGCCTTCCAGCTTCACGGAGGCCGGGTCGATGGCGCGCTGGATGAGGTCTTCAAGGTCGATCATGGCGTAACGGTAGGGCTGTGGGGGGTGTTTGGGGGAAGTGAAAAGCCTGTCGCCTTTGGCGTCAATGCTTCTCATGTTTCCAGTTGCGGTGCTTGCCATCAGACAACCACGCAATGGACTGTTCGATACGTTGGTCGCGGGTACTGTCGCGCTTGGCTTCGCCAATCCACTCCAGGTAGTCGCGCTGGTAACCGGGGGTAAAGGCCTGGAAATTTGCCTTCGCGGCGGGCGCGGCATCCAGCGCCAGGGCAAAGGCCGGCGGCATCGGCAGGGCGGCCCGTGGTGCCCGTCTGGGCGCTTTGGTGCCACTGTCGATGCGCTGCATGCTCTGGCGCAGCTGGCTGGCGAACGCACGCTTGCCGGGCAGGTCCTTGAGCGTGCACAGGCGGCCGTACTGGCCCATGGCCTCGTCGTTGCCGGCCGCGCCATCGCGCTGCCAGAAGCCCAGCGTGGCATGGGCCTTGAACGCGGCCATGCCGCATAGCAGCTTGCCCTGGTACAGGAAGGCCGGCATGCCCCATTTGATGGCCTCCTCGGCCTGCGCGCAACCGTCGTGCACACGCTGGCGGATCTCGCGCAGGATGGGCTGGGCGAAAGCGGCGGCGTTGGCGATGTAGGTATCTACGCGGGGGTCTGGGGTGGGCATGGCTGGCCTCGGATGGGCGCAGCCTGCCGTTAGTTTCGCGTTAAAACAAGCCCGTCATGGTCGTAGACGGGCAAACAGCCTGTTCCGGCATGGTCAGGCCTGGCGCGCGCCGCGGGCCAGGCCGCTGCACAGCGCGATGAACGCGGTGAAGGCGGCCATCGACAGGAACTGCAGGCGGGTCTCCGGGGTGCTCAGCAGCAATACGAAGATCAGCCCCAGGATCGCCAGCGCCAGCACCGTCAGATAGGGAAAGCCGGCCATGCGGAACGGCAGCGGCGTGCCCAGGCGCTCGGCGCGGCGGCGCAGGATCAGCTGCGAAACCAGGGTGATGGTCCACACCAGCAGGCAGGTGGAGCCGACCACGTTGAGCAGCACCGGCAGCACCTTGTTGGGGTAGAGCAGCTCCAGCACGGTGGCGCCGAACCCGAACAGCACGCTGGCCAGCACGGCCAGCACCGGCACCTGGCGGGCATTGGTGTGGGCCAGCCAGCGCGGTGCCTCGCGGCGCTCGGCCAGCGAATAGATCATGCGCGAGGCGCCGTACAGGTTGGCGTTCAGCGCCGACAGCAGGGCGATCACCGCGATCAGGGTGATGGCGGTGGCCGCGCCGGGGATGTTGGCCACCTGCAGCACGGCGGCGAACGGCGACTTCAGGGTTTCGCTGTTCCACGGCACCACGGCGATGATCACGCCGATCGAGCCGATGTAGAACACCAGGATGCGCCAGGCCACGGTGCGGATGGCGCGGGCCAGGCTGCGCTCCGGGTCCTGGGTTTCGGCCGCGGCCACGGCCACGATCTCGGTGCCGCCAAAGGCGAAGATCACCACCAGCAACGCCGCGCCGATGCCGGCCAGGCCCTTGGGCATGAAGCCGCCGTGGCCGCTGATGTTGGACAGGCCGGGCGAGGGCACGTTCGGCAGCAGCCCCAGCAGCAGGGCAATGCCGACCAGGATGAAGGCGATGATGGCGCCGACCTTGAGGATGGCGAACCAGAACTCGAATTCGCCGTAATTGCGCACGCCCATCAGGTTGATCACGGTGAACACCACCATGAATGCCAACGAGGTCAGCGGCACCGACAACTGCGGCCAGACCGTGCTGAGCAGGCCGGCCGCGCCGACAGACTCGGCGGCGATCACCACCACCAGCTGCGCCCACCACAGCCAGCCGACGGTGGCACCGGCGGTGGCGCCCAGAGCATCGGCGGCGTAGACCGAGAATGCACCGCTGGCCGGCCGCGCCGCGGCCATCTCGCCCATGGCGTGCATCATGATGATGACCAGGGTGCCGGCCACCAGATAGGAGATCAGCACCGCCGGGCCTGCGGCCTGGATGCCCACGCCCGAGCCCAGGAACAGGCCGGCGCCAATGGCGCTGCCCAGCCCCATCATGATCAGCTGGCGCGGCTTGAGCGCGCGTTCCAGTTTCTGCGAGGGGGCGCTGGCCGGGGCGGGAGGCGTGCTGGGCATCGGCAGGTTCTAGGTCAAGAAGAGGGCGACACGATACCGCGTCCGCCCGCTGCAGTGACTGTGCCGTTGGTGGGAACCGGCAGGCTGCCGGTACGATGGGCGTCCCGGCGCGCATGTGCGCCTGCAGCAACGGGTGTGCGGATGCGCGGTCTGGATTTCAGTTCCTGGCAGGGCCTGCTGTCGACGCTGGTGGGGCTGGCGATCATCACCCTGATCGGTGTCGGCATCCGCCTGCTGGTGATGCAGGCGGTGCAGCAGAAGCGCGAGGCGGCCAACCGCCAGATCAACGAACGGCTGAAGACCCTGATTGCGGCCTACAAGACCCTGGGTGGATCCTTTACCGGCGATCTCAGTGTTGACCCCAGCCATCTACGCGATCTGCGCCGACGCGCCGCCGAGCTTGCCCAGGGCGAGGCGGTGACCAATGCCGAGGGTGCGGTGATCCTGCCCACGGTGGACAGTAGCGAGGCCGGCGATCGTGCCCGCCGTACCCGTGATGCGGTGGAGGCGGCCCTGTCGGATGTGATCCTGCTGGGTACCGAGGAGCAGGTCAGGCTGGCCGCGCGCGCGGCCAGCGACATGGTGGAAGGGCGCCCGATCCAGACCGGCGCGCTGGTGGTGTCACTGCGCGACTTCATCCGCAAGGTGCTGGACCTGGACGTGATTCCCGCCACGGTTGCCATCCCCCAGCAAGGCCCTGCGCGACCGGCCAGTGGCGGTGGCGGCAAGGGCGGTGGCAAGGACGGCGAGCGTGCCGGCGCCGGCAAGGGGGGCGGTGGTGGGGGCATGGGCGGGATGGGCGCCGGCATGGGCATGGGCGCAGGCCTGGGTTATGGCGCCGGGCGTTCGGGTAAGGATGACCCTGAGCGGGCCTGAGTCAGGGCTATTGGTTGACCGGCAGCGCGTGCAGTATGTTGCTGGCACCTGGCCGCATCAGGCGATGCGTTCGACCCGGCATTGGCGGCACAGCGGGTAGCGCTCCAGCAGCGGACGGATGGCCGCATGCATGTCCTCGAAACTCTCGCCATACATGTACAACGCGGTTTCGCGCGGCCCCTGCCAGTGGCTGTTGAGCATGCCGATGCCTTCCAGGCGGCGTTCGCACTCCTCGTAAACATGGGTGGCGTCGCAGGTCTGGTACACATCCTCGGGCAGATCGGTGCCATTGAGATACAGAGCCAATCCCTCGTGCTGGCCGATGGTGATGCGCTCACTGCTGTTGCCGACCAGCAGGTACGAGCCTTTCGGTGCCAGCATGGCTTCGAACAGCCGCCCGGTGATGGTGATGGCGTCCGTGTCCAGTTGCGCCAGCCGCAGCGTGATGTCACAGGCAGCAACTTCTCCATTGCTGGCAAGCAGGGTGCCGCCCCCCACCACCTCGGCGGCGAGGCGACGTTCGTCGCAGGCATCGATGAAGGCGTCTTCCAGATCGGCGCGATGCGCGGGTTGCAGGCGCGCATTGAGGGTGACGGTGATGATCCCAGGGGTGTTGTTGATGGCTTGCGGCATTGCGGGCTCTGGCGGCGGCGCATCCGGGGTGCGCCGGTCTGCATCCAAAGCATGAGTATGGGCAGGCCCATGTGCAGGGCGGGTGCAGGCAGGGCCGCAGACGCCAACGGCGCCTTGCGGCGCCGTTGCGTTGTTGTTTGCCGGAGCTTACTTCCAGCGCGACTTGCCGCGGATGTAGCGGGCGGCGTCCTCCAGCGAGGTGGGCAGATACTCCGACCACAGGTTCGGCGGATAGGCGTTCTGGTAGGTGTCGTAGACGTCGCGGAACAGGTCCATGTGCACCACCGGCTGGCGCTTGCGCGCACGCAGTTCGGCGATCGGCACGCGGCCCAGCACCAGGGTTTCTTCCTTGCTCTGTGCTTCGGCGATGGCTTTGCCGGTGGGGTCGTACAGCGCGGTGCCGCCTGAGCCCGGGTCATCGAAGTAGGGGCCGTTGTCCGGCGAGATCGAATTGTTGACGATCGAAGAGTAGACGCCGTTGTACATCGCGCAGGCGGCGATATCCATGTCCGAGAAGCCGCCGGAGGCGGTACGCAGGAACACTTCGGCGCCCTTGAACGCCATCGCCCGGAACAGTTCCGGCTCACGCTGGGTGGAGCTGGTGCAGATATTGCCAAGTGGCGTGCGGGTGACTGGCACGACGGCATCGCGGCCGTACATTTCCACGTAGCGGTCGAGCACGTCGTACGTCGTGGTGGTGAACAGTTCGAAGTCCGGGAAGGCGCCCTTGAGGTTGCGTGCCTTCCAGTGTTTGTCCACGATCTCGCCCTTGTCGTTCATGATCGTGGTGATGGACAGCACATGGCCCGGCCAATCCGGGTCGGTGGCATAGGCGCCGAACACGATCCAGGTGCCGTATTGGCGTGCCTTGGCGGCGATGGCCTCGGTTTCTTCGCCGGGGATGGTGATGGCGAACTTGAGGATTTCATCGCGGGTCCACTTGCGCCAGCCGGTGAGCGGGAATTCGTGGAACTGCAGCAGGTCGGGCTTGGCGTGGTAATGCGCCTTGTCGATGAGCTCGAGCATATGCGCCAGGTTGCGCTTGGTGCCGGCCTTCCATTCCTTGGCGTCGAAGCTGTGCACGCGCGACTGCACCAGGCCCAGGGTCCAGGCGGGCTTGGCCAGTTCAACCGTGGCGTAGGTGCCATCGGTGCGCTCGTTGAGCGCATCCGGGCCCTTGCCCATGGCGGCTTGTGCCGGTGCCGAGGCACCCAGCAGGGACGGGCCGACTGCGCCCAGTGCGGCCAGGCCGGCGGCACTGCCCAGGAAATGTCTGCGGGTGTTGCTCATTGGGTACCTCGGTGGTTGATAGCCTGGATCATGTTGGTTGCAGTTGCAGTTGCAGTTGCAGTTGCAGTTGCAGTTGCAGTTGCAGTTGTAGTTGCAGTTGCAGTTGCAGTTGCTTGTGCTGTTGCAGTTGCAGTTGCTTGTGCTGTTGCTGTTGTTCTTGATCCCTTCTCCCGCTTGCGGGAGAAGGTGCCCCGAAGGGGCGGATGAGGGGAGCTCTTAGAGCTTTAAAAGCTTGCCCTCACCCCAACCCCTCTCCCGCGCGCGGGAGAGGGGCTCAAGCAGTCCTTGCAACGTTCAAACAAACTCGGGGCGCCTTGGCGCCCCGAGTCGTCATTTCAGTTGCGAAGTCAGATCGGGTCGCCGTTGAAGCTCTCGCCCTTGATCTTCTGCCAGTCGCGGCTGACGAACTTTTCGTCGATCAGCGTGCGCTGTACCAGTACGCCGTTCTTGTACCAATGCCAGATGCGGTTGCGCAGCTGACCGCAGTCGGAAAGCTGGATCATTTCGTACAGCTCCAGGCCTTCCTCGCCCTTGCGCTTCCAGTACAGCATCACCGTGCGGTGGTAGTCATCCAGCGGCACTTCGGCGGCCCAGCCGTAGATCAGCTCGTTGTCGAAGATGACGCGGCCAAACTCGTAGCGGGTCGGGAAGTCGCGCACTTCCACCTTGCCGTCGGCCCAGCTGTAGTGGTTGGTCTGGTGGTAGGGCAGGTTTTCATCGGCCGGGAAGCGGCAGATCAGGCGCGACTTGTGTTCGTCGATCTTGTCGCCGTTGGCGTCGTAGTAACGGTAGACGCCATCCCAGACGCCTTCGTGGCGGGCCAGCAGCGGCAGGTGCAGTTGCATGTTCGGCATTGCGGTTTCCTTGTTGGTCGTGTTGATGTCATCAGTTGAGGCTTGGCCTCATTCGTTGCGAAGTGCATCCATCACTTCTTCCATCGGCACGTCCATAGCACCGCCTTCCAAAGCCTCGGTTTCCTGCTGCACGATGCGCAGCACCCGGGCAATGTATTCCTTCATCCACAGCGTGCGCTGTGCTTCGGCCTCACGGTCCGGGCGGAACTGGTCCAGTTCCTCGCGGCTGAGCAGGCCTTTCTGTTCGATCAAACGTTCCAGCGCGTCCAGGCGCTGGTGGGTGACGGCGTTCTCCATGGCGATGGCCATGGCAATGGACAGCACGCGCTCCACGTCCGGGTCCTTGAAGAAGTACGGACGCTTGCCGCGGGCGCGGCTGCCGGCCAGGGCGATCGGATCGATGCTCATGCTTTCCAGGCTCCAAACATGGTCCACAGCGCAGCGCGGCCGTGGTCTTCGCCGCTTTCGCTGGCCACCGGGAAGATGTCCCGATCGACCACGCCACGGACCTTGGTTTCGAAATAACGCTCGGCATCGAAGCCGGCCGCAGCCATCATCTGGCGCAGGTCGTACTCATGCATCACGCTCCAGAACGGCTCGTTGTTGTTGTACGCATCCCAGTCGCGGATGAACTGCTCGTAGGGGTCCATGCCGTGGTACTGCGGCTGCTCCAGGTGGGCGGTGAGGCCGCCGGATGCCAGCAGGCGGTGGATCTCGCGCAGCTTGCGCGGCATCGCCGTGGCCGAGCTTTCGTGCCAGAACATGGCGGTGGTGATCAGGTCGAAGGAGCCGTCCGCATAGTCCAGCGCTTCACCATTGGCCTGGCGGAAGCTGATGTTGTTCACACCCAGGGCACGGGCGCGCGCATGGGCGTAGCGCAGCATCGGTGCGGCCACGTCGATGGCGATCACCTCGGCATCCGGGAAGGCCTGTGCCAGCGGCACGATGTTGTGGCCGACGGTGCAGCCGATATCGAGGATGCGACGCGGCTTGAAGCCGGGGTGTTCCTCCTTCAACCACTGCGCCAGCGCCTGGCCACCGCCATCGTTGTAGCGGCCGAGCATGCCGCCGGTGGTGGCGAAGATACCGCAGTCGTAGTTGGCGGCCGCCGATACGTCATCGGCCAGCAGCTCGGTGTGGTAACCGCCGGGCATGCAGTGGATGTCCACCGCGCTGGAATAGCGTGGCACCTTCACCGAGGCATCCAGCTGCAGGCCATCGTCGCTGGCGTTGAGCGCGCGGGTCTTGTCGATCAGCGCGTCTACCTGCTTGAGCACCAGGCCGCGACCGGCCTGCTGGCGCATTTCCATGCTGCTGCGGCGCAGGGCGCTCCAGGTCTGGTAGATGCCGTCGGTGGCCATCGCCTTGCGCACTTCGTGGCGGGTTTCCGGGGCGCGGCCCTTGTCCTTCTCGAACGCCGGCTTCACCCGCTGCTCGTAGGCCAGCTTGACCTTGGGGCTGAGCTGGGTGGCCAGGTAGCCATTGAGGTTGGCCAGGAAGTCAAAGCGCGCGGTGTCGTCGTGTGCGCTTTCGGGAAAGACCGCGTGGCGGCCGACGTGCTGCCAACTGGGGGGCAGTGCTTGCTGGCTCATGGCGACTCCTGGATAGGTATTAAAGTTCTAATGTTATGACTATATGTCATGCAGGTCCGGACAGCGTCAAGCACCTGGACCATACCTGGCAGAAATTTCCGCCACGGGCCTGCCGGAGCACCGGCAGGGGGCAGGAAACCGCGCCTGCGCAGCGCCAACGATTTCCCGAATCTATCAAATGTCCGGACAATTACCAGTGCCGGATTTCACACCTCCGGCGAGCAAATTTTTGTTGCAAAGCAGCATGTTGCGCAATCCGGGCAGGGGCCTCCCGGCTGCGGTTTTCACGCCATCCAGCAAGGCCGCGGGCTCTGCGACAAAGGTGTTACAAATGATTGGACAAACATGTACTAATGATATAGCTATATGTCATCTTTGATGGGTCGCTGGGCCTGTCGCGTGTGGTCCGGAGCGGTTTTGGCCTTGGCCTTTTCGCTCCCTTCAAACAGGGGTTGAACGTGATTCGAATGTCATCGGTTTTGCTGGCGGCCGCAATTGCACTTTCGCCACAGGCGAAAGCGCTGGATCTGCAGTCCGAACAGGGCAGCGTCGAGGCCATGGTCAAGTTGCGTTGCTCGCTGGACCCGAAGCAGGAGGAGATCCTGTGGTGGGCGGGCACCTTGTTCTCGCAGGAGCCGGGGCAGAAGCCGGCGCCGCTGCTGGGCTTCGAGGGCTACAACATCTGCCGTGCGGAAAAGCAGGCCGATGGCGTGTGGCGGCTGTACACGCGCGAGCTCACCTTCTACCGCGACCTGAAGACCGGCAAGATCATCGACAGCTGGGACAACCCGTTCTCGGGTGAGCGCAACGAGGTGGTGCAGGTCGCCAACGACCCGGTCAACACCGTGCTCAATGCGCCGGGCCGTCCGCTGCACCTGCCGTGGGTGGAAGCCGGCGACCAGGTGATGCTGACCCTCAACATCCCGCTGGCCTATCCCAACCCGCTGCAGCCGGCCGAGTTCCCGGCCGAGTCCAGTGGCCCGACCTACATGGGGTCGGAGCACTTCATGTTTTTCGCGCCGCGCGCGGATCTGGAAAACCCGGCGCTGAAGAGCGTGCCGGTCACCTACGGCTGGACCCGCGTCGGGCCGTGGCTCCCCTGGATGAAGCTGGGCACCCGCCCGGGCAATCTGCTGTACGTCGCGCAGGGCAACAAGCGCGCCTCGGTCAGTGAACTGCCTGCCGACATCCAGGAACTCGTCCGTACCCGCTACCCGGAGTACGCACGCGCACCTGAAACCTGGGTGCAACCCAACGTCACCAGCTGGAGCTACTACAAGCAGCTCAAGCAGGGCGCTGCGGCGAAACAGCAGGACTGAAGTACGGAAACAACGGACGGAACCCTCCCCCAAGACGGCGCATCCATCCTCCCAATCCATTCCGATCAAACTTTCCAGTCGGGAATCCCATGAAGACCATCAAGCCAGACCTGCTGTGCTCCTCGATCGCCCTCGCACTGCTGCTGTGCGCGGGCAACGCCGCCGCTGCCGACAGCGACGAAGCGGGCGCACCGCCGGCAGCCAGCAATGACAGCGTGCACAGCCTGGACCAGATCACCGTGACCGCGCGTGGTGTGTCCGAGCCGCTGCAGCAGATGCCGCTGCCGATCACCGCCATGTCCGAGCAGACCATCGAGAAGAAGGGCCTGACCGACGTGCGCGACATCGCCAACCTGTCGCCGAGCTTCTCGTTCAAGTCCGGCTACGGCCGCGGCTTTGACCGCCCGGTGATCCGCGGCATGTCCAACATCCAGGGCGAGGCCAATGCCTCGTTCTTCATCGACGGCATCTACGTCGAAGGTGATATCTCCAGCTACGGCCTGGAAAACATCCAGCGCGTGGAAGTGATCCGTGGCCCGCAGTCGGCTGCGTTTGGCCGTCGTACCTTCTCCGGTGCGGTCAACTTCATCACCAAGCGTCCGGGCAGCGCGCCGGGCGGCAAGCTCACCCTGGGTGCTGGCAACTACGGCCAGGAAAAGATGGGCCTGTTCTATTCGGGCGCCAATGACGATGGTTCGTTCGGCTACGACGTCAGCCTGAACAAGCGCGGCAATGACGGCATCTTCTACAACCAGGCTTCGGGCAAGAAGGACCTCAACGGCACCGAGACCATCAGCGGCATGGCCGCCATCGCCTGGTCGCCGACCGAGGCGCTGGACATCACCGCACGGGTGATGAAGCAGAAGAGCCGCGACCAGCACTTCGCTGCCGCCCGCCTGGGCAGCGACAACCTCAACTGCTACCTGCCGGAAGAAACCGGTGGCCTGTACTTCGGCCTGTATCCGATCCTGGAATCGCGCCGCCGCGGCTATTACTGCGGTGAGCTGACGGCGCCGTCGGACTACGCGCTGAACACCAAGGAATTCGAGACCGCCGGTTACTTCTCCGGCCGCAAGACCGACCTGCTGCGCACCAGCGTGGTGGTGGACTATCTGTTCTCCAATGGCTGGAACCTGACCTCGACCTCGGCCTACAACAAGAGCGAGACCTACGCTGCCAGCGATCAGGACTACAGCGCCATCCGCGGTTACGGCGGCGCGTTCGAGAGCTTCAGCAATACCGGCGTCAAGAACTGGTCGCAGGATATCCGCCTGACCACCGACCAGAGTCTGGCCGTGTCGGGCATGCTGGGCGCGTATTACTACAAGCAGGATGCGCAGCCGGGCTGGGGCGGTGACCTGACCGGTTACACCATTGGCGGCAACAAGGTGGTCACCACCATCCCGACCAATCCGGATGACCAGACCATCAACAAGGCGATCTACGGCCTGATCAACTGGCACATCAACGACAAGTGGACCACCTCGCTGGAAGGCCGCTACGCTCGCGATGAGATCAGCAAGGGCGGCACCGATGTGCGTGTGCTCGGTGCGAACACCTACCGCCAGACGTATGCGCTGGACAAGACCTTCAGCAGCTTCACCCCGCGTTGGACCTTGAGCTACCAGGCACGTGAGAACGTGAACCTGTACGGGCTGGTGTCCAAGGGCAACAAGCCGGGCGGCTTCAATACCGACGTCTACCGCGCCGACTTCCAGGAAGCCGATCGCGACGCGCTGATCGCGCGTGGTTTGAGCACCTACAAGGAAGAAGAGGCTTGGAACTACGAGCTGGGCATGAAGAGCGATTGGCTGGACGGCACCCTGCGCGTCAACGCCAACATCTACCAGATCGACTGGACCAACCAGCAGCTGACCGAAACCGGCCCGGTGATCCGCAAGAACGGCTCGCTGTTCTCGACCAGCTACACCACCAACGTCGGTGAGTCGCGCATCCGTGGCTTCGAGCTGGAAAGCCAGTGGGCGTTCGCGCAGGGTTGGCTGGCCAGCCTGGCGTACTCGTACACCGATGCCGAGATCCTGAAGTTCCTCAGCCAGGACCAGGCCGATCTGTTCTCCAGCAGCAATGCACCCACACTGGCTGACCCGGCCGCCGATGCTGCCGGCGCCACCCTGCCGCGCGTGCCCAAGCACAAGGCAACGCTGGGCCTGATGTATGACGGTGCACTGGCCAATGGCTGGGAATACACCGCCAACATGGACGTCAACTACGAAGGCAAGCGTTACATCCAGGTCGACAACCTGGCCTATATCGGCGCTTCCACCCGTACCAACTTCCGCTTCAGCATCCGCCCGACCGAGCAGCTGCAGGTGTCGGCCTATGTCACCAACGCGTTCAACGACCGCACCCTGGAAGACGCACAGCGCACCATCAATCCGGACGCCTACGTGGCAGTGCCGGCGGTGCCGCCGTTGACCGGCCTGGCGGTGACCAACCTGCGCGATTTTGGTTTGACACCTTCGCTGCCGCGTATGTATGGCGTTGAGGTCAGTTACAAGTTCTAAGAGTTTTGCGTGGGCTGGGATGTCTAGCGGCGTCCCAGCCCGCGTGTAACGGGCTTTACCGATGCTCCATCAGATCGTCATTCCCGCCTTCGCGGGAATGACGGCATTTGAAGCAACAGCAACTGCAACAAAACAAAGCACTCCGCACCCAGCAGGCAGAACCAATGCAACGTCGCGATTTCATCAAGGGAGTTTCCGGCATGGCCGCACTGTCATTGCTGCCGGGCATGCTGCATGCCAAGGTGCCGAGCAGCGATGTGATCGTGGTCGGCGCCGGCTTGGCTGGCCTGGCCGCTGCGCATGCGTTGGAAGCCGGCGGCGCCCGCGTCACCGTGCTGGAGGCCAACCCGCGCGTTGGTGGCCGCCTGCAGACCGTGGTGCGCAACGGCATCCGTTTTGAAATCGGTGGGGTGGAAGTCGGCACCGGCTACGAGCGCGTGCATGCCCACGCCAAGCGCGTAGGTGTGGATATCGTGCCGCCCTCGGCCGCGCTGCCCACCGCTGCCGGTCTGGGTCTGGCCATCGGCGATGCCCTGGTACCGGCCACGCAATGGGCTGATAGCCCACTCAATACCCTGCAGGGCCGCGAGCACAGCCTGCTGCCGCCCATGCTGCTGACCACCGCCATGGGCGAGCTCGGCCTGCCGGCAGTGGACAGCTGGCGCGACCCTGCCAATCTCTCGCTGGATATCCCCTTGTCGCAGTTGATCGCCAGCAAGGGCTGGTCGCCACAGGCGCTGCAGTGGATGGATATCGGCAACAGTTTTTCCTCGCTGCAGACCATCAGCGCGCTGGATGCCCTGCGCCGCGATGCGCTGCGGCGGTTTGGCTCGCGCGGCACCGGTTGGGTGCAGGGCGGCAGCCAGGCCTTGCCGGAGGCGATGGCCGCCTCACTGGCACAGCCGCCGGTGCTGGGCGCGCAGGTCAGCCGGGTCGAGTCCGGCCGTGCCGGCCTGGAGGTGCGCTGCCTTGACGGCCGCCGCTTCCGCGCCGCGCACCTGGTGCTGGCCTTGCCCAGTGGCCCACTCAGCCGTATCGCCATCGACCCGGCGCCGCCGGTCGGCCAGCAGGAGGTGTGGGCGGCACGCCGCTCCAATGCGGTGACCACCGTGCACCTGCACCCGACCCGCGCGTTCTGGGAAGACGACGGCCTGCCCTTGTCGCTGTGGGGCGATGGCCCGCTGCAGCGCGTGTTTGCCGTGCCCGGCGCCGACGGCCAGACCAACCGCCTGATCGTCTGGCTCAACGGTGCCATGGCCCAGCATGCCGACAGCCTGGACCGCGAGGCCCGGTTTGCCTGGGTCATCAATGCCATGGAGCGCCTGCGCCCGGCCGCCAAGGGCGCGCTGCTGCCGCTGGAGACCCGCAGCTGGGGCAATGACCCGCTGGCCGATGGTGCGTTCTCGGAGATCGCCCCGGGCCGTTTTGCCGAAACCCTGCGCTGGGCCAACACCCCGTTCGGGCGCATCCACTTCGCCGGTGAGCAGACCGAACTGCAGGTTCCGGGCATGGAAGCGGCCGTCACCTCGGGCGAGCGTGCGGCTGCAGCAATTCTTTCGGCCTGATTGAACTACCTTATCCCCTACCTTCCGGGCGCGGATGCGCCTTCCAGAGACAGTAATGAGCCTGAAGACACTGAACCCCTACGATTTGTTCGACGTGCGTTCGCTGCTGAGCGAGGAAGAACGCGCTGTACAGGATTCCGTTGCCCGTTTCACCGACGAGCGCGTGCTGCCGATCATCGGCGACTGCTTCGACCAGGGCCGTTTCCCCAATGAGCTGATCCCCGAGATCGCCGACATGGGCCTGCTCGGCAGCTCGCTGCCGGAACAATACGGCGGCGCCGGCTTGAACAGCGTCAGCTACGGCCTGATCTGCCAGGAACTGGAGCGCGGCGATTCCGGCCTGCGCAGCTTCGTTTCGGTGCAGAGCTCGCTGTGCATGTACCCCATCTATGCCTACGGTTCGGAAGAGCAGCGCATGCGCTGGCTGCCGGACATGGCGCGCGGCAAGGTGATCGGCTGCTTCGGCCTGACCGAAGCTCATGGCGGTTCCGACCCGGCCAGCATGAAGACCCGCGCGGTGAAGGACGGCGGTGACTGGGTGATCAACGGTTCCAAGATGTGGATCACCAACGGCTCGGTGGCCGATATCGCCATCGTCTGGGCCAACACCGACGAAGGTGTGCAGGGCTTCGTCATCGAGAAGGGCACCCCGGGCTTCACCGCCCAGGAGATCAAGCACAAGATGAGCCTGCGTGCCTCGGTGACCGGCGCGCTGTTCTTCGACAACGTGCGCGTGCCTGACGCCAACCGCCTGCCCAACGTGAAGGGCCTGAAGGGCCCGCTGGGCTGCCTCACCCAGGCCCGTTACGGCATCACCTGGGGCCCGCTGGGCGCTGCGATTGCCTGCCTGGACGAAGTGCTGGCCTACACCAAGGAGCGCATCCTGTTCGGCCGCCCGGTGGCCGCCACCCAGAGCGCGCAGATCAAGATGGCCGACATGGCCCGCCGCATCACCGCCGGTCAGTTGCTGGTGCTGCAGCTCGGTCGCCTGAAGGACGCAGGGCAGATGCAGCCGCAGCAGGTCTCGCTGGCCAAGTGGAACAACTGCCGCCTGGCCATCGACATCGCCCGCGAGTGCCGTGACCTGCTTGGCGGTGCCGGCATCACCACCGAGCACGGTGCGATCCGTCATGCGCTGAACCTGGAGTCGGTGATCACGTACGAAGGCACCGAGACCGTGCACCAGCTGGTGATCGGCCGCGAGCTGACCGGCATCAACGCGTTCTGATGATGGACGGCCTGCACAGCACCATGCAGGCCGTCTGCCTGCGGCAGGTTCCACAGGGCCTGCCGCAGCTGCAGGATTTTGAATTGCAGCAGCTGCCGTTGCCGGTGCCCGGCGATGGCCAGCTATTGGTGCGGGTTAGCCATCTGTCGCTGGACCCGTTCCTGCGTGCGCAGCTCGGTGGCCGTTACGCGCTGCCCTGCCCGCCGCTGGGCAGCATCGTGCCGGGCTACGGCATCGGCACGGTGGTTGCCGACCGCAGCGGGCGCTACCAGATCGGCGACGTGGTTACCGGCATGACCGGCTGGGCCGAATTCGCCGCCATTGATGCAAACACCGCCGCCGTGGTGGATACGGCGCTGGCACCGGCCAGTACCGCCGTTGGCGTGCTCGGTATTCCTGGGCTTACCGCCTGGGCCGGCGTGCGCAGGATCCTGCAGCCAAAGGCCGGCCAAACCATCCTGGTATCCACCGCCGCCGGCGCGGTTGGCAGCGTCGTCGGCCAGCTGTGCAAGGCCGCCGGTTGCCGCGTGGTCGGCATTGCCGGCAGCGCGCAGAAGTGCGCCATCGTCACCGATGAATTCGGCTTCGATGCCTGCGTCAGCTATCGCGATGCGGACTTTGCCCAGGCCCTGCGCGCCGCCTGCGCGGACGGCATCGATGGCTATTTCGACAATGTCGGCGGCGCGGTGCTGGAGGCCGCGTTGTCGCTGCTGCGCCTGCATGCACGGGTGGTGCTGTGCGGGCTCAGTGACCAGTACAACCGCGCTGAACGCCCGGCCGGGCCCAACCTGGGGCCGGTGATTGGTGCGCGTGCACGGCTTGAGGGCCTGGTGGTCTACGACCACCTGGCCGACTTCGTGCAATGCCGCGCGGAGCTGGCGCAGATGATCGCCGCAGGCACGCTGCGCTACCGCGAACATATCCACGACGGGCTGGCCGCTGCGCCGGCTGGTTTCATTGGCCTGCTCAAGGGCGAGAACCTGGGCAAGGCGCTGGTACGGCTTTAAGGAATACGCATGACCCAGATCCAACGCCGCTTCGTGTCCGTCAACGGGCGGCAGGTGCATTACCGTATCGCCGGCAGTGGACCGGCCCTGCTGTTGATCCACCAGTCGCCGCAGAACTCGCGGATGTGGGCGCAGATGCAGCAGCGCTATGCCGACCGCTACACGGTGATCGCGCCGGACACGCCCGGTTTCGGCTATTCCGATGCCTTGCCCGGCAACCCGATGACGATTGCCGAGTTCGGCGCTGCAACCCTGCAGTTCGTCGATGCGCTGGGCCTGCAGCGTTTTGCCGTGTTCGGCATGCATACCGGCGGCCTGATCGCGACCTGGCTGGCCTGGGCCAATCCCACCCGCGTGGCCGCATTGGTGGTTGATGGCTATGCCGCGTTCACCCCACAGGAATCCACGCTGTACGGCGATGCCTACCTGCCGCCGTTCGTGCCGCAATGGGATGGCTCGCACCTGCGCTGGCTGTGGTCGCGCATGCGTGAGCAGAAGTATTACTTCCCCTGGTATGACGGCCGTGCCGAAGCGGCCATGGCCATCCCGCCGCAGACCACCGAAAGCAGCCGCGAAACGGTGATGGACGTGCTCGACGTAGGCGATACCTACCGCGCCGGTTACGCCGCCGCGTTCCGCCACAACGACCACCATTGGCTGGGCGAGCTGCAGATGCCGTCGTGGCTGGTCTACCGCCATGGTGATCCGCTGCTGGCGCATATGCCACGCCTGCGCGACCTGCCGGCCAATGTCACGGTGCTTGAAGAACCCAACGGCATCCCCGCGATGCAGGACGGCATGGACGGCTGGTTGGCGCAGACCCTGGCCAACGAACCGGCCTTTGTTGAAGCCGCGGCTCCGGCGCCGGCATCCAACACCTGGCAGCGCCGCATCATCACCACCGGCGCCGGTGACATGGCGGTGTGGGAACGGGCGGGGCAGGGCGTGCTGCGCCTGTGCCTGCACGCCCCCGGCACGCGACCGTTGTCGCCGCTGCAGATCGACGCGGGCGACAGCGCCTGGTTGCTGCCTGACCTGCCTGGTCATGGCGCGTCCTGCGAAAGTGACGGAGCGCTGGACGCCGCCACCCTGGTGGCCGCACTGCTCGCCGCCATTCCCGCCGACAATGCCCTGCCGCTGGTGATCGAAGCGCATGGCGCTGCCGCCGGCTACGTACCCGCGCTGGTGCAGGTACTGGGCGCAGCGGTTGCCGAGGTCGTACTGCATTCGCCCTGGCTGCTCACCGCCGAAGAACAGGCCTTGCTGCTGCAGGGCCTGCCGAGCACTGTCATTGATCGCGCCGGTGGCTATCTCTGCGATGCCTGGCAGTGGGAGCGCGAGCGCCACCTGCTGTGGCCGTGGCTGCCGCCCAGCGCCGCCGCGCGTCGCCGCGTGGACGCACCGGCGCCTGCGCGGGTGCACGACAACGTGGTGGAGCTGCTGCGTCTGGGCAGCCGCCTGCACGGCCTGCTGCGCGATGTCACCCACCCCGACCTGGCTGCCCGCCTGCGTGCCTTGCCGGTGCCGCTGCGCGTGGTTGGCGATGCCGAATCCGATTACCAGGGGCGCGCTGCCGCCCTGTCTGCCTGAGCCGAAGGACCCCCATGAGCAACGACACCGCAACCGCCGTCATCGACCGCCTGCAATCCAGCTGGGGCGGCAGCATCGTCACCGATGCGAGCGAGCTTGAGTACTTTTCCACCGACGTCTATTCGCAGGGCAAGCCGCTGCTGGCCGTGCTGCGCCCGAACGACGCGCAGCAGCTTGCCGATGCGGTCAAGCAGCTTACCGATACCGGCGTGGCGGTCATCGCCCGTGGCGGTGGCATGAGCTACACCGGCGGCTATATCGCCGCGCAGAGCCCGGCGGTGCTGGTGGACACCGGCACACTGGACAAGATCGTCGAGATCAACCTGGAAGACGCCTATGTGGTGGTCGAGGCCGGCGTCACCTGGCGCGCGCTCAAGGAAGCGCTGGATGCCAAGGGCGTGCGCACGCCGTACTTCGGGCCGATGTCCGGCTCGCATGCCACCGTGGGTGGCGGTATGTCGCAGGGCGCGATCTTCCACGGCACCGCGCGCTATGGCTGCTCGGCCGATGTGGTGCTGGGCCTGCAGGTGGTTACCGCCAATGGCGACATCCTCACCACCGGTTCGGCGGCCGCGGCCAATACCAGCCCGTTCTTCCGTTGGTACGGGCCGGACCTGACCGGTCTGTTCCTGGGCGACTGCGGCCTGCTCGGCATCAAGACGCGCATCGTGCTCAAGCTCATTCCCAAGCATGCGCATATCGACTACCTGTCCTGGCAATTCCCGACGGCCGAAGGTCTGTTCGGTGCCTTGGGTGTGCTCTCGCGGCATGGCCTGGCCAGCGAAACGGCCGCCTTCGACCCGGCGCTGACCCGTGTGCGCATGCGCCGCGCCGGCCTGTCCAACGACGTCAAGGCGCTGACCAACGTGATCAAGAAGGGCGGCCTGATCTCCGGCCTGAAGCTGGCGGTGAAGGGCCGCGACATCGTTGACCAGGAGCAGTTCTCGCTGCACATCACCCTGGAAGGCGACAGCGCCGCCGAGGTAGCCGATCGCGTGGCGCGTGCGCGCAAGCTGGTGGGCGAGTTCGGTGAAAGTATCGAACCGTCGATCGCCAAGATGATGGCGGCCAATCCGTTCGCGGCCTGGAACTCGATGCTCGGCCCGCAGGGCGAGCGCTGGGCGCCGGTGCACGCGCTGGTGCCGCATTCCAAGGCCAGCAGCATGTTCAACGCCCTGCAGGACCTGTTCGCGCGCGAGCAGGAAACCATGGAAAAGCACGGCCTGTTCATCGGCACCCTGCTGTCCAGCGTGGGCGCGCAGACGGTGGTGATCGAGCCCTGCATCTACTGGCCGGACAGCCACAATGCGTTCCACGTGCGCACCGTCGATGCCGACCACCGCGAGCGCATCGGCTGCCCGGGTGAACACCTGGACGCACGCGCCGCGGCCGACACGCTCAAGCGGCAGATCGCCGACACCATGCGTGCGCATGGCGCCGCCAACCTGCAGTTGGGCAAGTTCTACGACTACCGCGCCGGCCGCGACCCGGCGGCGTTGGCCGTGCTGGATGCAGTCAAGAAGCAGCTCGACCCCAAGGGCCTGATGAACCCTGGTGTGCTCAGCCGCTGAGGGTGAAATACCTCGCCCCCCTCTCCCGCCCGCCGCTTTCGCGGCGGGCACCCTCTCCCGCGAGGGGAGAGGGGAAGCAAAGCAGGCACTGCGGGTTCTGCTCGCAGCTACGGTTCTAAAGCCCCTCTCCCGCCCCCCGCTTTCGCGGCGGGCGCGCTCTCCCGCGAGGGGAGAGGGGAGGTAAAGCAGGCACTGCAAGTTCTGCTTGCAGCTACGGTTTTAAAGCCCCTCTCCCGCCCCCCGCTTTCGCGGCGGGCACCCTCTCCCGCGAGGGGAGAGGGGAGGTAGAGCATGCAGTGCAGGTTCTGCTCGCAGCTGTGGATTTCAAGCCCCTCTCCCCTTGCGGGAGAGGGGTTGGGGAGAGGGGAGAGGGGAGAGCGGGGCCGCTGATCACGCAACATTCTCAAAGCAACGGCCAGGCTAAGCCCTGGCCGTTCGCCTATCTGCAACCCCACTGCCCAGCCTGAACCCCCGTCACGTCCATGGCTGGCCGGTTTCCGTACCATCGGCAACAATATGCCCGCCTGATCCCACCCGGACGGCCCACGTTCGATGCAGATCGGACCGCCACCCGCATCCACCGAGACACTGTGAAAACACCCCAACAACTGCAGGTACTGATAGACGACGGCGTCATCGACGAAGTGCTGCGCCCGCTCAAGAGCGGCAAGGAAGCAGCCGTCTACGTTGTCCGCAGCGGCGATGAAGTCCGTTGCGCCAAGGTTTACAAGGACATGGCGCAGCGCAGTTTCCAGCAACGCGTGCAGTACCAGGAAGGCCGCAAGGTCCGCGGCAGCCGCGAGGCCCGCGCCATCGGCAAGGCCAGCAACTACGGCCGCAAGCAGGCCGAAGCGGCGTGGAAGAACACCGAGGTGGACGCGCTGTACCAGCTGCGCGATGCCGGCGTGCGCGTGCCTGAGCCGCACGGCTATTTCCATGGTGTGCTGGTGATGGAACTGGTCACCGACGCCGAGGGCTACAGTGCCTCCCGCCTGGGTGAGGTGGAGCTGGACGCCGAGCAGGCCAGTGCGTTCCATGCAGTGCTGGTGCAGCAGGTCAAGCTGATGCTGTGCTGCGGTCTGATCCACGGCGACCTGTCGCCCTACAACGTGCTGGTTGGGCCGGATGGTCCGGTGGTGATCGACTTCCCGCAGGTCGTCAGTGCCGGTGGCAACAACGCCGCGCGCACCATGCTGCTGCGTGACGTCAACAACCTCACCGCCTACCTGGGCCGCAGCGCTCCAGCATTGCTGGATACCTGGTACGGCGAGGAAATGTGGGAGCTTTTCCAGGCCGGTGAACTGCTGCCGGACACGGTGTTGCGCGGGGAATACACCCCGGACGAACGTGCCGTGGACCTGGACAGCGTGCGTGAAGCCATCAATGACGCGCGCGAGGAAGCACTTATCCGTCAGCAGGGCCGCGAAGCGGCGGCTGAATTCGACGACTGAGCCACGCACCGCACCCGTGCACAGAGATGGTGCATCTCTGGCCGGGCATCGGGTGGAGATAGCCAGACGGCAGTCTGGCCCCATTCATTCCGATGACGTCTTCGGGGTGGATTACCGCCCGATGCGCGCGCCTGCAAGGGCGCTGTATGCTGGCCGCCGACACCCGTGGAGGCAGGCCCCATGTCGAACGCATCGCCCACGGTCACTGCCAGGCCCGGGATGTTGCCGCGGCTGGCGTGGGCCATGTTGTGGTTGGCGCTGGCCGGCGTGAGCCTGCATTTTCTGTTGGCCGTGCATGCACAGTACGGCCAACTCGACCCCGCGCATTACACGATGTACTGGTCCCGGCGCGGCTGGCTGTGGTTGCACATCGGCGGCGGCGTGCTTGGCATCGTGCTGGGTCCTTTGCAGTTCCTCACCCGCTGGCCCAAGGCGCGGCCGCAGCTGCATCGGTGGCTGGGGAGGACCTACATCGGCGGCATGCTGCTGGCCTGTGCGGCAGCGGTGGGCCTGATCGCCACGTCGCCTGCACCGGCCGCCATCACCACCGCGTTTGCCGGTACCGCCCTGGCCTGGCTGCTCACCGCGCTGGTGGCGATGATCAGCATCCGCCGTGGCAACGTGGCACGCCACCGGCGCTGGATGACACGGGCCTATCTGGTCACCCTGGCGCCGGTGTTGTTCCGTCTGTTGCTGCCGGCATGGATCGCCAGCGGTCGCGCCCCAGCACCGGATGCAATCGCGTTGCTGTTGTGGAGCAGCTGGGCGCTGCCCTTGCTGCTGCATGCGCTTGTGCTTGCCGGGTGCAGCGCCTGGCGCAGTGGCAGGCAGGCGACGGTGGGCGGCATGGCACCGCCCTGAGCACATGCGCGCATGTGCCGGATGCGGGTGGTTCACATGCGGGGCAGGAAGCGGCTTACCTTCTGTTTGAGCAGCTGCACCAGCAGTGGATCCATGTAGTCGTAGTCATCCGGTATGTCCAGGCAGATGACGCGCTTGCCGCCTTGTTCCGTGCGCACCTGCGTCGCCAGTTTGTTGCGGTGGGCCTTCTCCATCACGAAGATCAGGTCGGCCCACTGCAGCAGTTCCGGCGCTACCGGGGTAGTGGCATCGTTGCCGAGTCCAGCCGATTGGCTCTCAACGCCAGGCCACGTGGCAAACACCTGCTCTGCGGTGGGGCTGCGCAAACGGTTCTGGGTGCAGATGAAAAGGAGGTGGCGAGCCATCGACCTTGCGTCTCCTGATGTTGGTTGAAAGGCTGCACAAACGTGGTCGCCAAGGCGAGTCTGCTCATCATGACAAACCGGCATGCCTGGCTGTAGATGTACGGCAAACCGCCATCAATCAGACGGTGGCCTGCCGATGAAGTCATCCATTGCACGGTACAGCTGCACGGAACCCCAGGCACCGAGCACGGTGGCCAGCACCGCGACCGGGATGGCGACCCAGAAGGAGGTGAGGGCTGCCCCCTCATCAAGCGGCACAAAATAGGGGGCCGAGCCCAATGCTGTGGCAATCATGCCCAGTATTGTCGAGGTGACCAGTGTGGCGAAGAGTGGCCGCCGGTAACGCCGATAGGCTCTCAGCTGGAAGTGCAGAAGGAGTAAAGCCGCAGCAATGCAGACGACCACTTCAAACTGCACAAGTGTTGCAAAGGCTTTCATCGGACTTCCTTTCCGCTGGTTGGGGCTGGTGGGTACGCCAGCTGGACAGGTATCGATCGCCCGCTGCTTTGCCTGATGGTGCGTCACACAGTGACCAGTGCCATGCGCTATCGACGTGCGGCGCTCGGGTAGATTCCGGCCTTGCTGTCAGTCGTTTTCAGTTGCTGGGCTGGATATGGTTGCCATCCACTTTCCAGATGCTGCCATCGGTTGTCGAGACATGGATGGGCTTCTTCGCCCATAAACTCCAGAAGACATGTGCTTCGGTAGGCACCGGGTCCATCAGGTGAGTGACGATCAAGGCCACCGCATCAGGGCTGTCGGGTAGCGTGATGCAACTGCGGGTGAAACCTCGTTGCCCGGTGATTTTCGATCCGTCCACGGTCATACGATAAGTTCCACCCAGCGGCACGATGTCGTTCCGGGTGGTGCCAGGGATCAGGTACACCACCCATCTGTCACCGTCAGGCAGCACTACCGGGTTGTAGCTGTCCGAGCATGGCTGGAACTTCGCGGAGAGGGCCAGCTGGCGTGCCGCAGCGGCACCCGCCTCACTGGGGGTGAGCGGCTGTGGTGCATCAAGCTGCACGGGGGCGGCGGCAGTGCCCTCCGGGGACACGCTTACCCGATAGAGTGCCGCCGGTGTCGCGTCGAAAAAGGTGACAACGAGCCCCTGCGGCGTCTCTTCACTGATCCAGCCACGCACGCGATGATCGTGTGCGCCCGCCTTGGCGGCGAGCAGTGCATCGGTGGCAACGGCAGCCGCATGGTCGTGGCGGTAGATTGCCATGCCGGTGACGTCGGCGGCACGCAGCGCGGCCTGCTCGGCAACGGTGCTGGTCGCCGCCGGTACGGCCGGGCTGGCGAGCAATAGCCAGAGCACTGCGAAGGAGGTTGCGGCCTGGCGAATTCCAGTTTCGAACAGACGCATGAGCTGTTTGCTCCGGCTGGGTTGTTGGGGTAGAGCTGGGTAGTAGGGCAAGGTTGCTCGGCTTATGGTTCCGAATGATGTCACGACGGGAGCGGCCGATGGATCACCCATTCGCACGCCGATGAGGCATCCGCTCTCAGCACCGGCAGAAAGCGGGTCGAAGCAGGGTGGCCCGGGCTGCTCTTCCATGCCAGAACAAGTGCCGCAGGTAGCCGCCGCTGACAGCGAGCAGCATGCGCAAGAGGAGGCCAGGCACGGGCCTTGCCCAGCGCCGGCCCAGGTAGTGCAGGCGGGGCAACATCCGATCTGTGAACAACACGGCAATCTGCGTGGACAGCAGGTACATCAGTACATCGATGCCATAGGCATCAAGGAGAACGGCAAGACCTGCGAGTTCCGGGTTGCAGACAATGCACAGAACCACCACCGTGGTGATCAGTGCGATGAACCTGTGAGGTGGCTTGATCTGCTTCATCCGATGCGCTGCATTGCGGTGTGGTAAGTGCCGGCGAATCCCCGTGCCAGCGAAGGCTGGGCAGTCGGCCTCAGCGGGATTCGCTCTCCACCACCACCGCCGTGCCATAGCACAACACCTCGGTCAGCCCGCTCATCAACTCGGTGGCGTCATAGCGCACGGCGATGATGGCATTGGCGCCCAGCTGGCGGGCGTGGGTAACCATGTCGCGGTAGGTTTCCTCGCGGGCCTGCTCACATAGCTGGGTGTAGATGGTGATGTTGCCGCCAAACAGCGTCTGCAGCCCGCCAACAAGGTTGCCGATCACCGAGCGCGAGCGCACGGTGATGCCACGCACCAACCCCAGGCTGCGTACGGTGCGATAGCCGGGCAGCTCCAACGCGGTGGTGACCATGGCGTCGTTCAACAGCACATTGGTATTGCGGTTGGCAGGTGAGTTGTAAGGGTCGGTCATGGGGAGTCCTGGTGGCGTTCTCTGTGGCTTGCAGAATTTACTGCCCAACGAGCTCGCGCAGCTCGTTTACCCGGGCGATATTGAGCTGCATCGGGCAGAAGGAATACATCGGTGAGCCGACGTGGGCGCCGGCCAGCTGACAGTGCAGGTCACGGTAGACCAGCCAGGATTTCTGCGCACGGTCCAGTGCGGCCGCATCGTCGGGGCTTTGGTCCAGCAGCCTGCGATAGAAGCTGCGGTAGAGGCGTGTCATCTCCACCTTTGCCTGCTCCGACACGGTGCTGGAGCAGGCATCGACGGTACCGTTGTTGATGCCCCCGGCCTGTTCAAGGCAGGTGTCATATGCCTGCTGGTAGTCCGGTGAACTGGCGGGCGAGGCACACGCAAAGGCCGGCAGTGCCAGCAACAGAAGGAGCATGGGCCGGGTCATCGAATGTCCATGGTTGTCGGTTCCAACGCAGTGGTGCGGGCGCTTCAGCGCCGGGTGAGTTCCTGGCCGTCCACCGTCATCTTCCAGTGGTCATCCACCCGGTGGGGGGGTACCGAAACCACGAACCGGGTGCTCACCGGGCCGACGCCCACAATGAAGTCGTCGCCCTCGTAGGCCTTGATGGGGGCATCAAGGGACTTGCTTACCGAGGGACTGGGCTGGTGTTTGTAGATCACCCGACCACCGCTATCGATCACCAGCAAGGTAGTAGCGGACTCCCAGCTGCCAACATAGTCCTGCTTGTCCGCAGGCACCGGCTTGCCGCAGGCCGCCAGCAAAAGGGTGATGGCAAGCGCTGCCAGGCTGCTGCGCAACAGCGCGGCGGGACGAGCCGCCAGGCGCTTGGCAGCGGCAAGAGGATGGTGAGGTGCAAATCGCATGCGTGAGTCCTTCCGTTGCACGTTGCGGTTGTGTGTAGTCGCGGCGGGTACTGCGGCAGACAGATTTTACTCTGCCAAGGAACGCAGGCAGGGGCAAGATGCGGTTAGCTTGGCGGCAGGCTGATGGTGTTGGCGTGCGCCGTGGTTCAGTCCGGCCCCGGATGCCGCCGTCGTGAGCGCGCTGCGGAGCTTGTTCATTCAAGCCAATACCTGGGCTGGAAATCTGGATGCGCTTCAACGCCGGGCCGAGCGCACCGATGGTGAACAAGCGGAACGCGAGCACCAACGCCGGGCCCTCTGCCAAATGATCGCTTCCGAAACAGCCAGCTCAAAAGCGGACGCTGCGTAACTTCGCAATGCTCCCGCTCTGGAGTTGAGTGGCAGATGAAAAGGAACCGGGCCGAATGAAGTGTCAGGGGGCAGCGTTACGACCTTTGCTGCGGATGGCGCGCGCTATGGCTGGCGCCAGCAGCAGGCTGGCGATGGCAACTGCAAGTACGCCGAACATGATGGCGGGACCCATCCAGGCCGGCCATGTGTGCAAGGTGGCGCCAAGGGCTCTACCGCCTACGGTGCCGATGATGCCCCCCATCACGGAGAGGGCTGCAATGACGACCATTCTGCGACCAGAAGTGGGTACTGGATCCGTCATGAAGTTGCTCCTGTGGTTCCGTGCAATAGCTATATCGCGCAGCGAAGCGCGCCGGGTTTGAGTGAATCGCCAGCGCTGCCTCAACAGCCGTCCGTCAACGTAGGGAATGCCATGCTGCCAGCGACTGGATCGTTCTTGAGCATGAGGGTGACCGATGCACCATGATTGACCGGTCCATAGCGGACGTGGACGCTGGCAAGGCTGACCTCCGACGTGTTTCGCATGAAAGGCAAAGCCATCATGTGCGCCGGTACTGACGGGAAGCGGGTTACTGAATTTTCAGTTCTCCACAGGGCTGGGCCTGCGTGCAACCCGTAGCGCTACGTTGGAAAGGAGCTCGAACCCGAGGTAAAGCACGCCGATGAAGGCCAGGAAGATCCAGCCGCTAGCGCGGTTTGCTCCGCAGTACGTCTCTGTGAGGCAGCGGAAAACTCTTGCGAGAAGCGGGATGCTGAGTGACACGGCCGCGATTGCAGATGCCGCCACAATCACGAGGCTTACCCTGCCGACGCCAGCTGCATGCCATAGATACGCGTTGCGTCGAATTGCGAGGAATGCCCGCAGCGGGAGAAGCGTAATGGCAAACAGGCCCACAAAGCCCAAGGCATGGATTGATCCGGCGAAAAGCAGGTACCGCCAATCTGTCATTGCAATCCAACCCTGGATCAGGCCACGCGGCGAGATGGCGTTCGCTTGAATGCGTTGTTGGGAGTCATCAGCCAGCACCCTGCTGTCGCAATTTGTGGTTGAAGAAGAACCACATGAACATGCCCCAGAAGATACCCGCAACCGGGAAGAGGACAAACGATATCGCCCATGTTTGAGGGACTTCCTTCGCGCCACCCATCAGCCACTGGATCAGGGTGAATAAAACTGCCGTACCCAGGCCCCAGCCAAGGATTCCCCTGACAACAACAAATCTCAGCATGCCCTTGCTGCGGATGTTCTGCCACTTCTCGATGTTTCCGGCTTGCATTCAGGTGCGACGGTTGATCCCCGCAGCATCGGCAAAGCCGCTGAATGAAAGAGGCCTCCGGGTGCGGTTTTTACCCTGGTCCGGGCGTGAGTCATAGCGCCCAACAAGACCGTTTATGCCCCG